>ERZ778496.227-NODE-227-length-63932-cov-5.581540_pt1 | contig 63932 bp, 47 predicted proteins | sample MGYA00433099_ERZ778496 | MGnify/ENA primary metagenome ERZ778496 (study PRJEB29527, sample SAMN07138962) | mouse gut metagenome | material: feces | host: mouse | place: China:Nanjing | collected 2016-01-25 ...
CCCTTAGAGCTTCATGCCTATTCCGAATAGGGCAAAGTCATAGAGCACGGGGTCGTCGGGATTGAAGCGACGCAGCATGTCGGTAAGTTCAATCACCGCACGCTTGTCGTCACTCTTGCGTGTGAGCAGTCCGAGCTGACGCGACACGTTGCCGACATGCACGTCAAGCGGAATGAAGAGTTGCGACGGACGTATTATATCCCACACACCCATATCGACAATGCCGTCGTCGCGCACAAGCCAGCGAAGAGCCATATTGACTCGTTTGAGGGCCGTGGTCGAAAGATTCTGAGGCAGACAGCGCGATGCCAGCGAGGAGTCGGCTCCATCACCGTTGGCCTCGGCCAACTCGCGGTTAATGCCCTCGACGAGCTTCCACGACGGCAATTCGGCCGCACCTATATTTTCATGACGTCCGAACTCCTGAAGTGAACCGTGCCTGGAGTAAATCCGGCGCAATCCGCGGAGATAATACTTGAAATGACGGTTAAAAAATGTGCGGTGTATGTTGCCGCTGTCATCAAGATCCTCATAGCCCTCGTCCATCACATAGGCATACGGGTGATGCCCCATGAGCGAGAGCATGCGGTCGCAGTCGCGGCATATCATGCGGCGGTTGCCCCACGCTATCGAGGAGGTGAGCAGCGACACAATCTCAATGTCGCGCACATCTTCAAAACGGCGAGGAAACTGCACCGGGTCTTCCGATATGAAGCCGGGCGAGTTGATACGCGCGGCCTCGGAGTCGAGCAAATCCTTAAAATCGTTGGATGTCATTGCTTTTGAATGTAAAATAATGGAAAATATAAAATGGAAAATGGGCTTTTCGGAGCTTCATTTTCCATTTTATATTTTAATTTTCAATGTTTTTTTTCAAAACGCTGCCACAGTGTCGGCCGACTGTATGGGAGTCATCGGCACTGAAGCCTCGGCGGGCTGATATTCAGCCATGGCCGCCTCGACATCCTTGACGAGAGCCTCGCCCTGCTTGTCACGCGACACGATGATGCCTTCGGGATTGATAAGCAGTATGCAGGGGATGCCCTGAATGCCGTAAAGGTCGGTCGGAATGGTCTGGGCATTGATGATGCAGGGCCATTTCAGGTCATGACTCTTGATTGCCTCAAGAGTATCCTCGGGCTTATCCCACACGGCTACGCCTACCACGTCGAGGCCTTTGTCCTTATATTTTGCGTAAAGTTCCTTGATGACTTTGAGCTGGCGCACACATGGGCCACACCAACTGGCCCAGAAGTCTACGATAGTGTAACGGCCGGGCTTGACATAGTCGCTGAATTTAACAGTCTTGCCGTCATACTCCACGCTGAAATCCTTGTAATGCTTGCCCTCGCCTGTCTCTGACTGTACACGGAGAGTGTTCTGAAGAGCTTGAGCCTGCTTGGACGCGGCCAGCACTGGATTGGAAGCCATATCGGCCTCCATCTCGACAAGAGGCTTCTCATAGGCATCCTGCATGTAGAAGAAGAGTCCGAGCACATTGTCCTTGTTTTCATTATAAGCCTTGGAGGGAATGGCCATATACTCCGTCTCGAGCTCTTTGGCTTTGGCCACCTGAGTGCTGTCATTACGGTCGAGCTGGCGGAAGGCGGCAACGATATCGGCCATCTGCTTCTGATAGGCTACAAACTTGTCGTTGAGCGGCGTGCCTGAAGGCATCTTGTCCTCACCGATGGTCACATCACCCTTCTCGATGAAGAATATGGGACCGCGGGCTCCGTTGAGCATTATACGGCCTATCATCGGGGCGTCTACATGCCCCTCAAACCGTGCCACTCCGTCGGTGACTATTACCGAGTCCATCTTCTGAGCCGAATCCCAGTCGATGAGATAGGCCATAGTGTTGTTTGCGTCGGCTCCGGCCGGACACGTCACGGTGTAGTTGGGCTGAGCCTCCATTGAGCAGGCACTCATCACGAGGAGCGCGCCGCCAAGCATAAATGAAATCTTTGACATCTGCTTTCTTTAAGCTGAAATTATGTTATGATTTTTCTTTATTGTCTTTTAAGACGTAGCACCTGGGCTGAGCGTGGCGGCATGTAGAGACGCAGCCATTCACGTCCGGCAGGCGCGAAGAGGGGGTCGTGCTGAGTGAGATGGCTTACGCTCTCATCAATGTTGCCATAGCCGCCATATTCAGGCGAGTCGGTCGACAACACCACCTCATACTCTCCGGCAGGGGCAAGTATGCCATAACCTGTAAAAGCCTTGACTGGATTGAAGTTGAATACAAACACGAGGTCTCCTCTGCGGAATGCGAGCACCTGGTCGCTGTCCTTCTCCCACAGTTTGTCGACAGGCAGAGCCTGGAAGTTGTACACGTCCGATATGACTCGTATCATATCATTGTCAAACGCGTTGAGATATTTGTATTTCAAATCTTCGCGGTCAACAAGATCCCACTGGCGGCGGGCATACTTGTAGCTCCAGCCGTTGCCCTCGCGCGGGAAGTCAATCCATTCGGGATGTCCGAACTCGTTGCCCATAAAGTTGAGATAGCCGCCGTTGATGGTCGCAGCCGTCACGAGGCGTATCATCTTGTGGAGAGCCATGCCGCGGGCCACGACCATATTGTCGTCATCGACCATCATGTGCCAGTACATCTCCTTGTCAATGAGGCGGAATATGACAGTCTTGTCGCCCACCAGAGCCTGGTCGTGACTCTCGACATACGAGATGGTCTTCTCGTCGGCGCGACGGTTGGTCAGCTCCCAGAATATGGATGTGGGTTTCCAGTCCTCGTCCTTGCGCTCCTTGAGTGTCTTGATCCAATAGTCGGGAATGCCCATGGCCATACGGTAGTCAAATCCGATGCCGCCATCCTTGAAAGGCACGGCAAGTCCGGGCATACCGCTCATCTCCTCGGCAATGGTTATGGCCGAGGGATTGATTTCATGTATGAGTTTGTTGGCAAGGGTCAGATAGGTGATTGCGTTGGTATCCTGCGAACCGTTGTAATAGTCGTCATATGAGCCGAAAGCCTGGCCGAGTCCGTGGCTGTAATAGAGCATGGAGGTAACGCCGTCAAAGCGGAAACCGTCAAACTTGAACTCCTGAAGCCAATATTTGCAGTTGGAAAGCAGGAAGTTGATGACATCGTTCTTGCCATAGTCAAAGCAGAGCGAGTCCCACGCCGGATGTTCGCGACGGCCGTCGCCATAGAAATACTGGTCATACGAGCCGTCAAGGCGTCCGAGACCCTCGACCTCGTTTTTCACAGCGTGACTGTGCACGATGTCCATAATCACCGCGATGCCGAGCTCATGGGCACGGTCGATGAGGCTCTTGAGTTCCTCAGGAGTGCCGAAACGGCTCGACGGCGCGTAGAAACTCGACACATGATAGCCAAATGACCCGTAATAGGGGTGCTCCTGTATGGCCATAATCTGTATGGCATTGTAACCGTCGGCCGCGATGCGAGGCAACACGTTGTCGCGAAATTCTACATATGTGCCCACCCCTTCGCGCTGCTGGGCCATGCCGATATGACACTCATAGATGAGCAGCGGACGCGTGTCGGGACGAAACCGTTTCACCTTCCATTTGTATACATCGGGGGCCCACACCTGGGCAGAGAACACGTGAGTGTTTTCGTCCTGCACCACACGGGTGGCATAGGCCGGGATGCGCTCGCCGCGTCCGCCATCCCAGGTGACAATCATCTTGTAGAGATCGCCGTGGCTGATGGCATCGCCTTTGAGTTTCAGCTCCCACACACCGTTTTTCTTGGGCTTGAGGGCATATTTTTTAAGCTCCTTCCATTTGGAGAAATCACCGATGAGCGTAATCGCGGTGGCATTGGGAGCCCATTCGCGAAACACCCAGCCGTCGGCCGTGCGGTGGAGCCCGAAATAATTGTGCGCGTTGGCAAACGATTCGAGCTTGCCGTCAGGGCCGCACAATTCCAGCTCTTTGTTTACGGCATCATTGTGTCGTCCTATGATGGCGGAAGCATACGGCTCGAGCCACGGGTCATTCTTGAGGATGTTGAGAGTCTTTTTTTTCATAATTGACGATTATAATCGTGAGGGTAATTGTCATAAAGGAATGTGTCAACAAGCAGCCGGGCCGTCCGCATCGAAGCGCGCCCGTCAAAACAATTGATTATCACACTATCCTTATAGATAACGTACAAACTTACGAAAAAACTTCGAGCTATCCCAATAATATGTCATTTTATTTGCCCGTCAAGGCATTTTGGACATGATTTGACACCTCATTTACCAAAGATAGCAAAAACTTTTCTACACATGGTCATGATCGCCCCCATCACACTATGCGAATCGTAGAGACCGAAATCGGCTGAAGTCTTGCGCATTGTCACGTCATACATGTTGCGAAAAAATTCGCGCAACTCCTCGCGGAAATTCGAAATCGACGATGTGCGCTGCTTCACATCGGGCTCGAGGGCATTGATTATGGCCTGAGCGAGAGTCTCGGGCAGAGCCGGAGGCAGTGTGTCGCGTATCGCCTCCTCCGTGATGGTGCGCGAGTCGGGAAGCGGACGTCCCGAAAGCACGTAGACCAGCGTGGCAGCCATGGCATAGACGTCGGTCTGGGGATAGAAGTGGTCAATTGCGCCATATTGCTCGGGCGGAGCATAGCCCTCCTCGCAGTTCATGGCCGGCAACACCCATTCCTGAAGGCCGTCTTCACTGAAATGCAGCGTGGAATACAGACTGAAAAGCACCGGGGTCAGTTCCTTGCCTGATCTGACCAACTTTATGTGGCCGGGGTGTATGTCGGTGTGCATCACATGGTGACGGTGGAGTGTGCGCACGGCATCGAATATCGGCGACAGGACCTGCCGGGCCTCCTCGACCGAGAGATGTCCGCCATGCGACTCCACATACTCACGCAATGTCTGGCCGTCGAGATATTCGACCACATAATAATATGTATTGTTTGCCGCAAAGGTCTCTATCACCCTTATCAGCCACGGTGAGTCGGCGGTCACCTTGGCACGCTCGCGGCTGGCTCTGGCAAATGCTTCCACACAACCGGCCACTGTCGGGGCTATGTCGTCGGGGGTCTCGACAGTCATGCCGTCGGCCCCGCGGCAGGAGCAGCGAGCCATCATGTGCTCCCTGACCACCATAAACACCTCTCTGACATGCGAGCCGGTGCCTATCTTGACCACGGTCTTATAGGTGTAGCCCTGCCCGTCGCTTCGCAACAGGCTCACCACTTTGTAAGTATGTTTCTCGCCCCGGATGACTGTGCCGGGCGTAAGTGCTTTTTCAGGCATCATGACGGTTGGGGAATTGAGAATTTTCAGACAGAAAGTGCTTTCAGACGGTTGACGTCACCCACCAGCCACAACACATCGCCGGGAGCGAAGACCGTCGAGGCTTCGGGCTGTATATACTTGTCATCGCGCTGCACTGCCACAAGCAGCGACTCATAGTCCTCGCGTATACGCGACTTGGCAACAGTCTTGCCGGTCACGGGCGAATGGTCGGAGAGGCGCACGCTGGTAAGACGCACGTCGCTAACCTGAGGTGACTCGGTGTCATTATTGGCCTCGACGACAGGTATCAGCGACTGCAACTCCTCGTCACTGCCGATGACTCCGAGTATGTCGCCCGGAAAGATGCGGGCATCGGCTCCGGGCACCATTATGACGTTATTGCCACGCTGTATCGATGACACCGACACCCCGTAGCGCGAACGCAACCCCGAGTTTTTGAGCTGCTCGCCCACAAAGGGGCAGTCATATCCGACGGTCATATAGGCAAGATGCATGGTGGGAACGAGAGAATTTTTGGCTCCCGTCTTTCGCAGCTCGCGTTCATTGAGATTGTCAATAAACCGGGTCTCGATTCGCGACAACCGCTCCTTGACGCTCTTGGAGAAAGTCATGAGCAGTATTATGAACAAAGCTACGCCCAGAGTCCAGCCCACAGCCATAGAATAGATGGAACTGAGCAGATAGACCATGATAATCATGGCGATAAGCAGACGCACCACGGTCATGATAATCAGCGGCACGTCAAAACGCGCGTTGCACTCGCGGAGACGCTTGCGCTCGGTGGTTTTGGATGCCGGATATGTAAGAGCCATGAGAAACGGAGCCATGGCCGCAAGCGAGACCACAGTGGCAAGCAGACGACCCCATGAAGGAAACATCTCCACGGCAAACGGCACTATATAATGGAGCGTGATGACACACATTGCTATGAGCACTATCGAATAAAGCACCACCCTCCAGAGATAGCGTTTCAGCAGACTTGTCCACAACTCACGGACCACACTCTGCTCGGCCGTGGCACTCTCGGAATAACGGTCGATGAGAAAGTGGAGCCGACGGGGAAGATGACGCTCCACAAAGTCATATGCCGGAGACGACATGCGTATAAAATAAGGTGTGGTAAATGTCGTGACTACCGACACAGCCACAACTATCGGATAAATCTGAGGGTCAAGCACACCCAGCCCCATGCCGAGCGAGGCTATAATGAAGGCAAACTCGCCTATCTGCGTGAGCGAGAATCCGCTCTCGATGGCTACTTTCAGAGTCTGGCCGGTGAGAAGCATACCGAATGTGCCGAAAAATATCATGCCGACTATCACCACTCCCGACAACACCAGTATCGGCAGCCAGTATTGAACGATAATCGACGGATTGACCATCATGCCTACCGAGATAAAAAACACCGAGCCGAAGAGGTCTTTGACCGGCATGGTCAGACGCTCGATGCGCTCGGCAAAACTCGTGCCGGCAAGTATTGAGCCCATGACAAAGGCCCCGAGCGCGAGCGAGAATCCACAAGCCACCGAGAAGACTGCCATGCCGAGACACAGGCCCATCGAGACGATGAGCAACGTCTCGGAGTTGAGATATCTGCGCTGAGAGTTGAGCAGCGACGGCAACACAAAGACTCCGACCACAAACCAGATGATGAGGAAAAACGCCAGTTTGCTCACACTGTAGAGCATCTCTGTACCCTCCACACTGTTGTTGATGGCTATCGACGAAAGTATCACCATCATCAACACGGCAAAAAGGTCCTCGACAATGAGCACGGCAAACACAAGAGAGGCAAACTTGCGGTGGCGAAGATTGAGGTCGGTAAATGCTTTTATAATAATGGTGGTCGACGACATCGAGAGCATGCCGCCGAGAAAGAGACTGTTGATATTGGAGAATCCGAGCACATGCCCGACGGCAAATCCGGCCGTCATCATGCCGCACACGATAAACAGGGCCGTGACTACGGCCGAGCCGCCGGCATTGACCAGCTTGCGGAAACTGAACTCAAGACCGAGCGAAAAGAGCAGGACAATGATGCCTATCTGCGCCCAGAAGTCGATATTGGCCTCGGTGGTCACCGACGGAAGATAGGTAAAATGAGGGCTTGCGAGAAATCCGGCCACTATATATCCAAGCACCACCGGCTGTTTGAGCCACTTGAACAGCAGGGTTGTGACAGCCCCGAGGATGAGGATGAAGGCAAGGTCACTGATAAGACCTTCGACATTAAAAGCCTCGGCGACAGCCTGAACGTTAGCCAATATCATGTTAAGCATAGGTTTCACTAAAAAATTTTTTGTCGTCTCGACACAGCAATATACCTACCCTACAGTCTGTCTGTCCGGGCTATGAGAGGTCGGCCTGATTGGAGAGCGAGATAGTTATGGTGGGATACACATCGTGCAAAGCATCGAAGACGTCGATAAAGTCGCTGTGCTCGCGGATGAGTATCAACAGATTGAGGCGCGTCACCTGCGTGTCGTAATCATACTCGACATAGACCTTGGAAAGATGTATGCCGAAACGGCCGAGCACCTCGCGGTAAGGAGCTATCGATTTGACTATACCCTTGACTTTGAGACGTATGGTGCGGGCCTCATTGCCCACATTGACGCGATGCTCGAGCTGCTCGAGCAGAGTGAGCACGATAAGTACCAGCAGAGTGGCAACGACCGCGATGAGATAGAGACCACATCCGACCGCCATGCCTATCGTGGCTATGATCCATATGCCGGCGGCGGTGGTGAGTCCGCGCACCGAGCCTTTCATCTGGATAATGGTGCCGGCACCGAGAAAACCGATGCCCGAGAGCACCTGTGCGGCTATGCGCGAAGGGTCGCCGCGAAGCAGTCCCACCGTCTCCTGACAGACGTATATCGACAACATCATGGCGATACACGCGCCCATCGATATGAGCGAAAAAGTGCGCAGTCCGGCCATCTGCCCCTTGCGCTTGCGCTCTATGCCTACAAGCGACCCGAGCACCAGACTAAGTACGATACGCACTATCGCCGTGGTCGAGGTGAGTTCAACCTCGTTGATGAGATGCCAGAACTGCTGCATATTATTTCTTGAGAGTAAAGCGACGCGAGGTCAGACGATAGCCGTCGGTAAAGAGTTCGACGGTATACTCACCGGGGGTCAGTGTAGTGTTGACATCCCAGTAGATGGTGATGCCGGGTATCTCCTCGCCGGCATACTCGATGTTCTTGCGGGCCGAAGCGGGTACGCTCTTGCCCTCAAACTGGAACGACGCACCGCCGCCGAGCAACTGTCCTTCGGGGCTTACGAGACGCATATAGATAGTCTTCTCGCCTACGGGTGTCGAGTTGTTCTGAGGTATTGTGAATTTCACCATGAGCTGCTTGGCTTTGGTGACATTCTTCTCCACCTTGCCGTTTTTCTTGAGCGCGGTGAGCGATACTCCGGTGACGTTGAGCTTCTCGGCGAGAGTCATGCGCTCGCTCAGATTCTCGTTACGGCGAGTCTCCTCGATTACCCTCGAGCTGAGCTGCTCGTTGCGCGCCTTTATCTCTGAGTTCTCGGCCTTCAGACCGGCATTCTCCTTGTTGAGCGAATCAATCTGGGCTATATAATGGCGGAGAAGGCCTTTGAGGGTCGAAATCTCGTTTTGCAGCTCCTTAATGCGGGCCTGCGACTTCACCTTCTCGTTTTTCAGCTCTTTCATAAGCTGCTCCACCTTGGTCTTGGCTGCGGTATATTTTGCAAGGATAGTATCGTTGGCCAGACGCTGGGCCTGGTTTTCATATTGCTGAAACTCGGAGTTGAGCAGGTCAAACTCGTTGGAGAGCTGCAACTGCTCGTTGTCGAGCTTTAGCTCCTCGTTCTGCAACTGAGCCTGCTGCACCTGCGACTTCAGCGAAGCGACCTGTGTGACACCGAAACCTACCGCCAGCAGCAACAGTATCGCGAGAATGGCGGCGACAATCATCAGAGGTGATAACTTATTTTTCATTTCTATGATTACGTGAGTTTAATTCGTAGATTTGTCCGTTGATTACTGCACAAATAAGTGCCTGAATAAAAATATAGGTGCAAAATTACTAAACGTACGCGTATCTCGCAAATTTTTATCCCTTACGATTTGTGAATTTGACGCGGGAGGAGTACCTTTGTATCAGCAATGAGAGAATGGCTACATAAAGTGGCTCTACAAGCCGTAGCTGTTGCATCGCTGATGATGACCGGATGCAGCGCGACGCGCCATGTGCCGGAGGGAAATCTCCTGCTCGACAATGTAGAGATTGATGTGGAGGGCGACAAGGACGTGTCGTCTTCCGAGTTATACAATTACCTGCGCCAGACCCCCAACCACCGTGTGCTCGGATTCTGGAAACTGCAGCTCGGCACCTATAATCTCTCGGGCAACGACACCACCAAATGGTATAACCGCTGGGTGCGCCGCATGGGTCAGCCCCCTGTGCTCTATCAGCAGACACTAACCGACGCCTCGGCGCGCCAACTGCAACTGGCGATGATCAACCGCGGGTATCTCGGCGCGCAGGTGGAGGTGGACACGATGATGAGGCCCGACAAGAAAAAAATCGACGTAAACTACAGGATAGTCACAGGCGAGCCCCATCGCATCTCGGCCATCAACTATGAGATACCCGACACGTCGGTGGCACAGGTCATAATGTCCGACTCGGCACGCTTCACGGTCAGAAAAGGAGACAAGTTTGACCGCGACAACCTTGACGCGGAGCGCACTCTCATCACCCGCCGTCTGCGCGACCACGGCTACTATGCGTTCAACAAAGACTACATAACCTATTACGCCGACACGGCCGAGATGTCACACGACGTCATCCTCACCATGACAGTCAAGCCGCCGCAGCGACCGGCCGGAGCCGACACCAGGGCCGACTCGCTCGCAATTCACTCGCTCTACCGCATAGGCCGTGTGATATTCATCACCGACATCGACCGCACACGTACCGAACTCGACACCGTACATTATAAAAATGTAGAGATACTCTACGGCCCCGACCGTTATCTCACTCCGGGTACTCTTGAGGAAAAATGTTTTCTCGTGCCGGGACAGCTTTACAATACCCACAGTGTAGACCGTACATATGAGTCACTCGCACGTCTGGGCATACTCAAGTCAATCAACATAGAACTGGTGCCCGAGGTAGCCACGGCCGACACCACTGCCACTGCCGACCGGCTGCTCGACGTATACATATTGCTGTCGCGTAACAAGAAACAGTCAATCACCCTCGATGTCGAGGGCACCAACTCGGAGGGCGATCTCGGATTTGGTGTCGGAGCCACCTATCAGCACCGCAATCTGGCCCGCGGCTCACAGCTCTTCACTGCCCGTCTACGCATGAACTACGAGAGCCTGTCGGGCTCGTTCAACGGACTCATCAACGACCGCTACACCGAATATGCCGGTGAGGTCGGCATCACATTCCCGCGCTTTGAATTTCCCTTCGCGCCGCTGAGCATGCGCCAGCGTTTCAACGTGACCTCCGAACTGGCCATATCGGGCAACTATCAGGAGCGACCCGAGTACACACGCATCATCTCGGGCGCGGCGTGGAAATACAAGTGGGTCAACCGCACCAACACACGGCGTCACGAGTTTGACCTCATTGACATCAACTATGTCTACCTGCCTGAGCGCACCAACGATTTTCTCGACGCCATCGCGCCCGACAATCCCCTGCTCCGCTACAGCTATGAAGACCACTTCATCATGAGCATGGGTTACCGATATTACAACTCCAATAAGCGCATACCCTCGGCCGTCGGACGCACACGCGGCATACAGCCTATGGTCTACACCATACGTGCCTCGGCCGAGACAGCCGGCAACCTGCTCTATATCGGCTCGCGGATTCTCGCTCACCGTCCCGACGACGGAGTTTATGAGGTGTTCAACACACGCTTCTCGCAATATGTAAAGGGCGAGGTCGACTATGCACTCACACTCAACTTCGACCACCGCCACTCGCTTGCATTCCACGTGGGCGCAGGCATCGGATTTCCCTACGGCAACTCACGCGTGCTCCCGTTTGAGAAACGCTTTTATGCCGGCGGAGCCAACGGAGTGCGCGGATGGGGCGTGCGTACACTCGGTCCGGGCAGTTACAACTCCCATAACTCCGTGACCTACTTCATGAACCAATGCGGCGACATCCGGTTTGACATGAGCGTGGAATACAGGGCCAAACTCTTCTGGGTGCTCGAAGGGGGCGCGTTTATCGACGCCGGCAACATCTGGACCATCCACAACTACGAAAACCAGCCCGGAGGCATGTTTCACTTCGACACCTTCTGGAAACAGATAGCATGGTCATACGGTATAGGTCTGCGCATGGACTTCAATTACTTCCTGCTGCGTCTCGACCTCGGCATCAAAGCCTACAACCCGGCCGAGGGACAGGAACGCTGGCCACTGCTCCACTTCGACTGGCACCGCAACACAGCCGTACACTTCTCGGTGGGCTATCCTTTCTGACACAACCACAGCAAAAACCAAGCATCATGAAACGACTCGTAATATTTGACCTCGACGGCACACTCCTCAACACCATCTCCGACCTCGGCTCAGCCACCAACCACGCGCTCAGAGAGAGCGGGTATCCCGAGCACAGTCTCGCGTCCTACCCGATGTTTGTGGGCAACGGCGTGACCAGACTTATAGAGCGAGCACTGCCCGAAGATGTGCGCACACCCGAAATTATCGAGGCCATGCGTGAGAAATTCCGCGAGTATTACGACGAGCATATGGCCGACGCGACCGAACCATATCCCGGCATACGGCAACTGCTCCACACACTCGTCGACATGGACGTGAAAGTAGCCGTAGCTTCCAACAAATATCAGCAGGCCGTAGAGATGCTTATAGCCCGTTTCTTCCCCGACATCCCCTGGAGTGCGGTCGAGGGACAGAAGGAAGGAGTGCCCGTAAAGCCCGACCCCTCGATAGTGTTTGAGATACTCGGCAAAGTGCCGACCCGCAAGTCGAAAGTGCTCTACGTAGGCGACTCGGGCGTGGATATGGAGACGGCCCGACGCGCATGTGTCGACTCATGCGGAGTCACATGGGGATTCCGCCCAGTCAAAGAACTGCGCGAGACCTATGCCGACAATATCGTCAACACACCCGACGAAATCATCACCATCGTGCGTCGGCCCGGCCTCGAGCTTGATGTGTGAGGCTTTCGCATCCAATTCATAACACAACAGACCTGACAACACATAATCCCGGCAATCCGATGTCCCGACTCTCATACATATTAACCATAATCGCAGTGCTGCTGCCGGGACTCACCTACTCCCGTGAGTTGCCCGAGAGCTGCCATGCGGTCGATTCGCTCCGGGCCGAACTGCGCGATGCCCGCACGGCATCCGACTCCACCGGCACACTCTGCAATCTCTACGATATATTGCCGCGCGAGCAGTCGACAGCCATCGGCGACACACTCTATCACACCGCCATGCGGGCCGGCGACCAACGTACAGCCCTTGACGTCATACGCAACCAGGCAAACCGCCGCATGCGTGAGTCAGACGAGCTCGAACGACTCACCCAATGGGCTCTCGCATGTGCCGACAGCAACGACCGGCGCGAGACTCTCACATTCATACGACTCATGGACAACATGCGCCGTGCCCGCTACAGTGACAGCGTGGAGCGCGCCAACTCTCTCCAGGCATATCTCGAGGAAATCGAAAGTGCGCCTGGCACTGACCTATACGACCATATAGCCCTGACTCACGGTGTGTGTCTGCTGCTCTCTGACGACACTTCGAGCGACATACTTGCGGCATACATGGACTCGCTCGACAGGATGATCAACCGGCTGCCCCCGACCGCCTATTCGCTGCGCAATGCCTATAATGTCCATGCTGCGACAATATTCGCCTCATCACGCCCTGAAAAATCTGTCGCGGCCGACATGAAAGTACTTGCCGACATTGCCAAACTCGAGAAATATTATCACGACAACGGACGCATATACCGCAATTACAATACGTCGTACTACACCATATACACCCGCCTGCTCTCCAACTTCGCCATACTCTCACCCTTACAGGTCGAGGAATATTACCGCAAGGCCACAGGACTGCTCGCCTCCGACCCGGCCATACGCGAGACATACGACAAAGCTCCGATGGCCGAGATATATCACGCGATGTATCACAAAGACTACCGACGGGCCCTGCCGCTTCTGACCCAAGTCATCGACGAACCTTATGCCGCACCTCAACGCCTCAGGCTGTTGCACTACATGATGGAGTGTGCCGAAGCACTCGGATATAAAGAGACTCTGCTCAAGGCAAGTCTCAACTATGCCGACGCGCTCAGGGCTGAGCTTGACGAACGCTCCGGCAAAAGCTACCGCGAATTGCAGACCGCCTATGCGATATATGAGATGAAACACAATCTCGGCGTCATGGAGCTGCAACGCCGCGAATCGGTGGCTGCCATGCAGCGCATCATTATCGTAGTGTCGTTATGTGCCCTTGGGGTGCTCGCGATTTTTGTGATAGTCCTGTTCAGGCAATACCGCAAAAACCGCCAGCTCGCCCACAACCTGTCACAGACCAACCACCGCCTCGTAACCGAGGGCGAGAACCTGCGCAAATCCAAGGCCGAACTCATACGCGTACGCGACCAGGCCCAGAAAGCCAACAATCTCAAAAGCGACTTTATCAAAAACATGAGCTATGAGGTGAAAGTGCCGCTACAGGCCATCACCGAATACTCCCATCTGATAGCCGACTGTGTAGCCAACGCTCCGTCGACGCAAAGCGACACGCCCCCTAACCAGTCGGCCCGCCACCTGGCACGGTTTGCCGACCTGCTCGAACTGAACAGCGAACTGCTGAGCACCATCATCAACGATGTGTTGCGGCTGTCGGAGATAGAGAGTAACCCGCTGCCGATCCAGGCCCAGGTGGTGCAGGTCAAAGCCTTGTGTGAAGCCACAATCGCAAGCGTGAGACACCGCGTCACGCCGGGAGTAACGCTCTCGCTTGACCCCGATGTGCCGAATGCCGACTTTTTCACCGATCCGATAAGGCTACAGCAGATACTCAACAATCTTCTCACCAATGCCGCCAAATTTACCGCCACAGGCTCCATAGTGCTGTCATACGCCACAGGACGCGATGGTAAGGAGATGACATTCACTGTCACCGACACCGGCATAGGCATCAATCCCGAGAACAAGGAAAAGATTTTTGACCGCTTTGTCAAGCTCGACCGCGACTCGCAGGGCGCGGGACTCGGACTCACCATCTCGCGTCTGCTCGCCCGACATCTGGGCGGCGACCTTTGGCTCGACACTTCCTACAAGGCCGGAGCCCGGTTCTGCCTCTCTTTGCCCGGAAGATAGACTCACCATAACAATCAGCCATATAGCAACATGCGTCACTTATTATACATAGTCATACTTCTGTTTACGGGATGCAGCTACACAGCCTCCCGTCCCAAAGTACTTGACGAGGCCCAGCGTCTTATGACGGAAGACCCGCAAGCCGCATTGTCGTGTCTTAACAGCCTGGATATATCGGAGCTTGATGATTCAGCGACTATGGCCAGATGGGCATTGCTTTACAGCGAGGCGATGGTGGCCAACCGACTTACGGCTCCGACCGACACCATAATTAATATAGCGGTCGATTATTATGGCGGGCACAATCTGCGCGACGAGTTTCAGAAAGCATCGCGTCTTAAAGCGATTATCAAGAGCTATGGCAACCACGACAAACTTGCCACAGCACTCTATCTGCAGAAAGAGAAAGAGTTTATGCTATACAAGGAGCGTACCGCCCGGGAAAAATTGTTTTATATAACGATAATTGTCATAATGCTCGCGGCCGGGACAATCATATGGATGCGCCAGAGGCTCAGACTGCAATCGGCAAAAAATGACGCGCTGATGGCTGAAGCCTCGGGACTGAAAACCGAAATAGAGGCCCGAAGCTGTGACGTGAGCCGACTGCAAAACACTCTCCACAGTCTGCTTGACAACAGGTTTTCACTAATCGACTCGCTGTGTCAGACTTATTATGAATCACAAGGCACCAGGACTGAGCGCAAAGCTATCGCCGAAAAAGTCAAAACCGAAATCGAGGCTGTACGCACCGATTCGCTCCCCAAGATGGAGCGAGTGGTCAATGATTGCCGTAACAACATACTTGAGCGCGTCAGGCAGACTTTTCCCGACATCAAGCCCGAAGACTATCAGCTCGCCGTGTATCTCGCAAGTAATCTTTCGACACGTACCATCAGTCTTCTGCTCGACGAGTCGACCGATGTAATCTACAAGAGAAAATCAAGGTTGAAAAAGAGACTTCTCAACGCCGCAGACTGTGACAGATGTGATTTTGAGAGCATTTTCTGACAGTAAAATCCGGCTGTCAGATTTTTCACAAAATCCAAGTCTATATATCTCTGTATAACAAACCATTACAATCCAATCGGTCAGACTTTTATTTTGGGCTGAGCACACTTTCATGCGTAATTTTGCACAAAAACAACCCGCATGAATGTAAAAATCATCACCCCGCTCATGACAGTTGCCGCCTGCACCATTTCGGTGACCGCCCACTCCACCCAACCGACCGACAGCCTCACCCGACAGTTGCAAGAAATCGTCGTGACGGCCAACCTGCCGGCTACAAAACTTGTAGGCACCACACTCGTCTCGACAATCACAGGCACAACTCTTGCCGGACTCGGCAACGCTCTTGATGTGCTCGCTCAACTGCCGATGATAAATGTCACGGACAACACGGTCAGCATCACAGGCAAAAGCAATGTCAGGATTATGATTGACGGCCGGCCAATGCGCGAAGAGACGGAGCTACAGCAACTCCTATCGTCCAACATCCGCAAAGTGGAGCTACTGATGGCTCCGGGTGCGGCATATGAAAGCACCACCGACGCTGTACTGAACATCACGACACGCCACAATTTCGCACAAGGGCTGTCACTGACCGACCGTGTGACCCTGCAACGCCGTCGCCGATGGTCGATCGCGGAAGATCTCAGTCTCAACTACCGCACGGGTGACTGGGACATATATCTTGACGGCACTTTCAGTCATGATGACAAGATTATCACCGGCTTGACTACCAACACACTCCTTCATGACGGAAAAGAGACCGTCGTCGGCAGTTCACAGCACAACCGTTATCCATCCAACTCCGGTGTAATCCGCGGAGGAATGAACTATGCCAAGGGCAACCGCTGTTTCGGTACATATTACCGTTATAATCCCCAAAAAAGCAGCCTGTACAACTCAGGCTCGGAATTGACAGACAACAGCACACCCCTGTCGCGCGATATATATAAATCTACCGGCACACACAGCCATCTCGTCTCAACTTATTATGAAAACAGTGTCGACGGCAAATACCTGATACATTTCGACGGCGATTTCAGACACTCTATGACCGACAACAGTGTCTCGACCTCTTATCCCGCCTCCGACATCGAAGCCGTAAACTCCACCGACATACGCAAGTCAACGCTATGGGCCGGGAAACTATATGTCGATTTCCCCTTTCTCAACGGTGATTTCACAATAGGCACGCAGGACAGCCATACCCGTACCACACTCGACTATCGCATGCTCAACGCGACGGTCGGGCAATACATCCCCTCGTCGCTCACAGATGCCGGTCAGACATCGGCCGCCCTCTTCGCATCATGGTCCTATATGACGGGCAGATTCAGGCTGACTGCGGGTGCACGTTACGAATATGTCGACTATATCTTTAAGGTCAACGGCATACGCGACGATGACATGAGCCGCCGCAGCCACCTCCTTACCCCCGACATTTCCCTCGGGTATTCATTCAATGACCGCTCACAACTAAGCCTCAGTTATAAGATGGCTAAGGTAAAGCCTCCGTACTCACATCTCACAGGTTCGCTCTCCTACACGGGACTGCATGAAATCGAAGGGGGCAATCCGGCTCTGCGCGACGAGCACATGCACGACCTGCAACTTATGGCGATGCATGATGACTTCATGCTTCAGGCCGACATGACAAGAAGCATCGACTCCTATGCATTTGTCAAACAAGTCTATCCGGCCGACAATCTACAGTTGCTCATGCACCCGGTCAACATAGATGTCACGGCTTTCAGCATGTATCTCGTATGGGGCAAGAGGATAGGATGCTGGACTCCCAACGCCACTCTCGGTCTTTACCGTCAATGGCTCGATATTGCCGGCACAAGCTATGACAGGCCAATATTCTCATATGATATCAACAACACATTCGCACTGCCGCGAGGCTGGTCGGCAACGGTCAACATCGGAGGCAGAAGCCGCGGTGACATGCACACCAACCAATTCGGCTCCACACGGCTCACCGCAGACTTATCGGTCGGGAAAATATTCCTAAACAAATCACTGAACATAAGACTGACTGCCACCGACATATTCAACACAGCCAATAATGACTGGACAATGAACACGTATGGCGTATTTGTTGACAAACGTCAGAAGTATGACCGCCGCGGAGTGACACTCAACATCATATATCAGTTCAACCCGCGCAAGAACAAATATAAGGGCAAAACCGCGGACGAATCGGAAATGAAGCGTCTGTGACAGTGTATCAGACAGGTGGCCGACGTAATTATTCACTATTTTTATTATTGTGAGAGGTTCGAAAAATGAGGCTTATTTCCGTTTTTTTCGTAACTTTGCGGTTGCTATTATGGAAACAACACCTCAACAGCGAAGAAATCGGTTCAATACCGTAATCGACCCCGATATTGTTGAGCGGGTGAAGCAGCTCGTGCTTGGCTCGCGCAATACGGTAATAACCTGTCATGTAAGTCCCGACGGAGACGCACTCGGCTCAAGCCTTGCTCTGTGCTCGACGCTCCGAACACTGGGCAAAAACGCGGTGGTGGTCACAGCCGACTGCCCGCCCAAGGCCCTGCAGTTCATGCCGGGTATACGTGACATCGTGACCGCCACACGCACTCCCGAACGCGCCGCCGAACTCATCGCCGACGCCGATCTGGTGTTTTGCCTCGACTTCAACGACCTGAAGCGCGTCGACCGACTGTGTGAAAAGTTTGAGCAGTCACAGGCGCGACGCATCGTCATCGACCATCATCTCGGCCCGGTGATAGACTGCGAGATACTTATCTCGCATCCCGAAGTATCATCGACCTCGGCACTGATGTATATATTCATGTGGCAGGCCGGATGGGCGCGACGTCTCAGCCGCAGCGCGGCCGCCTGTATCTACACAGGCATGATGACCGACACCGGCAACTTCTCCTACAACTCCAACGACCCTGACCTCTACCTCATTGTCCACGACCTGCTGCGCAAGGGCATCGACAAAGACAACCTGTATAAACTCATCCACAACAACGCCACCCAGACAAGCATACGCATCAACGGATATGCACAGTATCGCACACAATATCTGTGTGACGGACGCGTGGCCCTCATCACTCTCAGCAGCGAGGAACTTAAAGATTTCGATTACTCCAAAGGTGACACCGAGGGACTGGTCAACGTGCCGCTCTCGATCCCCGAAGTGCAGTGGTCGATATATCTGCGTGAGGACGCCAAAGATTATGTGAAAGTGTCGATGCGCTCCAAAGGGTCGTTTCCCGTCAACCTCGTGTGTGAACAAAACTTCTCGGGCGGAGGCCACGTCAACGCCTCAGGCGGAGAATATCACGGCTCGCTGTCACAGGCCATCACCTATCTGCTCGAGACCATACCCCAATATGAAAACCTGCTTGAATAGCCCCTGTTCAAGTAAACCGATATCAATAACCCCTATTAATCCATCCCACGAATTTAAACCAACCGATTGATGAAACGCAATATCCTATCCATATTCTCACTCCTTGCCATCCTCCTTGTCACAAGCGCGTGCAGCGATTCAAAAAGCTATGCCGACCTGCTCAATGACGAAAACAAGCTGGTCAACGCATTTCTTGCCGAACACAGGGTGCTGGAAGAGTTTCCCGGTGTGGACGAGTGTGAAGTGGGCCCCGACGCTCCCTACTATCGCGTGGATGACGAAGGCAACGTGTATATGCAGGTACTGAGAAAAGGTGACGGAGTATCTCCCGAGACCGGCGACCGCGTGTATTTCCGTTATCTGAGCTATGACCTCAACTACTATGTGGTAGGAAGCGATGACAACATCGGCACCGGCAACCTCAACAATACCGGCAACTCGAACCCCACCTATTTCCTGTATGACGACTTCACCATCGAGCAGTCATCGCAGTATGGCACAGGCATACAGATACCCGTCGGACTGCTCGGATATGACTGCAAAGTCAATGTGATAATCAAGTCGCAGGCAGGTCCGACATCCACCATGAGCTATGTGGTGCCCTATCTCTATGAAATTGCTTATTACAAGCCCGCAATGTAACCTACACGACAAATTAAACGATAGTAATAGATATAACATTAATCACACGTAAAGAAATGTCACTCATCAAGTCTATTTCCGGTATACGCGGCACCATAGGCGGCGCACCCGGCGAAGGCCTCTCTCCTCTGGACATTGTAAAGTTTACAGCCGCTTACGCAACACTTATCAGCCGTAATGCCACGGGCAACTCGCGCACCATCGTAGTGGGTCGCGACGCACGTCTGAGCGGCCCCATGGTCAGCAATCTCGTCACCAGCACCCTCACAGCCATGGGCATGGATGTGGTCAACATCGGTCTGGCCTCGACTCCTACAACAGAGATAGCTGTAGTGGAGGAAGGCGCGATCGGAGGCATCATCATCACAGCCAGCCACAACCCCAAGCAGTGGAACGCCCTCAAGCTCCTCAACGAGAAAGGCGAATTTCTCAACGACGCACAGGGCAAAGAGGTGTTGCGCATAGCCGAAAGCGGCGAATACACCTTTGCCGAAGTCGATAATCTCGGACATGAATATGTAAACGACACCTACAACCGCCGTCACATCGAGCAGGTGCTCGCTCTTGAACTTGTAGACACCGATGCCATAGCCAAGGCCAACTTTACGGTAGCCGTCGACGCTGTCAACTCGGTGGGCGGTATCGTAATCCCGCAGTTGCTCCGCACTCTCGGCGTGAAAAATATCATCGAGCTCAACTGCGAGGCCACAGGCAAGTTTGCCCACACTCCCGAACCCATCCCGCAGAACCTGACCCAGATCTCGTCGCTCATGGCCGACGGAAAGGCCGACGTAGGCTTTGTGGTAGACCCCGACGTTGACCGTCTGGCTATCGTGATGGAGGATGGCCGCATGTTTGTCGAAGAATATACCCTCGTATCGATAGCCGACTATGTGCTGTCGCATACTCCCGGCTCTACAGTGTCAAACCTCAGCTCGTCACGCGCCCTTCGCGACGTAACCGCCGCCCACGGATGCACCTACAACGCAGCCGCCGTAGGCGAGGTCAACGTAGTGACCAAGATGAAGGAGACCAACGCCATCATCGGAGGCGAAGGCAACGGCGGAGTCATCTATCCCGCCGCCCACTATGGACGCGACGCACTGGTAGGCGTGGCTCTCTTCCTGACCCTGCTGGCCAAGAGCGGTAAGAAGGTAAGCGAACTCCGCGCTACATATCCGGCCTATGAAATAGCCAAAAACAAAATCGAACTCACACCCGACCTTGATGTCGACGCCATACTCCAGGCTGTGAAAGAACGTTATGCCGGAGAGCGCATCACCGACATCGACGGTGTGAAGATAGATTTTGCCGACTCGTGGGTACACCTGCGCAAGTCAAACACCGAACCTATCATCCGCATCTACAGCGAGGCCCACACAATGGCCGAAGCCGATGAGCTGGCTGAGAGCATCAAGGCTGTAATCAAAGAGATAGCCGGATAAAAATATCCGAGTCACAATAGCCTCACATCATTATAAATAAATCTCAGGTATCGGGAGCCGCGACACAAATCGCGGCTCCCGGTTTTCTATATCTTTAATAAACGTTTGTTTTCAATAATTTATATTCATTTAACTCATCGGGCAAGATATAATCGATAGTCGGGAGTGTTATAATAGAGTCAGGCTTGATATTCCGCTACAAGGCAACGTCAGTATTCGGTCTGTCAACATTTATCCTAACATATTTATTCAAAAAAAATATTACTGTTATGCTCGACACAAACTTCCGCAAAGGCGATGCCAAGACCGATGTATTCGGCTCTGACGCCATGCTAAAATCAGCACCCGTTGAAAAAATCCCTGACGGCCCGACCACTCCTGAAATAGCCTATCAGATGGTCAAGGACGAAACCTTCGCCCAGACACAGCCCCGACTCAATCTGGCAACATTCGTTACCACATATATGGACGAGTATGCGACCCGTCTGATGAACGAGGCTATCAACATCAACTATATTGACGAGACCGAATATCCGCGCGTAGCCGTGATGTGTCAGAAATGTATCAACATCATGGCCAACCTGTGGAACACGCCCGAGACCAACAAGTGGAAAGCCGGCGCATTGGCCATAGGTTCGTCAGAGGCCTGTATGCTCGGCGGCATCGCTGCCCTCAAGCGTTGGCGCGAACGCCGCAAACAGGCGGGCAAACCTTATGACAAACCCAACATGGTAATCTCGACCGGATATCAGATAGTATGGGAGAAATTCGCATCGTTCTGGGATATCGAGATGCGTTGCGTGCCACTCTCGTTAGAGCATCCTACACTTGACATCAACGCCGCAATCAAGATGTGTGACGAAAACACCATCTGTGTCGTGCCTATCATGGGTGTCACATGGACAGGCCTAAACGATGACGTAGAGGCTCTTGACGCGGCTCTTGACAAATATAACGCAGAGACGGGCAACGAGGTGTGCATACACATCGACGCAGCGTCAGGCGGATTCATACTGCCGTTCCTCAATCCGGAAAAGAAGTGGGATTTCCGACTCAAATGGGTGCTTTCGATAAGCACATCGGGCCACAAGTTCGGCCTCGTGTATCCGGGTCTCGGATGGGTGGTATGGAAAGACAAGAAATACCTACCCGATGACATGTCGTTTACGGTAGACTATCTCGGAGCCGAGGTGACACAGGTGGGACTTAACTATTCACGTCCGGCCGCACAGATACTCGGACAGTATTATCAGTTCATACGCCTCGGATTTGAGGGCTACAAGAACGTGCAGTACAACTCGCTCATGGTGGCCAAATATCTCCACGAGCAGATAGGGTCGATGGCCGAGTTCCAGCCTTATGCCCCGGAGGTGCCCAACCCGATATTTGTATGGCTTATGAAGCCCGAGGTTCAGAAGTCGGCCAAATGGACACTCTATGACCTTCAGGACAAACTGGCCCAGAAGGGCTGGATGGTGCCGGCATATGCGATGCCGGCCAATATCGAAAAGATGGTGGTGATGCGCGTGCTGTGCAAGCAAGGTTTCAGCCGCGACATGGCCGACCAGCTATTGGCCGACATACGGTTTGCCGTCGACGAACTCAACAAGCTCGAATATCCGACCCCGACACGTATCGCCATGGAGAAAAATACTCCTCTCGTGGCCAAGACATTCAACCACACCGGTAAATAAGTATCGAAGCTGATGTGACCGGCCGGCTGCCCCTGTCGCGTGACTGTGGCAACCGGCCGGTCTCTTTATACAGACACAGCTCAGAGCAGACGAATTCAACTATCAAGACCCTCTACATTATGGCAACACAAACTGCTCCCGCCAAGACTTCCAAGGTGAAGCAGGCGGCAAAACTGGGTGTCTTCACCCTTATGATCATGAATATCGTGGCGGTGGTATCGCTACGAGGACTTCCGGCCGAGGCAGAATACGGCATGAGCTCGGCTTTCTATTATCTTTTCGCCGCACTGGTATTTCTTATACCTGTATCACTCGTCGCGGCCGAGCTTGCCGCCATGTTTCCCTACCAACAGGGCGGAATGTTTCGCTGGATAGGCGAGGCTTTCGGAAGCAAACTCGGATTTCTGGGCATATGGCTTCAATGGGTCGAGAGCACCATATGGTTTCCGACCGTGCTGACCTTCGGAGCCGTATCACTGGCCTTCATCGGCATGGACCATGTGGCAGACTCGCATCTCGCCGCCAATAAGCTCTATACAATCGCAGTAGTGCTCGCCATCTACTGGATAGCCACGCTCATATCGCTGAAAGGGCTCGGCTGGGTGGGCAAAATATCAAAAATAGGCGGCATGGTGGGCACCATAATACCGGCAATCCTGCTGGTGGTGTGTGGAGTCATATATCTTGCAAGCGGAGGCCACTCCGAGATGAACTTTCACGGAGACTTCTGGCCCGACCTTACCAACTTTGACAACGTGGTGCTGGCAGCCTCGATATTTCTATTTTATGCCGGTATGGAAATGTCGGGCGTGCACGTCAGAGACATTTCCAATCCTGCGGTCAACTATCCAAAAGCCGTGTTTGGCGGCGCGCTTGTGACGGTGTTGATATTCGTGCTCGGCACATATGCTCTCGGTGTCATTATTCCGGCCAAGGATATAAATCTCGTGCAGAGTCTGCTTGTGGGGTTTGACAATTATTTCCAGGCATTCCACATGGAGTGGTTCACACCTGTCATAGCCATCGCACTTGCATTCGGAGTGCTTGCCGGAGTGCTCACCTGGGTGGCCGGCCCGTCAAAGGGAGTTTTTGCCGTCGGACAAGCCGGTTATCTGCCAAAATTTTTCCAGAAGACCAACAAGGCCGGTGTGCAGAAAAACATACTGCTCGTCCAGGGTCTTGCCGTGACATTGCTCTCACTGCTGTTTGTAGTCATGCCGTCGGTACAGAGTTTCTACCAGATATTGTCACAGCTTACCGTGCTGCTGTATCTTATAGCGTATCTGCTAATGTTTGCGGCCGCAATCTATCTTCGCTATAACATGAAGAATGTCAAGCGGCCTTTCCGTATAGGCAAACGCGGCAACTTGCTGATGTGGGTTGTAGGCGGAGTCGGTTTTCTCGGCTCGCTGCTTGCATTTGTGCTGAGTTTCTTCCCGCCCGACCAGGTAGCCATGGGCTCGACCACCGTGTGGTATGCAGTGCTCTTCGGAGGTGTGGCTCTGTTTGTGATACTTCCGTTTATCATACTTGCGTTCCGCAAACCGTCGTGGGTACAGCCGGGCAGCAATTTCGTCCCCTTCCACTGGCAGAAAGATCCGGCCTCTCAAGCCGCTCTCAAGAAAGCCGAAGAAGAGTATGAAAAAGTTGAGAATTGAGATAAAGATTCATGATATTATAAAAGGCTCAGGAAACCGACGTTTTCTGAGCCTTTTATATATAGTGTATCTAAAATTACCTATTGATCGTTATCCTGTTTTTCTATGCCTTTAAACGGAGGAGGTGTGGTCTGAGAAGAAACTTCTACCGCCTCGACGTCTTCAGGAGCATCGGATGATGGTGTGGCAGGAGTGTCGTCGGCATTGTCAGCAGACGATTCGGACTGTGCCTGCTGCGCTGCCTCGCGGGCTGCGTCGCGTTCGGCCTGAAGACGCATTATCTCCTCGGTGCGCGAACGCCACTGACGCGGGCCGAATATCTCCTTGAGGTCTTCGGCATACATCACTTCCTTGGTGAGAAGGGTCTCGGCCAGACGGGCGTGTCCGTCCTTATGCTCGCGGATGATGCACTTGGCACGCTCATACTGCTCGTTGATGATGCGTGACACCTCGTCGTCAATCTGCTTTGCCCGCTCACCGCCATAAGGCTTGGAGAAACCGTAGGCCTGACCGGTGGAGTCGTAGTAACATACGTTGGGGAGCTTCTCGCTCATGCCGTAATAGACCACAATAGCATAGGCTATCTTGGTGACTTTCTCAAGGTCATTGAGCGCGCCTGTCGACACCTGTCCAAAGGTGAGTTCTTCAGCCGCACGACCGCCGAGGGTCATACACATCTGGTCGAGCAGAGCCTGCAGCGGTGTAATCTGACGCTCCTCGGGCATATACCATGCCGCACCGAGAGCCATGCCGCGGGGCACGATGGAGACTTTGACCATCTCGTTGGAATACTCCAGAAACCATGACACTGTAGCGTGTCCGGCCTCGTGGATGGCGATAGCCTTTTTCTCGTCGGCCGATATAATCTTGGAACTGTGTTCCAGACCACAGATGATGCGGTCAATGGCCGACATGAAACTGTCGCGGTCGACGGTCTTCTTATTGTTACGTGCTGCTATAAGCGCGGCCTCGTTACATACGTTGGCTATATCCGCGCCCGAGAATCCGGCCGTCTGACGGGCCATCACTTCGACATCCACGCTATCGTCCTTCTTGATGTTGCGCAGATGGACATTGAAAATCTCTATACGGTCCTTGAGTTCGGGGAGGTCGACTGTAATCTGACGGTCGAAGCGTCCGGCACGCAGAAGGGCTTTGTCAAGAATGTCGGCACGGTTGGTGGCAGCGAGAATAATCACACCACTGTTGGTGCCGAAACCGTCCATCTCGGTGAGGAGCTGGTTGAGCGTATTTTCGCGCTCGTCGTTGGCACCCATGTTGGGTTTTTTGCCACGCGCACGGCCCACGGCGTCAATCTCGTCGATAAACACGATGCAGGGAGCCTTCTCCTTGGCCTGGCGGAAGAGGTCGCGGACACGCGATGCACCCACGCCGACAAACATCTCGACAAAATCGGAGCCCGACATAGAGAAGAAAGGCACGTTGGCCTCGCCGGCAACAGCCTTGGCAAGAAGGGTCTTACCCGTTCCGGGAGGGCCTACAAGCAGCGCGCCCTTGGGTATCTTGCCGCCAAGATCGGTGTAACGCTGCGGGTTGCGAAGAAACTCGACAATCTCGCGTATCTCGGTCTTGGGTTCGGTGAGTCCGGCAACATCCTTGAACGTAACATTGGTAGCCTCACCTTTCTCAAAGACCTTGGCCTTGGACTTACCGACATTGAACACTCCGCCGGGTCCGCCACCGCTCGCTCCGCCCGACATGCGCTTCATCATGAAGAACCAGAAAGCGACAAGCAGAATGATAGGCCCGAAAGTCCAGAGTATCGAGGAGTAGTCGGATGTTTTCTCGTAATTGACCTCACCGTGAAACTTGCCCTCGGCCTTCCACACATCAATCTGATCCTTCATCTTGTCGGCCGAAGGGATGTCGGTGACAATATGGGCCACCACACCGCCGTCGGGCTTGTATTGGCTCTCATGGAATATGGTACGGGCCAACGAGTCGGAGACAACAGCCTCGGCTTTGTTGGTGTTGGTGAAGACCGTAATCTTTTCGACTCCTCCCGACGCGACATACTGCTCAAACTTGGAGTAGCTCACGTCCTTGGTCAAGGAATTGTCATCGATATATAGCATTCCTACAAGGAAAACTATAATTATGGCATATGCCCAGTACATGCTGAAGCGTATGCCGCCCTTCTTGGGTCTGTTATCGGGGGTACTCATCATATGCGGTAGTTAGGTGAGGTCGATGAATATGAAAAAAGATGACACGTCAGTCAAGATCGGGAATCTCAGTGATGCGCGCATCACTCCAGAGCCCTTCGAGATCATAGAGACGGCGTGTCTCGGGGAGAAACACATGTACCATGGTGTCGTCATAGTCTATGACAATCCATTGAGAGTTGGTATATCCGTCATAGTTGTATGGTTTGATGCGACCATGCTCAAAAAGATAGTCGCGCACGCTGTCGGCCACTGCGGCCACATGCTGCGACGAGGTGCCCTCGCATATCACGAAGCGCGAAGCGGCCGCGCTCTCTATGTCGCTGAGATCCACGACGGTGATATGTTTGCCCTTTCGGTCCTGTATACCTTCGATTATCATCGGGAGCAGGTCAGTAGTGTTGTCTGTCATGAATTATAGGGGTTGTCTGAAAATATTTCTTCGTTGAAACTTTTAATGTGGATGAATATTAACGGCGTCAAGTCACAAAGGTAGTCATTTTTGCTCATAACACGTTGTCCGTTCTGCCGTTTTTTATCGCTCACCTTTCTAAACAATAATGACACGTCAATAGTTTAGCGAGGTGCCGGAGACAGCATCAAGCCGCGCGGCTATGACTGGCACGATGTCGAGCGGAAGTGACAGTGTGAGAGTGCAGGTATTGTCAAACTCCTGTCCAGTAATCTTCACTGCATCAGAGGCCGAAGTGCTCTTGATAATCTTCATCACGTCGTTCATAGCAAGATAGGGAAATGTCACGCTCATCTGAGTCATTTCGCGGCCTTCGACCGTGCCGGCGTCATCGAGAGCCAGACGTGCGGCCTCGCGATAGGCTGTGATAAGTCCGGAGGTGCCGAGTTTGATGCCTCCGAAATATCTGACCACTATCACGACCACATTGGTCAGGCCAAGAGAGTTGATCTGTCCGAGTATCGGTTTGCCGGCCGTGCCGGAAGGCTCTCCGTTGTCGCTCGAAAGATATGTGAGCCGGTCGGCCCCGACCATGTAGGCCCAGCAGACATGACGTGCGTCATGATACTCGTTGGCATACAATGCTATGCACTCCCGGGCCTCGTCGACCGACGACACCGGAAGTGCAAAGGCCAGGAATCGGCTCATCTTTTCGCGATAAATCCCTTCGCCTGATTTTGGTATGGTCAGATATTTGGCCATCTCAAGAAATCGGTACCTCCAGGTAACGCCATCAGATAATCAGCATCGAATCGCCGTAGACACCAAACTTGTAACCCTCCTTGACAGCCTTCTTGTAGGCTTCCATCACGAGGTCATAGCCACCGAAAGCGGCTACCATCATGAGCATAGTGGAGTAAGGGAGGTGGAAGTTTGACACCAGCGCGTCGGTGACGGTGAAGTCGTAGGGAGGGAAAATAAACTTGTTGGTCCAGCCCGAGTAGGTCTTCATGTGTCCGCCCATGCTCACTGCGCTGGCGATGCCGCGGAGCACCTGTGTACCCACGGCACACACCTTATGGCCGGCGTCCTTGGTGGCGTTGACCTTGTCGACAAGCTCCTGCGATGCCTCCATCTCCTCTGAGTCCATGCGGTGCTTGGTGAGGTCCTCCACGTCGATCTCGCGATAGTTGCCCAGACCGCTGTGGATGGTGATGAAAGCCTCGCCGACGCCTTTGATCTCAAGACGTTTCATGAGTTCGCGCGAGAAGTGCAGACCGGCACCCGAAGCCACTACAGCACCTTCACGGTGGGCATAGATGGTCTGATAGCGGTCAGTGTCCTCGGATGTCGACTCGCGGTTGATATAGAAGGGCAGAGGGGTAGCACCGAGCTTGTAAAGCTCTTCCTTGAACTCCTCGTGGGGACCGTCGTAGAGAAAGCGCAGAGTGCGGCCGCGCGAGGTGGTGTTGTCAATCACCTCGGCCACCATCGACTCGTCATCGCCAAAATAGAGCTTGTTGCCGATACGTATCTTGCGGGCCGGCTCCACGAGCACGTCCCAAAGTTTGTTTTCCGCGCTCAGCTCGCGCAACAAAAACACCTCGATGCGCGCGCCGGTCTTCTCCTTGTTTCCGTAAAGTAGTGCGGGAAACACCATGGAGTCGTTGTAGACAAACAGGTCGCCATCGTCAAAATAGTTGATAATTTCCTTAAACTCGTGATGCTCTATCGAGCCGTCCTTGCGGTTGACCACCATCAGACGGGCCTCGTCACGTTCGCCGCCGGGCTGCTGGGCTATAAGCTCCTCAGGCAGACGGAATTTGAATTGTGAAAGTTTCATCCTCTCTCAGTATGTATTGTTTTCACTTGATTGTTTCTATATTTTTATCTCACTTGCCGTCACATGACTCCTCGTCGGGAATCACGATGTCGGTGGTGCGTATGAGTTCGACAGCCTGCTCCACCGTGAGGCAGTCCTCAATGCCCACATCGCCCACACGAGTGCGGCGCAGGGCCGTTAGATGTCCGCCGCTGCCGAGGGCTTCGCCTATGTCGCGGGCAAGCGCGCGTATATATGTGCCCTTGCTGCATACGATGCGCAGACGCAGGCTCATCTTCTCTTCATCAAACTTCTCGATATCAATGCTGTCAATGACAAGCACCTTGGGCTTCAGTTCCACCTCATGCCCCTTGCGGGCCATATTGTAAGCACGATGGCCATCGACCTTGCAGGCCGAGAATGCCGGGGGCACCTGCTCGATGCGTCCGCGGAAGCGGGGAAGGATGGCTTCGATGGCTTCGCGTGTAATATGGGAGGTGGGATATGTGGCGTCAATCTCGGTCTCGAGGTCAAACGACGGGGTAGTGGCTCCAAGCTGTATGGTGGCCACATACTCCTTCACTCCTGCCTGGAGACTCTCGATGAGTTTGGTCGAGCGGCCGGTAACCACTACCATCACACCTGTAGCCAAAGGATCAAGCGTGCCGGCATGGCCTACCTTCATCTTCTTACGATGAAGGCGATGGAGCAACACCCCACGCAGACGCTTTACGACGTCAAACGAGGTCCATCCCAATGGCTTGTCTATATAAAGTGTCTCTCCGCTAATGAAATCCATAGGTTATGAGTTCTATCACCAGACTATACACAAAATACCGACAGCAAGACAGTAGAGCGCGAACCACACGAGTTTGCCCTTCTTTACAATGTCAATCATCCATTTGCAGGCGATGCAACCCACGACAAAGGCTGCTATAAAGCCGATGGCCAGCGGGAGGATACCCACACTCTGCCCCATGCCTTCACCACCGATCAAGTCCTTGACACCCAGCATTGCTTCGCCAAGTATAGGAATGATTACCATGAAGAATGAGAACTGAGCTATCTTGTCGCGCTTGTCGCCGAGAAGCAGACCTGTGGCAATCGTTGTGCCCGAGCGGCTAAGGCCGGGGAGCACGGCGATGGCCTGAGAGCAACCGATGAAGAACGCATCCAACCATGTGATGTCGTGTCCGCGCTCATGATTGCGGGCCTCGCGGGCCGGGTTGCGGAAATAGTAGGCAAAACCAAGCAGACATGCTGTCACAAGCAGACAGATACCTACCACAGTGAGGCCTCCGCCGAAAAAGCTCTCAACAAAATCCTTAAAGCAGAGACCGACTATGGCCACAGGGATGCATGAGAGCAATATCTTACACACATAATAAAAATTATCGTCGCGGGCAAATGTGAAGAACGATTTGCACAAGGGCAAAAACTCGCGCCAAAGCACTACGATAGTGCTCAATACTGTAGCCACATGAAGAGCTACGTCAAACTCCAGGGCATCCTCACCGGAAAGTTCAAGTCCGAGTATTTCACGAAAGATTTCCAGGTGTCCGCTGCTGCTTATAGGCAGATATTCAGCCAAGCCCTGCACCACACCGAGTATAAGCGCGTCTAACCAATCCATATCTTATTTCTTTTTAGGTGAATACATTATAGCCACGCCCATGAAAATAAAGCCAAGGAAGGCAATGGTCGGCCCTACCACTATGCGGCGGGCAGAAAATATATCGGGATTAAACTCGCCCCAGTCGGTGGCACCGCCGGCCATCAGCAGAAAGCCGAGCACTATCATCACTCCGGCAGCAGCCATCAGTCTGAAATTGGCACGGAGGAGAGGCAGCTCGTTGTCGTTTTCCTTCTCGAGCACATCGTTTTTGTCGGAACGACGGTCTGATTTATAAGCCATAATCAATATGTTTTTTTGTATGGTAGAGCCGTTGACAACACGCTTGGCGGTGTCGTCAACGGCTCCATTATTTATTTATATAGTTCGTCATACGTGAGTGAAAGATACCTGTTGCATGCAAAGAATGCGGCCACCATACATATAAGCATGCCGGTCACAATCATTGCGGCCATCACGGCTATGGCCTGAGGCCAGTTGAGCAACGATGACACCGATACATCTATATGCATGCCCATACCGAGCATTGCCCCTACTATAGCCGATGCCAGCACCCCGGCCACAGCTCCGTTGACGAGGCTCTCGAGGATGAAGGGACGCCTTACAAATCCGGGCGTCGCTCCGACGAGCTGCATTGTGTTGATGAGGAAACGGCGTGAATAGACCAAAAGCCGCACGGTGTTGAATATCAACACAAACGAGACTATCATCAACGCTACGGCCACAGCCACAAGTGTCAGCGATATGCTACGAAGAGTGGAGTTTACGCTGTCGATAAGTTCATTGTGAATCTTCACATCACTCACCTGCGGCATGAGCATCACAGGAGCCGCAAGGGTCATGATGCTGTCGGTCGACGCGTAGGTATCGGTTACCTTGACTTCAAGTTCGGATGTAAAAGGATTGACATCGGCGAGCTTCATTATGTCTTCATCCTCACCGACCATCTTCTGCCAACGCGCCAATATATCATCGGGTGAAGAATACTGGATGTCTCTGACGCCGCCCCCGGCCTTGAGCTTATCGGTGACCTGAGCTATGTCGGCGGCGGTGACATTCTCACTGAATATCACCACAAAACCCATGTTATCTCTTACGGAGCGCGACAGCCCGTGTGTGGCCAACCCCACAAGTGCGGCTATGCCGAGTATGACCAGCACCAATGCGACCGACACGGTGGCGGTGGCCCGAGTGCTGAACAAGGGGATATGATGTAAACGCTTCTTAGGCATATTATGATAAAATCGCCACAAAATTACAACCATACAGCCCCTTTGTCAAGTGTTTTAACCAAAGTTTAACATTTGGTGTATTTTCACCATCGCGGCACGGCCATTTTTCGAGGCGAAAAATTTCATAACCAGGATTATATTTATTAACTTTGTAACCAATTAGTAAAAGCATTTTTTTTTATTTTTCATCTTACATTCTTTCTTTCCCTAAATGTCAAGATTTATCATACCAGTACAATTGTCAGTGCTGCTGTCGGCCACACTCATGTCCATACCGGCAACAGCCGAGACCATCAGTGTCAGCACGTCACGGGGGCGTTGTGTGACGGTCTCAACCATCACTCCCGACATTATACGCGTGGAAAACTTCGCTCACGGACAAACACCTTCGGCAACACTTCCCGACGCCCCCAAAGCTGCCGATATCGAATGTATCAGTTCGTCGGCCGGACCGCTGCGCATATTCACCACTCCGACAGGCGTCACCGTCCGCATCGACTCGACCACTGGAGCGGTCGACATCAACGCCGGCGGCAACAGAGCTGTAAGCGACAACGGACTGCGCACGCTGTCGGACGGACGTCAGTCAATATCGCTCTCCACCCTGGGCAGCGGTTCGTTTTACGGAGCGGGCGAGCGCGGCTACAGCTTCAACCTTGCAGGCGATACTCTGGTGATGTATAACAGACAGAACTACGGTTACACGGCCGGAGACCCGCGCATACGCCAGATGAACATCACCATGCCGCTATTTCTCAGCTCCAACGGATATGCCATAGTGTTTGACGACTATGCCGCCGCCTCCATGGTTATGTCCGACCCAATCGTCTACACCACTGAGTCGACTGTCCCGGTGTCATATTATTTTGTCAACTCCACCGGTTCACTGGCCGACCTCACGACTAAACTTACCACCATAACCGGCCGGCAGGATTTGCCACCGCTATGGTCGCTCGGCTATATAACATCGAAATACGGCTACCGCACACAACGTGAGACCACAGGTGTGGTCGACACTCTCAAACGCGCCGGCTATCCTCTTGACGGCATCGTCCTCGACCTCTACTGGTATGGTAAGGAGCAGGATATGGGACGCCTCGACTGGGACCCGGAACAATGGCCCGATCACAAAAAGATGATGGCCGAACTGAAACGACGCGGAGTCAATACCGTAATCATCTCACAGCCCTATATATTGCGCAACGGCCGTGGAGCCGACAATTACAATACGCTTCGCGACAAAGGTTTCCTGCTTGCCGACACCACCGGCTCGCCCCAGGAAGTGACTATATGGGTCGGAGAGGGAGGTATGTTTGACGTAGCGAATCCCGACACCCGCGCATGGCTGAGCGACCGCTACAAGCAGCTCACTCTTGACGGCGTGGGCGGATGGTGGGGCGATCTCGGCGAGCCGGAGGTACATCCCGAAAGCGGCATGCATGCCAACGGTCTCACCACACGCCAGTATCACAACCGTTACGGCAACGACTGGAGCGGCATCATATATGACCTGTTCAAAAAAGACTTCCCCGACCGACGCCTCATGACAATGATGCGCGGAGGCACTACGGGTCTGCAGTCCTACAGCGTGTTTCCATGGTCGACCGACGTGTCACGCTCCTGGGGCGGGCTTGCTCCGCAAATCACCATCATGCTCAACTCAGGCCTGAGCGGCCTCGGCTACATGAGCCACGACGTGGGCGGATTTGCCATCGACCCGGCCGCACCCTACGACCCCGAGCTATATGTACGCTGGCTGCAGCTCGGCACATTCTCACCTGTGCTGCGCACCCACTCTCAAAGCACAGCCGAGCCCTATTGCTATCCCGACCAACAGGACATCATACTCCCGCTGATAAAGGAACGTTACCGCTGGCTTCCTTACAACTACACTCTCGCCTACGAGAATGCTTCGCAGGGACTGCCGCTTGTGCGCCCGCTCAACTTTTACACCCCCGGCTCTCCCCGTTATGATGATATAAACGACGAATATCTGTGGGGACGCGACATTCTTGTGGCCCCGGTGTTGACACAAGGTGCCACCGAGCGCAGGGTAATCTTCCCCGACGGCGAATGGCTCGACATCACCGCTCCCGACAACATCCACCACGGTGGCGATACCATCATCTATCCCGCTCCGCTCAACGTGTTGCCGCTCTTCGTGCGGGCCGGCTCTTTCATCCCCACGGCCGACTACAAGATGGACAACACCGGTGACTATCGCACCGACCGATACACCATAAACTATTACCCGACATCAGGCCTGTCGACCTATACTCTATATGAAGATGACCTCACCTCGCCCTCATCGCTCGAGAGCGGCAACTATCGCCTCGTGACATTCTCGGGGCAGGCTTCGGACACCTATATTAATATTAGGGTGGCGACAACAGGACACATCGACGGTTCGGCCGACAACAAACGGCTCACTTTTGTGGTACACCGCATAATGTCACGACCGGCATCGGTGACATCCGGCGGCAAAAACGTCAAAGGATGGAGATATGACCCGGACGGACACACCCTGCGCTTTGACATCAACATGCGTGACAATCTTGATATTGACATCAGGCTCTGAAATGGCATTCAAAAACAAGTAAAAATCCCCCGATGGCAAAAGTTTTTTTGTCATTGGGGGAAAACTTTTGTAACTTTGCCCCGTAATTGATTCTAATCTATCGACACAACAAACAACAACCAAATTATAATACCACCAAATCAGTATGGGACTTTTTGAAAAACTTACCGCGAAAGCCAAATCTTCGCGCCAGCGCATCGTACTCCCCGAAGGAACCGAACCGCGCACACTCACAGCCGCCGCACGCATCATAGCCGAGGGCATTGCCGACGTAATACTCATCGGCGACCCCGCAGAGATCAATGCAAAGGCCAATGAGCTCAAACTCACAAACATCGAAAAGGCCACCCTCATTGACCCCAACGATGAGAAAGTGCTTGACAAATATGCTCCCCTCTTCTTCGAGCTCCGCAAGAGCAAAGGCATCACCATGGAAGAAGCCCGCAAGACAGCCTCCAATCCCCTCTATCTCGGCTGCCTCATGATCAAGAACGGTGACGCCGACGGCCAGGTGGCCGGCGCGCTCAACACCACAGGCAATGTGCTCCGCGCCGCCTTCCAGGTAATCAAGACCAAACCCGGCATCAACGTCGTGTCCGGTGCTTTTGTCATGGTGCTCCCCGAAGGTTCAGCCTATGGCACCAACGGTCTGCTCATTTTTGCCGACTGCGCCGTAATCCCCGACCCCACCGCAGCCGAACTCGCCCAGATAGCTGTATCGGCAGCCCAGACCGCACGCGACATCGCCGGTATGGAGCCCCGCGTGGCTATACTCAGCTTCTCGACCAAGGGTAGCGCGAAGCACGAGAAGGTCGACAAGGTAATCGAAGCCACCAAGATAGCCAAGGAAATGGCCCCCACCCTCCCGCTCGACGGAGAGCTCCAGGCCGACGCCGCCCTCGTGCCCAGCGTAGGCAGCAGCAAGGCTCCCAACAGCGACATTGCCGGTCGTGCCAACGTGCTCGTATTCCCCAACCTTGAGGTGGGCAACATCGCATACAAACTCGTGCAGCGTCTCGGTGGCGTCGAGGCCGTAGGTCCCGTGCTCCAGGGTCTCGCCGCTCCTGTCAACGACCTCTCCCGCGGATGCTCGCCCGACGACATCTACAAGACCATCATCATCACCTGCAACCAGGCCATCGGCCTCAAGGGCGACAATTGATGAATCATTTATCAAATACTCAGAGTATATAAAAGTTTTAACACACATATATAATGAAAATTCTCGTGCTTAACTGCGGCAGCAGTTCAGTAAAATATAAACTCATCGACACAGCCACCGACGCTGTGCTCGCCGAGGGTGGAGTTGAGAAAATCGGTCTTCCCGACGGATTTCTCAAATACAAGAAAGCCGACGGCTCCAAGGCAGTCATCGAGCTTGGCCAGACCGACCACAACGGCTCAGTAAAGGCTATCCTCAACCTCCTCACCGACCCCGTGGAAGGCTGCATCAGCAGCTACGACGAAATCGACGCCGTAGGCCACCGCGTGGTGCACGGAGCCGAGAAGTTCAGCGAGAGCATGCTCATCACCGACGAGGTCAAGGACATGATCAAGCAGTGCTATGACATCGCCCCGCTCCACAATCCAGCCAACATGACCGGCATCGACGCCATCACAGCCCTCATGCCCGGCACACCCCAGGTGGCAGTCTTTGACACAGCATTCCACCAGACAATGCCCGCCAAATCGTTCATGTATGCCCTCCCCTACAAATATTATAAGGAAGACGGCGTGCGTCGTTACGGTTTCCACGGCACAAGCCACCGCTACGTATCGCAGCGCGTGTGTGAATTTCTCGGTGTAGACCCCAAGGGTCAGAAAATCATCACCTGCCACATCGGCAACGGCGGATCAATCACAGCCGTGGTTGACGGCAAGAGCATCGACACCTCGATGGGTCTCACCCCCACCGAAGGCCTCATGATGGGCACACGCGTAGGTGACGTCGACCCGGGAGCCCTCGTTTACATCATGCTCAAGCACAACCTCTCGGCCGCCGACCTCCAGAAAATCATCAACAAGGAGAGCGGAATGCTCGGCATCAGCGGCATCTCGAGCGACATGCGCGAGATTGAGGCAGCCGTCAACAACGGTGACGAGCGCGCCACACTCGGTCTCGACATGTATCAGCAGCGCATACTCAAATACATCGGAGCCTATGCTGCCGAGATGGGCGGCGTGGACATCATCGTTTTCACCGGCGGTGTCGGCGAAAACCAGTGCTCGCTCCGCCGTGACGTCTGCGCACCCCTCGCATTCATGGGTGTGGAAATCGACCCCGTGGCCAACGAAGTACGCGGCGAGGAGAAAGTAATCTCCACCCCCGCATCCAAGGTCAAGGTTGTGGTTATCCCCACCGACGAGGAACTGATGATAGCACGTGACACCGAAGCAATCGTAAAGAAATAATTTCAATTTTTCCGCAAGCTCAAGAAAATTGAAGTCTATCAGATTATGAGGCTATAAGGTTAAGAGGATGCGCAATCATTCCATGACCTTATAGCCTCATGGCTTTATAATGACATTTTACTTGCACATTTTATAAGTTCAATAGGTATGAATAAGAAAATCCGCGCAGCCGTAGTAGGCTACGGCAACATCGGCCGGTTTACAATCCAGGCCCTTGAAGAAGCCCCCGACATGGAGATTGCCGGCGTAGTGCGCCGCAACGTTGGTGAGAAACCCCTCGAACTCACTCCCTATCCCGTAGTAACCGACATCCGCGAACTGGGACAGGTCGATGTAGCCATCCTCTGCACCCCTACCCGCGAAGTAGAGAAATATGCTCTCGAGTATCTTGCCATGGGCATCAACACAGTCGACAGCTTTGACATCCACACACAGATAGTGTCACTGCGCCGCTCGCTCAACGAGGCCGCAGTCAAGGCCGGCAAAGTAGCCGTCATCTCGGCTGGATGGGATCCGGGCAGCGACTCTATCGTGCGTACTCTCATGGAGGCAGCCGCTCCCAAAGGCCTTACCCACACCAACTTCGGCCCCGGCATGAGCATGGGCCACACTGTGTGTGTCAAGTCAAAACCCGGCGTGAAAAACGCCCTCTCCATGACCATGCCCAAGGGCGACGGCATGCATCGCCGCATGGTGTATGTAGAGCTTCTCCCCGGTGCGTCGCTCGAAGAAGTGGCCAAAGCCGTAAAGGAAGACCCCTACTTCGCCTCTGACGAAACCCACGTGATGGCTGTCGAGAGCGTCGACGCCGTCAAGGATATGGGCCACGGTGTACACATGGTGCGCAAAGGTGTTTCGGGCCAGACCCAAAACCAGCGTTTTGAATTTAGCATGAGCATCAATAACCCCGCCCTCACAGCCCAGTTGCTCGTAGGCGTGGCCCGCGCATCGATGCGTCTCACCCCCGGAGCCTACACGATGGTGGAAATCCCTGTCATCGACCTCCTGCCCGGCGATCGCGAGAACCTCATCGGACATCTCGTGTAAAAAAACGCATCCAAAAACACTCATTTTAAACGGACCGCCTAAATTTAGGCGGTCCGTTTTAGCATTCTATAAAAATTTTTCATTATTTTTGCGAAATATTGTTTATTGGCATAAAATACACAAATGAAAAATCTTATAAAACGTTCCATAACAGGTATAATATACGTAGCCCTTATCGTCGCAGCCGTCCTGTCGGGCGGATGGTGGTTTGTAGCACTATTCTCGCTCTTCGCGGTTCTTGCAGTGAATGAGTTTTCGACACTATGCAACACCGGTTCGGGCGGAGAGAACATCACCACACTCGTCACCGACATGACCGGCGCACTCATCCTTGTGGTAGGACTTGGCAGCGTCAACCTCGGCCTTCTGTCGCCCCACACCACGGCTGTACTCGGCGGCACATTCTTCCTGCTCTACCTCTTGTATCTCACCATCAGGCTCGTAATGCAGCTCTACAATCACGAAAACTCTCCGCTTGCCAATCTCGCATACTCCTATATGGGCCAGCTCTACATAGCCCTACCGCTCGGCATCCTGTCAATGTACTACACGCTTCCTGACGGCAAAGCTCTTATGCTGGCGATGTTCGTAATGATATGGCTGAGCGATACGGGCGCATTTGTCACAGGCTCGCTCATCGGACGCCACAAACTGTTTCCGCGCATATCTCCGGCCAAGACATGGGAGGGATTTTTCGGAGGTATTATATTTGTTGTCGCATCGGCCCTCGCCATGAAATATTGCTTCCCCATATATTTTGAAAGCATATCGACATCGGGGCTGTGCTTCATGGGAGTCACCGTAGCCATATTCGCCACCTGGGGCGACCTTGTCGAATCGCTCATAAAGCGTACACTCGGTGTCAAGGACTCAGGCAATCTTCTCCCCGGCCATGGCGGTATACTCGACCGCATCGACTCACTGCTGCTTGTAGTCCCCGCCTCACTTTTCTACCTCATCACGCTTACACTCTTTCTTTAGCGGTATCATCCACCCGCATATCATAATCATACTTACATAAATCAAACAAATTCATGAACAAATCACTACTTCTTGCCTTTGCCGCAGGCACCATGCTCGCGTCATGCGGAGGCAACACCGCCAAAACAGCGTCGACCGATACCAACGACGACGTAATCCTCCACGCCTGGTCATGGTCATTTGACACCATCGCCGCCAATATGCGCGACATCGCCGAAGCCGGATATGCCTACGTGCAGACATCGCCCGCCAACACCTGCTTTGTCGGTGAAGACGGAGGCCTTGCCCTCTACTCCCAGCCCGGCGACTCGGTGCGCGGCAAGTGGTATTACTACTATCAGCCCACCGACTGGAAAATCGGAAATTATCTGCTCGGCTCGCGCGACCAGTTCAAGGCCATGATGGACAGCGCGGCCAAATATAATGTAAAAGTCATCGTCGACGTTCTCCCCAACCACACAGCCGTTGACCACACGGCCGTGCTCCCCGACCTTGACAATGCCGTAGGCGGTCACGAAAAGCTGTTTCACGCCAACGGATTCAACGACATCACCGACTACAACGACCGTTATCAGTGCACCACCGGCAAGATGGGCGGCCTACCCGACGTAAATACCGAAAATCCCGACTTCCAGGCCTACTATATGGCCTATGTCAACGACCTGCTCAGCCTCGGAGTACGCGGATTTCGCTACGACACAGCCAAGCACATCGGCCTCCCCTCCGACCCTCTTGACAGTCTTGCCGAACGTAACAACTTCTGGGACATTGCCACCGGCCGCGAAGCCGTCAAAGGCATAAGCCTCGGCGTGCCCCGCGACTCGCTCTTCATCTATGGCGAAGTGCTCCAGGACCGTAATGTGAAAGAAGCCGAATATGGAGAATACATGGACCTCACCGCCTCGGCCTATGGCCATGCCCTCCGCACCGTGCTTGACAAAGGCGACTTCAATGCCGACTCGCTCCTCACTTGGCATCACCCGGTCGACGGCAAGCATCTCGTGACATGGGTGGAATCGCACGATACATATGCCAACGAACACGAGTCGGCCGGACTTACCGACGATCAGATACGCATGGGTTGGGTATTTCTCGCCGCCCGTCAGAACGGCACCCCTCTCTTCTTCAGCCGCCCGGCCGGAAGCACACGTGACAACTACTGGGGCAACAACCGCGTAGGCGCACGCGGCAACGACGAGTTCAAGCATCCCGAAGTCGTGGCTGTCAACAAATTTCGCCGCGCCATGCACGGACAGCCCGAGACTATCACTCAGGCCAACAACGGAGCTGTCATAGCCGTAGGTCGTGGTGACGCAGGCCTTGTCCTCATCAACCTCACCGCTACGCCCCAGGACATTGACATCACGACATCTCTCCCCGACGGTGACTACACCGACTCTGTGCACAATAGCAATTTCACCGTTACCTCAGGCCACGTCACCGGTCATCTCGCCCCCTACACCTCTGCAATTCTGACAAAATAAGAGGGCTATAAAAATATAAGAGAGTAACGTCACCCTCTCCAAGCAATACAGTTCCTGTTTATGCAATATTAAAAGCATGGACAGGAACTGTATTTTTTATATCCTTATCAGACTAATCCGGTATATTTTCATTACGGCTTAATCTTGTTTTGATACATATTTCTAAATTCGGTAGGTGAGCAACACTTCTTTTGTCTGAAACACCGACAAAAATGACTGACGTTGTTAAAACCGCACTCATAACATATCTCCGAGACCGACATCTTAGTATCCACCAGCTTACGCGTAGCGACGCCAAGCCGCATATTAGTGATGTAATCGCTCACCGAGTAACCTGTGTGCAACTTGAAAAAGCGCGAAAACGACGACTCTGTCATCCCGGCCAGAGCTGCCAGATCCACAAGCCTGATTTTTTCCATCACATGCTCACGTATATAGTTCTGCACCTTGGTTATGCGGCGTGAATCGCTTGTAGCATACATGCTTGAAAACGTCGAGCTCGACAATATCGTATAATCCTTGCTCTCCGACAGCATCCTGACAAGACGGTGAATCGCATACATTTTCTCAAAACTATCCTTTATCTTCGGCAATTCATCCAACGCATGAAAAGCCCTCAGCACGGTCTCGGTGCCGAAAGCTATGCCATTGGCACTGAGTTTGAGCAGACGCACCATTGAATTGAGCTTATTGTCAATAAGATAATCCTCTACGAAAAAATGAGGCGAAAACTGTATGGTAATCTCTCGCATATCGCCCGACTGACAATTGTGCTGCTCCCATCCATGCTCGATGCCGTGGCCTACAAACACCAGATCAAAATCATCAAGCTCGACAATCGAGTCGCCTACTATGCGTCGCGCACCCTTGCATCCATACAAAAAATTGATTTCATATGCATCGTGACGATGTACAGGATAATCAAAAGAATATTTCTTACGCTCTACAATATAGTAACCATACTTTTCCTGCACAGGAGCTATTTCAGTAATGATTTCCGAATTAATTTTTCTCATATTGCAACGTCCTGGATTTTCATTTTTTGTGCAAATATATACAAAAAAAATAATTCGCCATAAATCATGCTTGACCATTTAACACATTTCATCCTTCCGCAAGTCCCTGATATAACTACATTATTACATTTTTAAGCTACTATACGGAACACTCATTAAACCACAGTTTTTACCCCTCCCCATTAATACACTAAGTATCAATCTATTACACTCAACACTCCACAAGAAAGCATTCCATAATGTTCTGATTTTATCTATTTTTTGCATCAAAAACAGTTGTAACAACAATGGTTAAAATCAGAACATACATCCCGATTATTTAGTCATAACTTTGCGATGTCACAACTGGAGACGTTTTTTCTCTCTCATATCCTATTGCTATCTATCATAATATAACCGAAATAACAATCAATCACATGAAAGTAATCCTACAGATTCTAATACTTCTCTTACCATTGATGGCCTCGGCACAATATGAAGGCTCGTTTAAAGTATCAGGTACCCGACTGCTTGATGCCAATGGCAATAACTTTGTAATGCGCGGGGCCAACTATTCATGGTGCTGGCAAAAAGGCAAAGAAAACTCCGTAATCCCGGCAGCCAAGCGTATCGGATGTAACACGCTCCGTATCCAACTCGGCACCGGCCGACGCTTTTCACGTCCTTCGGTCAGAGAACTTAAAAAACTCATCACTCTCTGTGAGGAAAACCATCTGATAGCAGTATTCAACACTCATGACGCGACAGGAAGTAACGAATATTCCGACCTCGAGGAAGCCGCACGCTTCTGGGTGGATATGAAAGACCTGCTTAACGCCCACACGGCAACAACAATCGTCAACATAGCCAACGAATGGTTTGGCGCGTCAGGCAACTCGGCAGCATGGGCCGACGGTTACAAACAGGCCATAAAAATCATCCGTGACGGAGGCATACGCAACACTCTGATAATTGATGCAGCAGGCTGGGGCCAATGGCCTCAAAGCATATTTGAACGAGCGTCGGAAGTAGCCTCAGCCGACCCGTTGCAGAATGTTGTCTTCGCGATACATATGTATGACGTTGCAGGAAAAAACACTTCGACTGTCAAGAAAAACATCGACAACGCTCTGGCCACAGGTTACCCGGTAATAATCGGGGAGTTTGCCTACAGACACGGAGGCCGCTATGTCGAATGGCAAAGCATACTCGACTACACCGCACAGACTCAAGTGGGCTATCTCGTATGGTCATGGACCGGCAACAGCGGCGGTGTGGAGGACTGCGATATGTTTGGAAGCTATGACGACTCGATATACAAACCTAACGGGACCAATACCGTGCTCGGCCGAAACGGCATCCGCGAAACTTCCGTAGAGTGCTCGATATATGGCTCATCCGGCATCCGGGACATAAGGCCCAACGACACTCGGGAGATAGATTACACACAACCTTATCAGATATTTGACATAACGGGTCGCCGTGTCAGCGATATGACCAACCCCGGCATATACATACTGCGGCAAGGCTCTACAGTAAAGAAAATCCTCAACCACTAACTACTTAAAAATTATAGAACTATGAGAAAGATTTTAGTATGCCTGGCGACCGGCCTGATGGCCTTGGGCTCATCGGCCGCCGAACTTGACATCCTGCCTCTCTACACATCCGAGCTCTGCTGGAGCGTAGCGGCAATGAGCGGCAACACCGCCTCCTGGACCGAAGGCTGGGGCGGCATAGTATTCAACCTTGACAACAAGGACTACTCCGAATACAACTACATCGTGATGGACTTCGAGTAACCCACCCCGGCCAAATTCAAACTCGAAGCCTATTACTCCGATGAATCAAATGCTTCGAGCAATTGCGAGGCCGATGCCACATCCACCCGGATCGTGCTCCGACTTGACAACAGCAAAAAAGATGAAATCACCAAAATTGCGCTCATGTCGGCAAAGCCAGGCTCGGCCAATATCACAAAGGCTGTACTGGTCGACGAACTCGATATTGATCCTGTGCTTTTTGAAGGAAGCACAGCCGTGCCCGACATGAAAAAAGTATATTTCAAACTCGGTGCCGAAAAATTTCTCGGACTGACAAAAGGCCAGACTCTGACCATACATTTCACCACCGGCACCATTCAGCAATACGCATCGGTCGACATCTACTCCAACAATACCAAACTCAAATGTCAGGACGGACGTACCAATGTCAAGAAGGACGGACAGTTTGCTCTCACTACCACGGTAACCTCAACAGTGATTAATGATGACAATGACATCGCGAGCCTGCAGAGCTACGGACTACAGCTCAAAGGCCGCAACGTTACAATAACCAAAGTCACACTCACCGACGGAGGCACCACTCCTGAAACACCCGAGAAGCCCGAGAAGCCCGACACCCCCAACATCCCGGGAGATGGTGTGCTGTGGAGCGGTAGCACCTCGACCGGTAGCTGGAAAAACGATATTACGGTAGACGCTCCTAAATTTTCGGCTATCAAAGCCGGCGACAAAATCGCAATATATCTCAACGTCGAGTCTGGCAAAGACTACGGCAACATTGAGCTTGATGACCAGAAGTATACCAAACTTGACACCGACGGTTCTTCGGCCGACCTCGACAGCTATGGATGCATACAGGCCGACGTGACTAAAGTGACCTATGAAATCGGGGCTGCAGACGTGGCTCTGCTCAAATCAAACGGTCTCAGAATTAAAGGCGCAAACATCACTGTTACAAAGGTAGAGCTTATCGGCGGACAGGGCGTAGAGACTCCTGCTGAAAATACGATATGGACAGGTAGTGTCGACACCGGTAGCTGGAAGAATGATGTAACGGTAGACGCTCCCAAATTTTCAAATGTAAAGGGCGGCGACATACTGAAAATACTTCTGAACGTGAACGCCGGTAATGACTATGGAAATATAGAGCTTGACGACCAGACTTATGTCAAACTCGAGACCGACAGGACTTCGGCCAATCTTGACAGCTATGGATGCATACAACCCGATGTCACCGAACTCACCTATGTGATAACCAATAACGACGCTGCGTCACTCAAGGCCAACGGTCTGCGTGTCAAAGGTGCAAACATCACTGTGACAGGTATTCAGCTCTCGTCAGGCGACCCTCTGCCCGACAATCCCGACACACCCGCACCAGGCATTGAATCTGAAATCTGGAGCGGCAATGTCAACTGCGGACAATGGGCTCAGTCAGTAACAGTAGCGGCCGACAAGTTTGAAAACGCCCGTGAGGGAGACCGCTTCAAAATCAATCTCACCATCAATGCAGGCAAAGGCAAAGGCATCGTCAAAGTACAGAGCGGTGACATGGTTGACCTCACAGTCAACGGTAAAGGCACCAACATGGACTCGGCCGGTAATTTCAAGCGCGGAGCCAAGGATGCCGTATATGAAATAAATGTGACAGACCTTGAGAAACTCAAGACTCACGGCCTGGTCATCTCAGGCTTTGCCGTAACAGTCACAAAAGTGTCACTGATTACAGTCGACCAAAGCGGTATCGATGACATAGGCTCCGACTCCAATGACATGCCTGTCGAATACTACAACCTCAACGGCATGCGTGTTGACAATCCCGCCAACGGAATATTTATCCGCCGCCAGGGCAATAAAGTCAGCAAGATTTACATTAGATAATCCGGAGCGCAATACTCATCCCCGACACATTAATGTGGGATAACATCAACGCCAGTCAGTGACAGGAGTGTCTCTGACTGGCGTTTTTTAGTGGGCATAAACGTCACTTAAGCGAGCGGAGGAGGGGGAGTATCTGGGACGATGACGGACGTGGAGCGTTATATGTGTGCAGATTGCCCTCAGGGTCATAAATCAGAAAGTGGGGGATGCCGCGGACATTAAGTTTGTTGCCAAGCTCGTTAGTGGTATCGATGAGCTGATTGTCGTGCATGCCGAGCTGCTCCATCTTTTTAAGCCACGGAGCGGTCGACGAGTCACATGAGATAGAGACAAAGACAACATTCGAGCCTTCCATATCTTTCTCGAGCTGCTGAAGATAAGGCACCTCCTTACAGCAGGGCCCACACCACGAAGCCCAGAGGTCGACATAGACATATTTGCCACGGAATGTTGAGAAGTCTACCACTTTGCCGGCGCGATCAAGGAGCTTTACGCCCTCGGGAAACGGCAATCCCGGCACCGTGGCCCGACGGGCACGGAAATTATCGAGATAGCTTGCCGGCAATGAGTATTTGTCTGTAAGAGCCTGCAGACGTGCCACTCCCGACTCAAAATCGTTTTTATAGTCAAATCCCGACATAAAAGTTCTGACAAGCATCGATGTGACATTGTCTTTTATGGTCTGCGTATTGTAAAGCTCATGGAGAGCTGAGAGTTTCTCCTCAACATTTTTACCTGGAAGAGTCGAGACTACAGCTCCGGTGACCGACGGAAATCCGGCGGCCATAGGGGTGTCAAGCACACTTGCCGGCGCGGGAAGAATATCGGAAACATTAAAAGAGACTTCCTTCCCGACACGACCTCTCACATGAAGAGCCATACTATAGGAGTCGGAAGCAAGTGTATAGGCCCAGAGACGTATAAACTCCTGCGTCGAGGCAGACAGCGACGGCTCGCCGGCTATCACAGTCTCCCCGTCAGAGATAAATCCTGCGAGGGCGGTTCGTAGCTCGTCGGAAGTCATGTCGGCCGCACTGTTGCCAACTGTGCGCGCACGGTTGGTAAAGCGAGTGTTGGCATCGACAAGAGCATTGTTGGCCGGCCCCGAAAGAGAAGTCGTGACCACATAATCCTTTACAGAAACCTTAATAGGCGACTTGACGCTCTCGGCATCAAGACTCACAGGTATCGAAGTCTGATATTTCGGCGTATAACAATAGAGGTAATACAGACCCGAAGGACTCTTCACGACCTCGCCGACACGTAATGAAGCATTGGCTTGCGGAAGCGTCACAGATGCCGCCGAGCTGTAATCTTCTACCGGGCGCATATTGACATTCATCTCCTCACATGAGGGATTATCCGAAAGATCAATCTTGACTGACAGGTTGTCGGCATACATACACGAACTCGACATTACCATCAGCGCGAACATTGTTGAATGAATTTTCATAAATGGTATTAAAAAGTGATATACGCCACAAAAATAATGCATTTTTTCCAATAATATCGCACAAGGGCTCCAAGAACTATCCGCTGTCCACGGCTCTTTCATTTAAAATCGGTCGAAGATTACGAAAATAGTGGTATTTTATAGCGAAAATGTCTACCTTGCACACAGCGATGACGAAGCACCGCCTTCGGTGTTTCTGTATCATAAGATTTAAATTTTTAAAAGAGGCGGAGTGGCTGAAAAGGCTCCTCCGCCTCGATTTTCGCTATGCGAAAATACGCATCATTCGCCTGATATGCGACATTTTCGGTTTAATATATATTAAAAAGAAACATCGTTTTTACCCTACTGGCAGCACATGGACAGACCGGTTGATTTTGCCTCGTCAGTGCCCGATTTCTGCAGAACAGGCAAGGGAAACCACAGTCACAGACTCCGGGATATCATAATGCTGATGGTACGTGGCCGTGTCTCTGGATTTGTCGGCCGTGCCGATATAATTGCTTTCGGCAAATACAATATAAAATACATGGCCCAGACCGTCAGAAAGACGACCGCGATAAATACACGTTAAAAACGTCTGTATGTGAGCAGTCTGCCGGCAGACACACTCTCCCTGGGGTCCATTGTGCGCCATGTTTCAATGAGCTTTACCCGATTGATGCGGTTTCTTTGCCAAAATGAAATAATTCTGATTTTTCGAAAAAGATAACTACCTGAAATCCAATCATGAGAATTTACCCGGTTCATTGAGAATCGGGTAAGGGATAATATGTCTTTATTTTTTATCTTAAATGAAAGAGCCGTGTCCCATGTCAGGGTGAAAATACAAAAAACACGGGCATGATATATCGTACCCGTGTTTTTATAAACTTAGGCTATATGCTTACTCTTTCGCGCCAAGAGCCTTAAGTGTAGGGAGTATCTGCTCTGAACTCGGTCGAGGAGCCTTATATATAAGCAGACGCCCTTTGGGATCATACACAAGGAAGTGTGGAATACCCTTTACATTAAGCATTTGAGCGAGGCGGTCGTCATTACACAATAGCTGATTGCCATGCATGTCAAGTTGCTCCATCTTCTTAACCCAAGAATCACGCGAAGAGTCAAGTGAGACTGACACAAATTCAACATTGCTGCCGGCCATATCTTTCTCAAGTTTTTTGAGATGCGGCACCTCGGCACAGCATGGACCACACCATGAAGCCCAAAGATCCACATAGACATATTTGCCTCGGAAGCGGGAGAAGTCTACTGTATTGCCATCGCGGTCTACAAGCATAACATCGGGAAATGGGGTACCCTCCGGAACTATCTTTTTCGACTTAAAAACGGTCATCAGATTTTCAGGCAAAGAATACTTCTCAATCATGGAGGCCAATCGTTTCTCACCCTCGGCCATTCCGTCCGACGGATTGTAGTCATTCACAAAGCCCGTCACAAGATTCTGCGCCACCGTACTCCTTACGCCTGGTGTACGGTATGATGCATACAGAACCTCAAGCTGCTGCTCGATAGGAACACTGTTAGGGAGTGATGTTATCACGGCAAGAACATTACTCATAAACGCCGTGGCCATAGGTGTATCAAGAATGGTTGACGGAGGAGGCAATATGTCGGTCGGGGCTATATACATATCGCGTCGACTGCGTCTAAAAAGATAGTTGGCCATGTCAACACCTTCAAAAGCCGAACTATAGGCCCAAAGACGAATGAACTCGGCAATCTGCGGCTCGGGCTTCAGACTGTCTACAATAGAGTTGCCCGCTGTTATGAGCGATGATAGCCGCGCTTTAATTTCGTCAAGCGGCATACTGTCTGTCTCATGCGAGAGCCTGATAGACTTTTGTATCAAAAACTCCTGATAAGCGTGTAGCGCACGGTTAGAAGTATCGCTTAACGACGAGACGAGAGACGGACCGCTTGTCTGCATTCCCAAAGCCACTACCGTATCATCCGGATTGACATATACCGGAAGAGAATACTGATACTTTGAATTGCTGCAGATTATGCGATATATACCATATGGCGATGCTTCGGCACGCCCTGCAAATGCCTGCGAGCCATTTACAGACTTAAGTTCTGAAAATGACTTGGCAGACTCGGGTGAGATATTTTGTATCAACACCCTCATGCCGTTATAGGCAGAATCTGCCGGGAGCGTGACTTTAAAGCCCACACCTTGTGCTCCGACATTAAAGATGGCACACAAGACGGCTGACACGAATGTTGTCAATAGTTTCATATATCGGGCTTATTACTTATTGTCGGCCACACGGGGCTTATAAATCATAAACGATATCCTATCGGCACAATCAGGATAGTATGCCTTGGCCGGAGTATTGGGCGAGTCGGTGCGAACATTTGCGGTATCATAGAAATACACACTGCCTCGGCCTGTGGTCTTATCGGCTGTAGCCACAATCAGTTCTTCGGTATCGGCATTGATGGTCATATATGTGATCTCTTCGTTTGCGGGGAAAGAGAGTACCGACTGTGACTCATTGGGTAAAATTGCCTTTTCATTGTTATAAGTCATCACATATACCTTGTTGTTGCATGTGTAGTAACCACGCTGATAAGTGTGTGACAAAGTAATGGCACCCTCTACGTCGGGGATTGCAGTAGTCGATGTGACATCAATTTCACTACGGCTTGCAAGTCCCATTGACGTGTCATATGTTCCGAAACCACTGAGACGTGTATACCAATACTTACCAGAAGCCTCATCCTTGCTGATCACACAGCAAGGGAAATAAGAGTCTTCATAAATCTGACCCCAGTACTCGTAGGTATACGTAATGGCAAGACCGCCAAATACATTAACACACGAATGACCGTCAAATATGTTGCCAATAGGTTTATTGGTATTTTCGTCAACTATCGATGTCTGGTCAATGCGATTGCCATAATAATCTATAAAGAATACCTCGAGAGGTGAATGACATACAAAGAAGTTGTTATAGACGAGAGTGCCGTATGATGAGTAAGCGTAGAAGTTATAGTAATCAAAACCAAACTGTCCGCTTGCATACTTGCTCTCCTCCACTCCTATCATATCGTAGGCAAACAGTGTGATGAACCGGTTCATCACAGGGTCGTACACAACGGCATCAGCCCCACCGATAGATGTGCGTGCGTTGAATCCGGGTATAACATCATTATGATTGATGGTTGAGAGCGAGATGAAAGTGTTGGGGTCAAGATAGTAAGATGTCGAGCCATAACTTGCCACAATGCGTGTGGCATCAGTGGGCCATGACACCTGCAGTACGCTCACTCCGGCGAGATATTCGGGATTAGTGCCTTCGTTTACCGCTTCGAGACAGTGTTCCATGGTGATCGGGCTCATACCCTGCTCTTTCTCCTCGGGAGTAAGGTCTTTGATAAAAGCAAGGTTACCGATACCCGACTTACTGTTGGAGACAATCAGGTAGCCCTGCTCAAATGTACGGTTGATATTGACCTGATAATCCTGAGAGAATCCGACAACACCGTCAGTGACATTAAGGTGAGCATAGTAGGTGCCTCCGGCGGGGAAGGAGTGGTGAAGTTCGAGTTCATTGCTTACAAACTGCAATTCACCCTTCACGCCGTTGGCATAAGAACCGACACACCATTCATAGTGAAGCGAGCCGGAACCATCGTAGGAAATCTGAGGCTTGATGACACATTCCTCGCCAAGATTGAAGTTTACCTCAGGCATAGAGCCGACCTCTGTGTCAGGGACTTCAACCTTGAGCCTGGGCACAGGGATGTCGCCATATTTGCTGTCGTCATCGATGCACGAGTTGAGGACACTCAGAGTCAGAGCCCCCGCAATTATTATGGTGATATATCTGAATTTCATATTATTGTCTAAATTCTAAATAATGTAAATTTTAGAAAAGCGGAGAGGCCTGCCAATCTATCTCGGGATGTTCATTATAGAGGGGAATCATCACATATTGACGCAGGAAACGCTCGTAATACACAAGAGGAGACACCATACCGGTCTTGTGCTTCACGAAATAATCACCGTAGGTGTTGATGATTTCGTTATATATAGCCTGATTGGCCACGGGTACAAGGCGGTAAAAGTAATCGAAGAATAACTGAGCATTCTCATAAGAGTATACCGGCATCGTGGCATAAGGGGTCCACCATACAGGGCGTACCTCCGGGCGTATGTCGGAATATGTGATGGCAAATTTATTCTCACCGACCGACTTTAGCTGGTCATTCTCACTGATTGAGAGCGTGAGAGTCTTGGATGTCGTCAGCAACTCCGGGTCAAGATTGCGCAATAGGTTGACCTTTACCACTCCATTGACGGACCCGGCCTTGATGACATTGTCAGAGATTACATAGTTGACATCCTCAACCATGTCAGTCTCGTCGTCTATGACTACAATATTGAATGTGCGGTCATAGTCCTTAGGCATACCCATGAGAGATACGGGAATCTCGACAGTGTGGCTATCAGCTATATCATAATTGAAGTTATACTCGATGGCCTCAATGAGTTTGTTGGCGTCATCTCGGTATTCAAAGAACACCGAGTCTTTCTGTGAAGTGTCGTATACCTTGTAGTCTTCTTCGGTACAAGACGAGAGTGCAGCAAGCATTACACCGCACCACATTATATTTGATATTTTCTTCATTGTGTTCGTCTAAAAAATTTTCAGTCAATCGTGAGATGCATATCATTCGTCGCGATAGTCATACTCCTCATCAGGTATCGGCAATACGTATATAGCATCGGATGCAGGAATTACGCGGCCCTGATTATTGGACACTATGTCGCGGTTGAGTCGCTTCATGTTGAACCACTGCTGGCCCTCACCAAACAATTCCTTACGGTACTCATTGTAAATACGATCGGTAGTAAGAGTCTGATCAGGCATCAACGCAGGTAGTCCGCGCGATGTGATTTCGGTATTGAAATATCTCAGTGCTCGGTTGTAATCCGATGAGAGGAAAGCCTCCGCAGCAATGAGGTATAATTCGGATGAATGCATCACTGTCATGCCGGATATAAAATTTCCATCGTGAGATATATTATTGATGGTCTTATAGTCGGTAAGTTTATCAAAAAATGTTATCGAATTACCTACACGGAAGTGATTGCGACGATAGTCCTGGGCAGTAACATCCACGTCAAGATTATAGACACTCTGCCAGGGCTCGAGCTTGTTAGAGCCTGAGGAATTGTCATATGCCTCATAAGATGAGTAAGAGACATACTGATACAGATATGTCGTGGCTGTGGTGAGATATGTTGTCGAATAAATGCCGAAAATAGTCTCCTTGGGCGACAACACGCCGGCCAGATAATCCTTGATTTCAGTGGGCTGAACAAGCGGGAAATAGCCTTTGTCGATAACCTGGGCAGCATATTTGCCGGCATTGGTCATGTCTCCGCGATACCAGTACACACGGGCGAGGAGGCCTTTGACGGCATAAAGATTCATATGAGTCTCGCGCCAGTTGAGATATCGGTCATAATTGTCGTTGTCACGCGGATATGCCATAAGCGTCTCATCGTCGGTAAGCAGCTTCTCCGCTTCGGTGAGGTCTGCGATTATCGCATCATAGCATTCTCCCACTGAGAGGAACGGTTTAACCGAAAACGAATATGATGACACATAAGGTATGCCTTGCAGACTTTCGTCACCGGCGGGGGCAAACATGCGCAGCAGATCGAAGTGCAGCAGAGCGCGCACTCCAAGCATCTCACCTTTATACAAGTCCCAGTTAGGCATACTGCCGGGCCCTTTTTCGTCAAGGTTCTTTATTACGTTGTTGGCATAACCGATAGAGATGTATGCCGTGGTCCATATACGCCCTATACGGTCACGTGAAGCCTGATTTCTTGAATATTCATACTGACCCATGTCCTGACCATAGGTCGATGTGCTGTAAAGATTCTGAGCAAGAAGCTCGGTAGTACCCCACAACAGATCACATCCGTAAAGAGCATCGTTGCTCATGGAGCCATATACGCCGTAGATGGCACTCTCAAACCCCTTATAGGTGCTGAAGAGGTCTTCTTCGACTTTCTCACCCTTGGGCTGGACGTCCAGGAAATCGTCACATGATGTTGTGGCGAAGAGTCCGAGCATACAGGTGAATGCAATATATACTTTTTTCATATTGTTGTTCGATAATGAGTGGTTATAATGTGAGACTTAAAGAGAGGTTCACACTGCGGCTGAACGGATAGGTCGTGCCTCGTTCATATTTGGCGGAGGTGAGGCGGAAAAGGTCTTCGGCACCGGCACTTACGTAAAGACGCTGCAGACCGAGATTGTTGACAACCTTCTGAGGCACATTATACTGAAGAGTTACACTTGAGAGCAACAGTTCATTGTCTTTCTCCACAAAACGATCCGTATAGAAGTATGACTGGGATGTGCTTTCCGCGTTATACTTGATAGCGAGGTAGGGCGATACATCTCCCGGTTGTTTCCAGCGGTCGGTAAAGGCTCGCTCATCGACATTTTTCTGGGGATCTATGCTCTCTACCTTGGCCATACGGGTGTCGTTGTAGAGATTGCCTCCGAAACGATAGGAGAAGTTTATATTGAGCGAGAGGTTTTTATAAGTAAGCATCGACGAGATTGTGCCTTGGAGTTTGGGATTCTTATCACCGCAGGCCACCTGATCGGCTGTGTCATAATCATATGTGTACGAACCGTCCTGCTTGATAAAAATCTCTTTACCGGATGCAGGGTCGATTCCGGCAGAACGCACGGCCCAGATGGTTGTGGGCGAAGCTCCTTCACGATACTGCAGACGAGGTGTTGTCTCGGTGTTGACAGCCGCGTTTTCCTCATTTTTGCGCTTCAGTGCATCGGAGATGTTGAGGATTGTCGACTTGGAGTGCAGGCCTGTGGCTGTAACGCTCCACATCCAGTCGCGGTTCTGGATAATCCGGCCCCAGACACTGAACTCCACGCCATAGCTCTTCTGCTTTCCATAGTTGTTTTTCACGGTGCCTGCACCTGACGACGGGGGAAGGCTCACGTCAATGAGCATATCGTCGGTAGTCTCGCGATAGTAGTCGGCATTGATATTGAGACGGTCGCCGAAGAGCGAAGATGTGATGCCGACGTTAAACTTCTTGGTTGTCTGCCATGTAAGGTCGGGGTTGGGAATAGCCATAGGCACGGCACCGACACCTGCATAGTGCAGATAGCTGGTCGAGAACAGATATGTGGCAATAGCCTGATAGGAGTTGAACTTCACACTACCCGTATGACCATAGCTGCCGCGCAGACGGAGTATATCAAAGATACCGAGGTCTTTGATAAAGTTTTCGTTGTGCATGTTATAGCCGAGACCTACCGACCAGAATGGTGCGGTACGGTTGTTTGAACCAAACTTGGACGAACCAGAGAGACGGTAGCTGCCGTCAACTACATAGCGGTTTTTAAGGATGAAGTTGGCTGCGGCGAATGCACCCATGCTGGTGGCCAGGTCTTCACTTCCGGTCGGGAGTTGGGCTGTCGAATAAGTTGTAGCGTACGCTATGTCGGCCAGATCGTCAGAGAGGAAACCAGATCCGGTAAGATAGCTTGCAGTGGATTTCTCGCGACGGAGTTCTCCACCGACGTTGAGTGTCGACATGGTGCCTTCGTTGTCAAAGTTGTGAATCCAGTTGCCAACGACTTTAGCGGACCAATTGTCGGTAGAGAGATTACCGAGCGTATATGAGCCGCACTGGTCAAGAGGTGTTGACACATATTTATAGGAATCAGGCGAAGTAAATTCGTCACTGGTGCCCTTTGATGTTGTGTAAGAGCCTTGTGCCGTTATGTAGAGGTTGGGGCGGAAATTATAACGCACGTCAATTGATGCGTTCTGTGTGCGGGTCTGTGTCTTGCTGAAACTGCTGAGCGATGCCTCGTAAAGAGGATTGAGCATCCCATAAGAGAGGACGCGGTTGAAATAGCCGTATTCATCATATGGCGAATCATATGGATTTGCCTCGATATAATCGGAGAATGAACCATATTTAGAGTTTTTCACGTCAAGACTGGTATGTCCGGCACGCAAGGTCACAACGAGTTTCTCCCTCACACGATAGCTGAGATACAGTTCCATGCCATAGCGGTTACGACCGTCTTCTTTCATTACACCGTTAAGATTGGAATAGTCGGCGGTAATGTTATAGTCAAGGCTTGAGCCGCGTCCCGATACAGAGAGCGAGTGGGTATGAGAGAAGCTGTTGCGTACAGGTTTGGATATCCAGTCGACATTGCGTCCGGCACTTACGAGAGCAAGTTTGTCATAATAGCTTTGATCAAGATCTCCTCTGGGGCTGTCATAGAGACCGGCCATACGCTCAAGCTCGAGTTTTTGAGCCGAGTTACAAAGTTTGTAGCTGCTGAGATCGGCAAAACTCATTTGAGGAGTGAATGTATAGCGCACACGGGCCGGAGCCTGCGACACGCGCTTGCGCTCGATAATAATCACACCATTGGCAGCATTCTCGCCATAGAGTGCCGTTGCCGATGCATCCTTGAGAATATCGACGCGCTCGATGTCCTGAATATTCATATCATAAAGAGCCTGGAGGTCACGCTCTACACCGTCGATTACGATGAGAGGTGAGTTAAGGCCGGTTTCATTGTCGGTGGCCAGCGACGTGGTGCTGCGTATCACAAGGTCGGGAATGCTGTTGGGGTTGGAGCCCATGGCATTGTTTTGAGTGATGTTGAGGCCGGCGTCAAGCGAACTGAGGGCCGAAAGTATGTTGGTGGCCGAGACGCTCAGGAGCTCGTCGCCCGACAACGATTTGGCCGCACCTGTATAGGTGTTGCGATTGCGGGTAAAGTAGCCGTTGACCACTACTTCCGACATTTTTTCAGCACTCTCTTCCATTGTTATCTCCATCGATTTGCCATAAACAGGGGCTACTTCCCGAGGTGCATAACCGATGTAGGTGAACCGAAGCATTGCTCCGGCCGGTACTTTGATTGCAAACTCTCCGTCGATGGTAGTGGCTGTGCCCGATATCATCTTGTCGCCTTTCATCACAGCGACAGTGACGCCCGGGAGGGGTAATCCTTCTGAGTCTAATACTACACCTGTTACTGACGAGTTGCTCGTCGCTGTCCCGGCTGTCCCTCCGCCGGCCTGCTGGGAGTAGACCTCCGGAGACCCTAAGGACAGGAACAGGACTAACAACAGGAATAGATGAAGTCCTTTTGCTTTCATAAAAAATGTTGCGATTGATAATGATTGGTTAATAACTGAAATTTCATCACTGAAAAAGCCCTAACAAAACACATTTGGAAGGAATAACACCACTTAAACACTCTTTTTGTTATTGACTTTCGGCAAATTTAAACAAAATTTTACCCCCCCCGATTATAATTAACATTTACTAACTACAAATTTAACTAAAATTTCGTTTTTTCATGCTGTCGATATCTTAATTTAAATCCTTAATCAATCATTGAATGCTATTGAGCAAATCGAAGTTTTTTATCGCAATAAAAACTATTTTTGTAGCAAAATGAACCAAAGGCATGTTATTTTTGTTGAAAAGATATGAGTCGTTTAACAAATTTTTATTAAATTTGCGTGTCTCATTTTCCAATGGGCTGATTTTCACACCGATTACCACTGCCCGACGGATTATAGGACTGTGAACAGTTTTAACCATTTTAAATACTTAACAATGAACACCGAAACTATTGGCTTGAATGCCGGCCTCGTGTGGGCTGCCCTTAATGAAGCTCAGACTCTTGATACCAAGCAGATCAAGAAAATGGCTAAGCTCAAAAACGAGAAAGAGGTCTATGCCGCTCTCGGATGGCTTGCCCGCGAGGGAAAACTCGTATTCCAGCCTTCAGAAGACGGCAAGGAACTCCTTGTTTCACTTGCTCAGGACAAATAAGCCATTTCCCGTCGGGGGTGTCAGTATGACTCCCCCTCAACCTATTACTCTCGCCGCTTACGCCACACGCCTGCGACGAGAGTTTTTTCTGTCGCAGCCGCCTAATTCTGTTAAACTTTTTCCTGCTGTACGTGGTTGTAAATTATATAGATTTTCATTCATTCACACTTATTAAATAAATTCTCACATTTTGGCACGCAGGATTGGCAAAATAATTCTTTGGATTGTATTGGTGCCGGTGATATTGGTCATACTCGTCCCGGTGCTTCTCTATATCCCTCCGGTTCAGGACTGGGCGGTCGGCTTCGCGACCGACAAGGTCAACGCCTCGACCGGCATGAATGTACACGTCGGGCGGCTGCGGCTCAGATTTCCCCTCCGTCTCAGTGTCGACGATGTGACCGTGATTGAAGCGGCCGGCGACACCATGCTGACCGCCCGCAACGCGTCGGTAGCCGTCAAGATGCTCCCGCTGCTGCGCGGACATGTCGATGTCGACGGGCTGTCGCTCGACAGTGCGTTCTATCAGCTTGGCAATGCCGACTCGCTCCTTTGGCTGCGCGCCAACATTGCCAGAGGCGACATCTCGGCGACCGACATCCTGCTCAAAGAAAACACCATCAATCTCGACCGTGCCGACATCTCGGGTCTCCGCGTCACCCTGAGGATGCTCGAGGACAGCACAGAGACTCCGACAGATACAGCCTCGACCACTTCATGGCTCATCAGAGCCGGACGCATCACTCTATCCGATGTCGACTATTCTATGGAAATGATGCCGATAATCGACTCACTCGGATGTCACATCGACCGCGCGTCGCTCAACATGGCCACTGTCGACATGCGTAACAAAAAGATATTCGGACGCTCGCTGCATATCGACAGCGTGGCCGCCACATATATATATCCGGCCGTCGAAAATTCCGCTCCGGCCGACTCGGCCGATACCGCTCCTACTCCCGACTCTGAGATGTGGACCATCACAGCCGACACTCTGCGCCTCACAGGCCGCGAGGCTCTGTATGCCCGGCGCGGTGTCACACCGGTAGCCGGTTTTGACCCGTCCTACATCGTCGCGACCGACATTGCCATCGAGGTAGACTCGTTCTACAACCGCGGCACCTCGATACGTGTGCCTCTGCGAAAATTCATAGCCACCGAACGTTGCGGTCTGCCCCTGCGCGCCGACGGACTTTTCACCATGGATGGCAAAATGATGAAAGCTGATGCGTTCAGCATATCGACTCTGCGCTCAATGCTCAGATTTGACGCATCCATGGGCATAGGCGACCTCACCGCCGACCCCGACCTGCCGTTATCGCTCAAAGGCAACGGCACGGTATCGCCGGCCGATGTGACTCTGGCTTTTCCCGACATGAAAGCAATGCTCGCCCCTATGGGGATGCTGACATTCTCTACCGACATTGACGGCACAGCCGATGACCTTAATGTCTACAGCCTCGACATGTCCATGCCCGGCGTGTTCCGGCTCAAAGGCAACGGAGCCATCGACCATCCGTTTGATCCCGTCAAAGCCGGCGGAGACATATCATTCAGCGGAGCCCTCGCGTCGCTTTCCGACCGCAGGTTCTCTTTCCTGCCCATAGCGTCAGTCCCATCACTCAGTCTGAACGGAAGTGTGGATTACCATCCCGGACAGGCTTCGGGCGATATAACTGTCACCACCAAGGGCGGACGTCTGGCCGCCGACGGCTCATGGCGTGCGCGACCGCAGGATTATGACGCAACGATAGCTCTCGACCGATTTCCGGTCGACGCATTCATGCCGTCGCTCGGCGTGGGCAACGTCACAGCCCGCGTCTCAGTCGACGGGCGCGGCTACAACCCTATGGCCAAAAACACATCTATTGATGCCGACATAAAGGTTAAACAGATAACCTATCTCAAAGAGACCTATTCGGATATAGCACTCAACACCTCGCTTCATGCCGGCGAGGCGTCAGGCACACTCGTGAGCCATAATCCCGGAGCCGACGCCTCACTCGGATTTAACGCCTGGCTTCAAGGCGACAGCATACGTTATGACATCAGCGGCGACCTGCGCGACATCAACCTCATGACTCTGCATCTCTCCGACTCGCTCAACGGCGGACACATGCAGATAGCCTCGTCGGGATTCTACAATATCGCCACACAAGGCATGGATGTCAAGGCCGACATCAATTCGCTCAAATGGAAGCTTCCCGGCATAACCATCGAGCCGGGCTCACCCATCACACTGACTTCCCGCTCCGAGAGCGACGGCTCGCGCACTTCGCTGACAAACGGCGACCTCAACCTCCTGCTCACCACTCCCGGTCCGCTGCTGTCATTCATCTCCGGTATGCCTGCCGCCATGACCGCCATACAGTCGCAGATGGACAGCATGCGTGTCGACGTCCCGGTGCTCAGCAATGCCATACCGAGATTTGCCCTGCATGCCGACATGGGCCGCACCAATGTTGCCGCCCAATATCTGGCCTCATCAGGCATTGACATCGGGCAGCTCTCGGCTTCGGTATCAAACGACTCGCTGCTGCGATTCAACGCTCTGCTCAACACCCTGTCAATCGACAAGACCCGTCTCGACACAATACGCGTCAACGCCGTGCAACACGGCGAATATCTCGTATATAATGCCACTATGAACAACCGTCCGGGCACATTTGACAACTTCGCACATGTCACACTTAACGGTTTTGCCGGCAACACACGGGCCTCGGCATTTCTAAAACAGGAAAATATCAAGGGCGAAAAAGGCTTCAACCTCGGACTCAACGCCGACATAGCCGACAGCATCGTGACCGTAAGATTTGTCCCCCTCTCTCCGACCATCGCCTATAAGCCCTGGACTCTCAACAAAGACAACTTCCTGAGTATCGATCTCGCCACACAACATATCGACGCCAATCTCGAACTGACCGGCGACAAGAGCTTCGTGCGCATATTCACCACTCATCCCGAGGGCGACACGGCCCACGCCGACTCGACCGTTCACCACGACCGATATCACGGCGAGCAGGAAGACCTGAAAGTACAGGTGTCACGCATATGTCTGCAAGACTGGCTTGCCATCAATCCATTTGCTCCGCCTATTAAGGGCGAGGTCTCGGCCGACCTGAGCTTCCGATATGAAAAGCCCACCCTTACCGGCAACGGCACCATCTCGCTGGCCGACCTTTACTACGGACGTGACCGTGTGGGCGATTTCAATCTTGATGTCAACGTGGCCAACTCGGCCGGCGGCAAACTAATGGCCGACCTTACACTCATGGTCGACTCCATCCCGACCATCACTGCCCGCGGTGTGCTCAACGACTCTACGCTTGCCACACCGTTCCTGCTCGATTTCCGCATGATTAAGTTCCCGCTGCATATCGTCAACCCGTTTATCCCCGACAAGATGGCTTCACTGTCGGGCCAGCTCAACGGCTCAATGCAGATAACCGGCGACATGGCCAACCCGACATTTGATGGATATATCAACTTTGACACCACAGCAGTCAAAGTGACCATGCTCGGCACATCGTTCACATTCTCCGACGAGAAGATACCCGTCGACAGCAACGTCATAACGTTCAAGGACTTCAACATCCTCGCATGCAATGCCAATCCGCTGTCGCTCAACGGCACCGTGGATGCCCGCCATCTCACCGACCTGCGTCTTGACCTCGACATGGCCGCACGCAACATCCAGGTGGTCAAGTCAGACCGCGCCCGAGGCGGAGCCGACGTTTACGGCAAAGCGTTTCTCGACTTTTTCGCCGGAGTCAAGGGCAACATGCAACGGCTCAATGTCAACGCCGACATCTCGCTGCTCGAAGGCACCAACGTCACCTATGTGATGCCCGACGCCGAACAGACCATCTCGGGACAGTCCGACCAGGACATGGTACACTTCATACAGTTTAACGACACCACAACGACCCGCTCGGCCGACTCTATCGCGTCGACCGCTATGTCGCTTAACCTCAACGCCGATCTGCATCTGCGCGAGGGAGCCACTGTAAATGTCGATCTGTCGTCAAACGGCAACAACCGTGTGCAGGTGATGCCCTCGGGCGATCTCGACTTCTCCATGTCGCCTCTCAACGGCTCGCGCCTCACTGGACGTGTCAATATCAACAGTGGATTTGTACGCTACACACCGCCACTGATGAGCGAGAAAAACTTTGCCTTTAAGGACGGCTCATACATCGCATTTAACGGCGACATGATGAATCCCGTGCTCAACATCCAGGCTGTCGATGTGGTGCGCGCCAATGTGACACAAGACGGACAAAACTCCCGAGTGGTCAACTTTGACGTGATGCTCTCCATAACCAACACGTTTGACAACATGAACGTGGCCTTTGACCTCTCGACCAACGATGATATCACCGTTCAGAACGAACTGACATCTATGTCGGCCGAACAGCGGGCCAACCAGGCCATGAACCTGCTCCTCTACAACGTCTACACAGGAGCCAACACCAAGGGCACGAGTCTGAGCGGCAATCCGCTATTCTCGTTCCTTACCTCTCAGCTCAACACCTGGGCCGCAAACAACATACGCGGCGTCGACATCTCGTTTGGCATCGACCAGTATGACCGCACCTATGAGGGAAACACTTCGACTGCCACCTCCTACAGCTATCGGGTGTCAAAGAGCCTGTTTAACGATCGGTTCAAGATTGTCGTCGGCGGCAACTATTCCACCGATGCCGATTCGGACGAAAACTTCTCGCAGAACCTCATCAATGACATATCATTTGAATACATGCTCAACGCCTCGGGGTCGATGTATGTCAGAGTGTTCCGCCACACAGGTTTCGAGAGCATTCTCGAGGGTGAAATCACGCAGACCGGTGTCGGTTTCGTGCTCAAGAAAAAACTCAACACCCTGTGGGAACTGTTTGGTATCAGAAGAGACTGAATAAGAGTACAGAGTTGAAAGTATAGAGATTATAGTTAGTTATGTCTGTCAGAAGCTATATCAACATATTGTCGGCGGTCTCGTTAGCACTTATGCTCGCGACATCCTGCTCCACCACCCGCCGTCTGCCTCAGGACGAAATCCTCTACACCGGCCTAAAGGGTGTCAAGGTCAATACACCTGACAACACCCCGTTTCCGGCTGATGTCAAGTCATCGCTGACCGAAGCTGTGTCGGTCAAGCCCAACAATCCGTTGCTCGGCTCGGCCTCCTACCGCACACCTTTCCCCATCGGCCTGTGGGTCTACAACAACTGGCCCAACCCGCCTCACGGATTCAAACACTGGATATACGAGAAACTTGTGTCAGAGCCGGTGCTTGTGAGCGACGTGCGCCCCGAAGTGCGCACACACATGCTCGACCGCATACTCGATGACAACGGCTATTTTGCAGGCCGTTCTTCCTACGAACTCGTCCAGAAAAAAAATAAGAAAAAGGCATCCATACTTTACACCGTCGAGTCAGGCTCCCCCTATCTCATCGACTCCATACAGTTGCTCCCCGACTCTACCCACCTCTATCATCTCATCGACTCGGTAGCACTCCGCTCGGCCTACTTCAAGCCGGGCACACGCTACTCGACCGACTCTCTGTCATCATTGCGCGTGCAGATAGCCAATGCCGTGCGCAACCGCGGATATTATTACTTCAAACCCGAATACATCCAGTATCTCGCCGACTCGACCATTACGCCCGGACGTATAGCCATGCGTCTCTCGATTGCCGACAACGTCCATCCATGGACACTCGACCGCTTCTCGACCGGAGAGATTACCACCGTGGTCATGCGCAATAAAGGCGGAGGCACCCCCGACACCATACACACCTCCAAAGGTGACGTCATACAGTTCAAACCGTCACGTCTGCGCAAGTCACTGATACCGTCATGCATAGCATTTCGTCCCGGCCGCACATTTTCGGTGCGCCAGATGGACCTCACGCAACAACGGCTGTCACGCATGGGCATATTCAACAATATCAACATGATTGTTACGCCCGACACGGTCCACCGCGACCGTCGGCTGCTCAACGTGGCGATAGAGTGTACTTTCGACCGCCCGTGGGAAGCCTCTATCGAGGCCAATGTCTCATCAAAGTCCAACTCCTATCTCGGCCCGGGACTCTCGCTCGGACTCACCAACCGCAACATCTTCGGGGGTGGCGAACAGCTCTCGGTCTCCCTCACCGGCTCATATGAATGGCAGACAGGCTCGGGACGCAGCAGCCTCTTCAACTCCTATGAGGCAGGCCTGAAATCCACACTTGCCTTCCCGCGTCTGCTCGCACCTAAATTTGTGCCGCGAAGCCGCCGTGACATCAACTGGACACGCATATCTCTCGGTATAGATGTGCTCAACCGCCCTCACTATTTCAAAATGTCACAATTCAACGCCGGCATATCCTACGACTGGCGTTCGTCACGCTACATTTCCAACTCGTTCACTCTCTTCAAACTCACATACACCAAACTTCAGAACACCACCGAGGTGTTCGACTCCATCATGCAGGCCAATCCGGCGATTGCACTCAGTTTCATGAACCAATTCATACCCCAGATGTCTTACTCTATGGTGTATGACCGGGCCATGAACCGCGACAACACCATCAACATACAGGCTTCGGTGCAACAGGCCGGCAATATCTTCTGGTCGGTATACGAACTTTGTGGCGCGCACAAAGAAAAGAAGCTGCTGGGCACACCATTCTCTCAGTTTATCAAAGGCTACGGCCAGATAGTCTATGGCCGGCGCATAGGCTCGGGCGACATGTGGCTTGTCAACCGTGTTGCAGCCGGGGCGGCCTATGCCTATGGCAACTCGAGCCAGGTGCCCTACAGCGAACAGTTTTATGCCGGCGGAGCCAACTCGGTACGTGCTTTTACCGTCCGCTCCATAGGTCCGGGTTCATATCGCGCTCCGGCCAGTCAGATCAACGGCTATTTCGACCAGACGGGTACATTCATATTTCTGGCCAATACCGAACTGCGGTTCCCGATACTCGGCCCGCTCCACGGTGCCGTATTCCTTGACGCAGGCAACGTCTGGACTCTCAAAAACGAAGAGAGCCGTCCCGGCGGACAGTTGCGCGCATCCACATTCCTGCGCGACCTCGCCCTCGGCACAGGTGCCGGACTGCGGTTCAACATCTCCATGCTCATAATCCGTGCCGACCTCGGCATAGGCATACATGCCCCCTATGACACCGGCAAACGAGGATATTACAACATGGAATCTTTCCGCAAATCACTCGCCTTCCACCTCGCCATAGGATATCCGTTCTAAACATAGACATCACAGACAAGGGGCTGTGTCAAAATGCACTGCACCCCAAAAGTTTTTAGTCTAACTTTTGGGGTGCTTTTTATTAAGTACGGTTATGAACAGCGACTCTTCATTGTAAGATGAAATATAGCACAATAGGGGCGATTGGAGTAACAGTATACGCAAATAGCAGAAATAAACAGAACAAGAAACTATTGTATTTTGAATTATTTGATAAATCAAATTTTGTAATAATTCGATTGACATAATCTCTTTTTTTAGCCGCCGTATGATTATTCTGGATATTGCATAGTTAAGACCAAGAAGAAGTCCAATCAAAAAGAGTCGTTCATTATAGGAAATAGTTAACGTGAGTTCGATATAAGCAATCAGAACAAAGTTAGCTGGTTATCTGTCACA
>ERZ778496.237-NODE-237-length-62741-cov-8.278659_pt1 | contig 62741 bp, 47 predicted proteins | sample MGYA00433099_ERZ778496 | MGnify/ENA primary metagenome ERZ778496 (study PRJEB29527, sample SAMN07138962) | mouse gut metagenome | material: feces | host: mouse | place: China:Nanjing | collected 2016-01-25 ...
TGCTTGACTGACTGCATTAAAGCACCTTACTTCGCTCCCGATAATCGGTCGAGGTATAGACCAAGACCACATTCAATAACTTAATCAATTTGTTTTTACAATGAAAAAAGAACCAAACATTACAGAGCAACAGGCTCGTGAAATCGTGGAAAAAATGGGGCGCAGGGAACCCAACACCTCCAAGTCGATAGACGACTTCTACAGGAGTATCGGTCTGGAACCGGAGGAGCCGGAACAGCTCGGCAAGACCGTCACGGAAGAAGCAGAAATTCCTATGGCAGATGAACCGTCAGGAGTGGCGACCGGAGAAGCGGCAATGCCGCAGAAGCGCATTAGCAGCAAACAGCGCAGGCTGTCTTTGGATGAGTACCGCACCACCTATCTCAAAGTTCCCAAAATTATCAACCGCAAGCCCGTGTTCGTCAGTGAGACGGTGCGTGACGAGCTGGACAGGGTTGTCCGCTACCTCGGAGAGAAGGGCATGAGCGCATCCGGACTTATAGAGAACCTTGTCCGCCTGCACCTTGATGCCTACCGGAATGACATCGAGCAATGGCGCAAACTCTGACGGGATTACGGTGGAACAGGTTGAGCCGTTGGATGTACTCCATCGGTTCGACCGATACACAAAGTGAGTTATTACACTCGGAAATCAATCCGACAGTCGGAGGATTTTTGTGTCCTCAAAGACACAGCAAGGTATGTTTTCAGTTACTCGGATGTTCCGGAGTAACTGAAAACCCTTGCACCGCCGTGGGCAGAATTATCCTCCGAAGTCGGATAATTTCGGGGTTCCTTAATCAAAGATTAAACAAAGGATAAACTATAAAATTGAAAGAATAAGAAGCATGAAAAAGAACAACAAGTACGGGAGAAATCCCAAATTGGACCCGAAGACGCACTGCGTGATGGTGCGCTTCGATGATGAGGAATGGAACAAGTTCCTCACGATGTACGAAGAATCACAGGTGTATGCGAAAGCTGTCTTTCTGAAGGCGCATTTCTTCGGACAGAAGTTCAAAGTTCTGAAAGTGGACAAGACGATGCTGAACTACTACACCACGCTGTCGGACTTCCACGCCCAGTTCCGTGCCATTGGTACGAACTATAATCAGGTAGTCAAAGAGCTGCGATGCCATTTTTCGGAGAAGGAGGCAATGGCTCTGCTCTACAAGTTGGAAAGTTGTACCATTGAACTTGTGAAGTTGAGCCGGGAGATTATAGAACTTTCAAGGAATATGGAGAAGTGTTACCAATCAAAATCCGACTGATATGGCATCAGTTAAGGTCAAATTACGCCCATCCACCGTGAACGGCAGGGAGGGTACACTCTACTATCAGATTATCCATAACCGTGTGGTCAGACAAATAAACACCGAGTATAAGCTTTTTGTTTCAGAATGGGACTGTCATTCCGAAACGGTTGTCTTGCATCATCTATCGACAGAACAAGAGAGAAACAACTATCTGCTTTCAATCGGTTCACGCATCAAGTGGGACAAGGAGAGACTGAACAAAATCATACACACGTTATCCCAATCCGACACATTTGTAACGGATGATATAGTCGTGCGCTTTCGAGGAGGTAGACAAGAACAATCATTTAACGACTATATCTGCCAACAGATAGCAAGATTGAAGCGTTTGGGGAAGATACGCACTTCGGAAACCTATATGGCGGTACTCCGAAGTTTTAGCGGTTTTATGAATGACAAGGCGGTCTTGTTTGACCAGCTTAACGCCGACCTGATTGCGGAATATGAGGCTTATCTGAAAGGAAGAGGCAATTCGCCCAATACCGTATCGTTTTATATGCGCATACTGAAAGCGGTCTATAACCGTGCCGTGGAAGATGAACTGACTGAGCAACGGTATCCGTTCAAGTATGTTTATACGGGAGTGGAAAAAACTTTGAAGCGAGCCTTATCACTCAATGCCGTCAGGCGTATCAAAGGGCTTGACTTGTCATTGAAGCCCAATCTTGACTATGCCCGTGATATGTTCCTGTTCTGTTTCTATACAAGGGGAATGTCATTCATCGATATGGCTTATCTGAGGAAGAAAGACTTGCAAAACGGTATCCTTTCCTACCGCAGACGTAAAACGGGACAGCAGTTGTTCATCAAATGGGAAAAATGTATGCAAGATATTCTTGACAAATATCCAGTAAACGAAACGGAATACCTCTTGCCCATTATTACAGAACGTAATGAAGATTACCGGAAACAATACGCCAACGCACTTCATCGGGTAAACCATCTGTTGAAGAAAATCGGGAAACTGCTGGATTTGCCAATACCCTTGACGATGTATGTCGGTCGGCATTCATGGGCAAGTATTGCCAAGAGCCGTAATGTGCCTATCTCTGTCATCAGCGAAGGTATGGGGCATGATTCAGAAAGCACTACACAGATTTATCTTGCATCGTTGGATACTACTGTAGTGGATAAAGCCAATAAGAAGATATTGGATTTGCTGTGAAGCGGTAGATGTTTATCGAATCTGTCCAACGCTTGCCAAGAGACGGATATTATAATGCAAAGTTACGCAAAATAATGATTATTAGGATATAAGATGCTGGAAATCTTGTGTGTTACCATTCTTTTGTTTTACAAGAAAAGTTGGGTGTTTTGTGAGAACAGTTCATATAAAAGCCAAACATAGCTCTGTATCAATAAGATAAGAATAGTCGTCCGTCTCTTGGCAAAAGACGGTTTCAGAACTAATATAATTGATAGCGATATTTAGCATAGATGGCACATAGTTTCATTACAAATCAAGAACGTCTGCTTGCAGATATTATAACAGGTATCTTACCCAAATCGGATGCCGTGGATATTCTTGTGGGTTATTTCTATTTTTCAGGATATGCCCAACTTGCCGACAAGCTTGTGGACAAGCATCTCCGAATTTTGGTCGGGCTTGACATTGACACCCGGATTTCAAACCGAGTTCGTGAGGTTGAAGAATTGGTAGAGTGGCAGCGCATTCGTAGCAAAGTTCGGGAAGAATACTTCAATAACTTAGTGAGACTCATCAATGAAACCGACAATACCGATACAGACGAAACCATCAGAATGTTTCGCCAATTCCAGCACAAGATTTATGACGGTACATTGGAGATACGCAAGACAGAAGCCCCGTGCCATGCAAAAATGTACCTCTTTGCCTATAACGACAGTAACAACGAGAATGGAGAACAACCCGGTGATGTGATTACGGGGTCAAGCAACCTTTCCTATCAAGGATTGCAAGGCAGAACGGAAATCAATGTTCGGTTTACAGACAAAGGTAAATATACGGAAGGAAAACAAGTCTTTGATGAGCTTTGGGCTAATGCCATTTCTATTGTGGACGAAAATACCATTGACCGTTGGAAAGAAAAAGTCGAAAGCCAAATTTGGATTGACCATTTGTTTCAGCCCTACAAACTTTATCTGCGAGTGCTCAACGAGTATTTTGACATTCCGTCCAAAACTAATGTACGGACACCTTTCGACATTACAGATGGTAAGTTTTTCAATCTGAAATACCAGACTGATGCCATTCAACTTGCGTTAAAGTCTATCGAAACCCACAACGGAACGATTGTAGCAGACGTAGTAGGTTTGGGAAAGAGTATCATTGCTTCCACCATTGCTCACAACCTCCGTCTGCGTACTATTGTTGTGTCGCCCCTACACTTGAAATCGGGTTGGGACGCTTATAAGGACGAGTTCGGTTTTATGGGAACTGTGTTTAGCGGTGGCAAAATATCGGAAGCCTTGGCTCATTACAATGATTTGAAGAAGCCCAATGAACAGTTCCTGATTATCGTGGACGAGGCGCATCGCTACCGTAATGAATATACCGAAGATTATGCCATGCTGCACAATCTTTGCCAAGGCAACAAGGTGGTACTATTGACGGCTACCCCGTTCAACAACGACCCTGCCGATATCTATTCTATGCTGAAGCTCTTTCAGATACCGACCAAGTCCACACTTAAAACGGTGGAAAATCTCAGCATAGAGTTCCGCGACCTTATCAGCCAATACAAGGAACTTCGCGAACATCAACGACAAGGCAAAATCTCCAAACAGGGTGTGAAGAACGAAACAGCCAAGATAGCCCGTACTATTCGTTCAATTATCGGACCTTTGGTTATCCGCCGTTCACGCATTGACCTACAGCAGATTGATATATATAAAGACGATCTAAAAAAGCAAAAGATTGAGGTGGTTATTCCACAGGATCCTATTGAGCTATCTTATGACCTCAAGGAATTGAAAGACTTGTATCTGCGCACGCTTAATCTCATTTATGGGACAAAATTAAACGATGAAGATTCTGACAATGGCGTTTATCGTTTTCAGGCGGCTCGTTACAAGCCGGTGCTGTATGTCCCCGAAGACAAACGTGAGGCATTAGCCAAGGATATAGAACGCCAAACGGGACTTGACGATGTAAATATGCTTATCGGTCGTCAAGCGAACGTGGCTAAATTTATGCGCCGTTTGTTGGTACGTCGCTTCGAAAGTTCGGTTGCATCTTTCAAATCTTCGCTTGCCTTTATGATAAATTCTTCTCGTAATGTGCTTGATTGGATTGAGCGTACTGGGAAGATACCCGTTTGGAAAAAAGGTGGTATGCCAGATGTGGATGATTTCTATGAAAGCACCGATGACGGCATGGAGGAGATAGAAGATGCATTTGAAAAATATTCAGGCAAAGGTTTCTTTGTTATTGATATGAAGTTTGTCAATGACGAATTTGTCAATGACGTGAAAGCCGACATCGCACTGTTGAAATCTATCTATTTGGAATGGTTCGGAGAGGAAGATGTAATCAAGTTCGACCCGAAACTTGAATCGTTCATCCGTCTTGTTCGTGAGAAACTCACCAAAGAGCCTAATCGCAAATTGGTTGTGTTTAGCGAGTTTGCTGACACAGCTAACTATCTTGGCGCAGCTCTGAAAGATGCAGGACTGCCTGCGCTTAAATATACTTCGGCTGATGCTACTCCCTCTATGCGCCAAACCATTCGCAATAACTTTGACGCAAGTGTGAAGCAAGAAACGCAAGCCGATGATTACAAGGTATTGGTTGCCACCGATGCCATTTCCGAGGGTTACAACTTGCACCGTGCCGGAGCTATTTTCAACTATGATATACCGTACAATCCCACAAGGGTAATCCAGCGTATCGGGCGTATCAACCGTATTAATAAAAAGGTGTTCGACAACCTTTATATCTATAACTACTTCCCCACGGAGGTAGGCGAAACAGAAATTCGTGCCAAGGAAATATCCACCTTGAAAATGGCAATGATTCATGCCATTATGGGGGAAGATACAAAGGCATTGACTTCCGATGAAGAATGTACCGCTTTCTTCCGCGACCGTTACCGTGCGGAAATCGAGCATTCCGAAACGGAATCTTGGGACACCCCGTATCGCCGTTTCTTAGAGTCGGTTAAGGGAACAGACGAATACAAAGAGGCTTTGCAGATACCGCACCGAGCCCGGACGGGTCGCATCGTGGAGAAACCGCAGGGTGGTGTTATTCTTTTCGGAAAGAAAGGTGAAGACTTCGTATTCAAAATATCCGATGGAGACCACGAGCCGATAATGCTCTCTGCCGAAGAAGCCTTACAGCTCTTTGAAGCCGCACCCGAAGAAAAACCGTTTGCCACCACCGAGGGCTTCGACCGATTGTATCAACGAGTGAAATTTTCGCTATTCCGCAGCGATACAAAGAACCGCAACGACAAGAATATCTTAAAGGCGATTCAAAAAATCAATGCCATAAAAGTTAAGTTGCCCGAAGATTACTATTCCGACCTTTTGGCGGCTCTCGATGCGGAAGCGTTGTCTGGCTACGAAGTGCGTTTCATCAATCAGGTGAAACCGTCTGAGATTCAAAAATTATTCAAAGAGATACCAGCCGACTATCTTATGCGCTTGCTCGAAGTGCAAGCCAAAGTCAGCGAGGGTGACGAAACATTAATCATATCTGAAGAACTGCAACAATGATAGATTTTAGTAAAGCATATAGCCGTGCGGACTTTGTCAATTACCTCCGCCGTGATTTTCTTCCCGATGATTTCGAGCAGGAAGAAAAGAATATTCCGTTTTGGTCACAGATGAACTATGCATCAGTGGCTACTTGTCTTGGCAAGTCAAAAATGCTTAATCTTGTGGTTTATGAAATCAAGCACAGCTCGCGTCACGATGCCCGTGTGGGGTTGTCGAAAGATGCGTTTCGTATGCTTGCTGGGGAGAAACAATCCCGTGCTTTGGTAATATTTGTTCCTGAAAATGATGTAAGTAATTACCGCTTTTCGCTGATTGAAATCCAACTTTCTATCGGAGAAAATGATAGTAACGTTACTCGAACTTATTCCAACCCTCGTCGCTATTCTTATTACCTTGGCAAGGGGATCGCTTGCTATACGCCTAATAAATATTTGAATGAATTGGGTAGGGTTAAGGATGTGAAAGATCTTTTTGAGCGTTTTTCGGTAGAGGTGCTTACCAAGGCATTCTATCAAGAGCTGTCCGACTGGTATGCTTGGGCTATTAAAGTTATCTCTTTTCCCAACGACATTACCAAGCATACTGATGATAAACTACACAATCATGAAGGAGCAATCCGCCTTATCACTCGTCTAATTTTTGTGTGGTTCTTGAAAGAGCGTAAACTCATTCCATGGCAGTTCTTCGACCAAAAGTATATTGCGAACCACCTTATCAAGGGCTTTAACCCGCATAAGATTGACAACCTTTTCGGTAAGTCGGAAGCAAGTGTTTATTATCGCGCTATCCTGCAAAACCTTTTCTTTGCAATGCTTAACTGTCCTATTACCAAGGATGGAAGCACAGAATTGACAGAACGCCGATTCAAGGACAACCGTTCGCAGTTTGATGATAATAAATTGATGCGCTATCGTGATGAGTTTAACGACCCTGACGAATTCTTGCGCCTTGCAAACGAAACCGTGCCTTTCCTCAATGGCGGACTTTTCGACTGCTTGGACGAAAAACGCACGGGAATGTATTACGATGGTTTCAGTGAACGTAAGGAGTCAATGGCACAACTGATTGTGCCAGACTATCTTTTCTTTGGTGAGGAAGCGGGCAAGAACATTGACCTCTCGGATTTCTACGGAGATGCCAACAAGAAGAAGGTATCGGCTCGTGGTATCATTGATATTCTCAAACGCTATAACTTCACTGTGGAAGAAAATATGCCCTTTGATAAGGATGTGTCGCTTGACCCGGAATTGCTCGGTAAAGTATTCGAGAATTTGTTGGCGTCTTACAACCCCGAAACGCAGCAAACCGCCAGAAAACAGACGGGTTCTTTCTATACTCCGCGCGAGATTGTGCAGTATATGGTCGATGAAAGTCTTGTCGCTCACCTCAAACGCACGGTTGGTGATAACCTGGAGGACGAATATCGTAAGTTGCTTGCCTATGCCGACAGCGAAACCGTGCTCACCGAACAGCAGAAGTTGGCGATTATGCAGTCGCTCTACAGTTGTAAGATTCTCGATCCAGCTTGTGGTTCGGGCGCATTCCCCGTGGGTGTGCTCCAGCAAATGGTACATATCCTCAAACAGATTGATCCAGATAATAGTCGTTGGAAAAATATGCTCCTGCAATTTGCCATTGATGAAACTTCCGAAGCGTACCTCACTTCGACCGCTGAAGAAAGACGAGAAGCAGTCGCTGATATTGAAAGATCTTTCGATGAAAATGTAAACTACCCGGACTATGCCCGTAAACTGCATCTTATCGAAAACTGTATCTATGGTGTGGATATTCAGCCTATTGCAATTCAAATTTCAAAGCTCCGTTTTTTTATTTCGCTCGTCATTGACCAAAAGCGAAATGATAATCCAGCAGATAATTTCGGCATTCGACCGCTCCCTAACTTGGAAGCTAAGTTTGTTGCTGCAAACTCGCTTCTTGGTTTGAAACGAGCAGAAGTAACTCTTTTTGACTCAGAAGAAATAAAGCAGAAGGAGCGTCAACTCAAAATCGCAAAGCACAAGATTTTTAGTGCTCGTCGGCCTGCTACTAAGGAAAAATGGCGCAAAGAAGTGGTTCGCTTGCGTCAGGAAATAGCTGACCTCTTGCTTGACAAAGACTGTATAGGTAATGAGCAAGCAGCCCAACTTGCACAATGGGATATGTTTGACCAAAACTCTTTTGCCCCTTTCTTTGACCCTGAATGGATGTTTGGTGTCAAAGAGGGCTTCGATATTATCATAGCCAATCCACCCTACATTTCTACAAAAGGTGTTTCTATTGCCGATAAAAAATTATTTGAAGCGGAGTTTGGATTCTCCGATGATACATACAACTTATTTTTTTTCAAAGGTTTTTCTTTACTTTGTAAAGGTGGGTGTATTACATACATTACACCCAAGACATTTTGGACTACTCAAACTAAGCGCAACTTAAGAGATTTACTGCTTACCAATACGCTTAATTACGTATTTGACACTGCCAATCCATTTGAAGCAGTGATGGTTGACACTTGTATTACCTCTGCGGTTAAGAGTAAACCTGCAGCAGATAATGTTGTGCGCTTTATGGACGGTCGTAAAGATTTATCTTTACCCGAACATCTCACCGTGCCCCAATCAGTATATCTCAACACTCAAAATAGCGTAATATTCAAACCGTCCGCGTTGAATATGCGTATCTATGAGCTTTACGGTGAAAAGGTAAAAGCTCTATATGATAAATGGTGGGACAAGATTAAAACTTCACGTGACATTGAAAAGAATAAACGCGAACTTGAAGAATATCGGGCGAGTCTGAAACCCGGTGATGTTGCACTTCTTGGGTGCTTGACCGAGGGTGGACAAGGTTTGGCTACCGCCAATAACGGCAAATATATCGCTGTCAGAAGCACCACCAAATGGGCAAATAATATTCGCATATCTCGTCCTAAGAAACTTGCTGATTTTTTGGCTCGAAAACCAGAAGCCATTACCGTTGAAATGCGCCGTTATTCATCGTATGCAGTTTTTCTGCAAACACTTTCAGAAGCAGAGATTGCAGAACTCTTCGATTCCCTCAAAGAGCAATATGGTCGTGACATTTTTGGTCAGGGCTATCTTTACAAGATTGTAGAGGACTGCGAAATAGCAGATGTGGACTCTTTGACGGATGACGAAAAAGAGAACGGTATAGAAACGACCAAACCATACTATGTACCTTATGATAAAGGAGATAAAGACGGAAATCGATGGTATCTTGAAACTCCATTCGCTATTGCATGGTCTAAAGAGAATGTCCGTTTTTTGAAGACTAATTCCGGCAAGAAAGGGGAAGGTATGCCCGTTGTTCGTAACCCTCAATTCTATTTTAGGGAGGGCTTTTGTTGGAATAACCTTTTGAATCCCAATGCACGATTATTGAAAGTAAAATTAAAGGGCGAATCTGTAAATGACGTAGGTTCTATGTCGCTATACACTACCAATATTCTTTCAAACAAGTATATTGTTGCATTGCTTAATTCTAATATCTTATTTGATTATTACCGAGAGTTCATAAACTGCTCCGTTAACGTACAAATAAATGATATTAAGCAACTTCCAATAATTATTCCAACGAAAGGTCTTGCTTCTTCGATAGAACTTTTGGCAGATAAGGCGATTAAAAAGAAACAAGAATCTGCAAATGCAAATTTGGAATCTATTGAAGTGGAGACAGAGGATTTAATAAAAATCCTCTACTCCATAGAATGAGCGAACCAATCTATCAAGGTCGTATTGTTTTTCTTCCATTAGGATTTCATCAATCACTGCTGTTCTTTTGAGGCTGATGCAATCAGCAACTATTTTTTGCAATGATTCAAATGCTTCCTTTTGAGGGATTATTATAGGTAGCTGCCGTGCGTCATTTATCTGAAAATGAGAAGTATTGTTGATAAAATTGTCAACATATAGGCTAATAAATTCTGAATTTATTAGGGCTACATAGTACCAATCAGGAAGGTTTGTCATTGTGAATAGACTCATACTCAACACATCAAAGACGCCATTTGCTTTAATTCTTGCTTTAAGGTAGGTAGAGTTTACATCTATCCAACAAAAGCCCTCCCTATACCAAACCAAAGACCTGACATTTTATAAAATCATCTAATTTTTCTTGTACGCTTTGGGGTATCTCTCCTTTTAGCTTTTGCGCTATTGCATCCTTTGCCAAGGTGTCACAAAATGACAATTGTTCAACCGTTGGAACGATAATCGGTAATTGTCGTGCATCGTTAATTTGAAATGTTTGAGTGTTATTTATAAATGTATCAACGTAATAACTAATCAGGGTCGAATTGATTACGCACAAAATGTAATTTTCGGGTACTTTGTTGCAAACGCCAAATACACTCATGCTTTTTACATCATGAATACTCTTTTGCTTAATTCTACATTTGAGAAAAGTCGTGTTAATGTCACTCCAACACAATCCCTCCCTAAAGTAGAACGTATAACCTTGGTATCGAGCTTTCGGATCTGTCTTCAAAAAACGGACGGTTAATAGATACCGCGTTCCCACCTTCCATTTTTTGATTTTGTTGGTATCCTTAATCCGGTGTATGCCAAGTAACGATATAGTGTACCCCTTGCAATCTTCAATTTCTTGGCAATCTGAGGCACACTTATTTCTTTTGCCATTTGACTTTCTATGTATTTGTGTTTTGCTACGCATTTAGCATTTAACTTCTTATTGCGTCGTCCTTTCCCTCTGCCAATTTGATGTCCTTCTTTTTTTAACCGGGCAAGTGCTTCTTTTGTACGTTGTGAAATCAGATTGCGCTCAATCTCTGCTGACAGCCCGAAAGCAAAGGCGAGCACCTTACTTTGTATATCATCACCGAGACGATAGTTGTCTTTTATAGTCCATACTCGACATTCTTTAGTCATACAGATATTCAGTATCTCCATAATCATGAATAGATTACGTCCTAAACGAGATAGTTCTGCACAAATGATCAAATCATCTTTCTGTACTTGCTTTAATAGCTTTCCTAATTCACGTTTGTCGTAGGATTTAGTACCACTGATGGTCTCTTCAATCCAACCATCAATCTTCAATTTCTCATTTTCGCAGAACTTGTTGATTTCAAAACGTTGGTTCTCGACAGTCTGTTTGTCGCTGCTAACTCTTATGTAACCGTATATCATATTCGTATCCTTTTTTTGAATATGATAATATTTTTAATTGATAATCAGATGATAATCTGCGAAATTATATGTTTAACATTTTATTTAACTCAATTAACAACCCAATAAGAAAACGCTTTTTATCATTTCTTTTAGAACTTCATAGGTATAACATATTAGATTTCAGATAAAAAATTGTACCTTTGCACATAGAGAAGTGTTCTTTTGATTTAATGCAAAACAAGGTAAGATACAGAACTTCGCTCGTTTCTAAATCGTTACCTATTAATAAACCGGTCTTTGCAAGCTTCTCATTTTCAATAAAGAAGAAATATGACTATGCCGGGCCACGTGCCAACAGACGTTCTTTTGAATTCCGCATAGTTTAGCCACAGCCTTTATCCCATGTCGGCAATTGGCATAACAGGGTACAGGCAACAATTTATTGCCTTCCGCCAGACTTTGATACTTCTCGATGATATGTTTGGCAGTGTCGAGCAATCGGATATTGGTTTCCGTTCCCGTCTTTTGTCGATTGGTCTTAATCCATAAATGCCCATCGAATGATGTTTGTAAATTGTCGGTTGTGAGATTATACATATCCCTCCAACTCAATCCGCTGAAACAACAGAAAATGAAAAGGTCTCTAATCAGTTCGTAACTTTTCTTCTTGAATGTTCCGTTGATAAGCATCGTGATTTCTTCTTTGGTTAAGAATCCTTTTTTGGTTTCTTCCTTTGTAATACGATAAGCATAAAACGGGTCGCGTTGTAACCAACCGTTGTTGATGGCTGTATATATAATACTGCGGAACGGCATCATATACGACCATACGGTATTGGTGCAATGATTCTTCTCAGTACGGAGGAACAACTCGAAGTCGGTGATGAATGCCGGGGACAGCTCACGCAAGGCAATATCGCTTACCTTGTAGCGATGCTTGATGAATTCTTCCAAATGGTCGTAAACGGTGCAATACTTCCAATAACTGCGTTGGCTTTTCATCTTGCCCACTTGTCTGGCGTAATCTTCATTGTGCTGTCGAAATACAGCAAGCAGGGTTTTATGGTTTTGTCCCATACCCAAGAAAGCATTTCTGACCTTCTCTGCAGACACATAACCATCCCTATCCATAATTTCTTGATAAGCCTTGTTGATGCCTATTCTGATTTTATCCAACATTCGGTTGGTTTCTTGTGCAACAATGCTTCTTCCCGACATTCTGCCGAGACTGACATTCCATAACTTTTCCTCTACATCCAGTTTGCAACTGAATTGGGAAATCTTGCCGTTTACGGTGATGCGGCACATCACAGGCACAAGCCCGTTCTTTTTCGGGGCATTGCGTTTGAGATAGAATAATACTCTGAAAGTGCTTCTGCTCATAACTCTACTTTTTTGTTTGCGAAATTATTACTTGTAGAGTTGAGTGACGATAGGCAAAACACAGCGTATCGGTGCAAAAGAATCAGCCGAAGCGAAACAGGAACGAAGATATGAGAAATTTTCCTATATTTGCAACTGCAATCGCTTAACAAACATTGCTATTCAATCAGTTACAGCAACCAATATACTCCATTGAAATCAAGAATCAAAGTAATGGTATAGTAACGAAACTTTGTCATTTCTTGGCTTTTCATTGGCATTTGATGGTACTGTAACATCTTGGCAAATACTGTTAAATCGCTAACAGACAACATTCTTTCCCCATTTCGCACTCACTTTCGCTTCTTTGTTGTATCTTTGCGGTCAAATAAATAATTCATCTGATAAAATGAACGATATTCAAGTAATGAACAAAGCAGCTGATAACATCCGTATACTGGCTGCGTCAATGGTGGAGAAAGCGAACTCCGGACACCCGGGTGGCGCTATGGGTGGTGCAGACTTTGTTAACGTACTGTTCTCAGAGTTCTTAATATACGATCCCAAGAATCCCAAATGGGAAGGACGCGATCGTTTCTTCCTTGACCCGGGACATATGTCTCCGATGCTTTATTCCGTACTGGCTTTAAGCGGCAAATTCACATTGGATGAACTTCAACAGTTCCGCCAATGGGGAAGCGTTACTCCGGGACATCCAGAGGTAGACGTTATGCGTGGTATCGAAAACACGTCCGGCCCGCTAGGACAAGGACATACTTATGCGGTAGGTGCGGCTATCGCGGCTAAATTCTTGAAAGCACGTCTGGGTGAGGAAGTAATGAACCAGACTATTTACGCATATATTTCCGATGGAGGTATCCAAGAGGAAATCTCACAAGGTGCCGGACGTATCGCCGGAACTTTAGGACTGGACAACCTGATCATGTTCTACGACGCAAACAACGTACAGCTATCTACCAAGGTAGAAGACGTTGACGCAGAGAACGTAGCCATGAAATACGAGGCTTGGGGCTGGAAAGTCATTCAAATAAACGGTAACGACGTAAACGAGATCCGTAAGGCTTTGAAAGAGGCTAAAGCCGAGATCTCCAAACCGACTTTGATCATCGGTAACACCATTATGGGTAAAGGTGCTGTCGGCGCTGATAACAGCTGTTACGAGAATAAGGTATCTACTCACGGGCAACCTTTATCTGCGGCAGGAGCTTCCATCGCAGATACGATCAAGAACCTAGGTGGTGACCCGGAACATCCGTTCACGATCTTCCCTGAAGTAGCAGAATTATATGCCAAACGTGCGAAAGAACTGGAAGTAATCATCGCTGAGCGTTACGCCATTAAAGACGTATGGGCGAAAGCTCACCCGGACTTAGCGGCTAAAATGGAGCAATGGTTCTCCGGAAAGGCTCCTCAAATCGACTGGGCCGCTATCGAGCAGAAAGCGAATCAAGCGACTCGTGCCGCTTCCGCTACCGTATTAGGAGTGCTTGCTACCCATGTAGAAAACATGATCGTCGCTTCCGCCGACCTTTCCAATTCCGATAAAACAGACGGTTTCTTGAAAAAGACCCATGCTTTCGTGAAAGGCGACTTTAGCGGAGCTTTCTTCCAAGCGGGTGTAGCCGAGCTTTCTATGGCTTGTATCTGTATCGGTATGTCTTTACATGGTGGCGTGATCGCCGCTTGCGGTACATTCTTCGTATTCTCCGATTATATGAAGCCTGCGTTACGTATGGCCGCATTGATGGAGCAGCCCGTTAAGTTCATCTGGACACACGACGCTTTCCGTGTTGGAGAAGACGGACCTACGCACGAGCCGGTAGAGCAAGAAGCTCAAGTTCGTTTATTAGAGAAATTAAAGAATCATAAGGGGCATAGCTCCATGTTGGTACTTCGTCCGGCAGACGTTGTGGAGACAACAGTCGCATGGAAACTAGCGATGGAGAACGTTTACACTCCTACAGCATTGATTCTTTCCCGTCAGAATATCACAGATCTTCCCGCTAAGGAAAACCGTTATCAAGAGGCTTTGCAAGCGGAGAAGGGTGCCTATATCGTCAATGAAGACGCTAATGCGGATGTAATTCTTTTGGCTTCCGGTTCCGAGGTATCGACTTTGGTCGAGGGTGCCGCCCTACTTCGTGCCGATGGCATAAAGGTTCGTATCGTTTCCGTTCCTTCCGAAGGTCTATTCCGTTCACAAAGCAAAGAGTACCAAGAATCTATCCTTCCCACAGAAAGCAGGATTTTCGGCTTAACCGCTGGTCTTCCGGTTAATCTGGAAGGGTTGGTAGGTCCTAACGGTAAGGTATGGGGACTTGAGTCCTTCGGTTTCTCCGCTCCTTACAAGGTACTTGATGAGAAATTAGGCTTCACGGCCAAGAATGTTTATAACCAAGTAAAAGAATTATTGGCATAAAGATGGGTATAGTAGGTTTGTGTAGCGATCACGCTGGTTTTGAGTTGAAAGAATATATAAAGACAATCCTCGACGCACGGGGATTATCTTACAAAGATTTTGGGACTTATTCCTCTGACAGTTGCGATTATCCGGATTTCGCCCATCTGATGGGCAAGGCCGTAGAAGCCGGCGAGGTTTATCCGGGAATAGCTGTCTGCGGTACGGGAAATGGCATTAGTATGACCTTGAATAAGCATCGGGGTATCCGTTCTGCCTTATGCTGGCAAGAGGATATCGCTAAGCTGGCACGTGAGCATAACGACGCAAACGTGTTATCAATGCCCGGTCGTTTTATCAGTCAAGAAGAGGCTAAGAAAATCGTTGAAATATTCTTAGATACACCTTTTGAGGGTGGTCGCCACCAACGGCGTATAGACAAGATCCCTTTGTAAAGTCCGCAAAAAAAGTCACTTTATAATAAAAGAAGGCTCTCCCATGGTTCGTTTACCATTCGGAGAGCCTTTTCGTATCACCGTTTAAACGGCAACGTACATATAATAGATGACGGATGCCAAATTTGAAGACTTTCTACTATCAAACATTCGATCTCGCTTTTTGTTCTTTCCATTTAGTTAAAAATGTACGGGCTACCGTCGGGAATAACTCCAGCAACAGTATTTCTTTCTCATTCTCAGCCAATAGTACCTCCAAATCCTCCAATACCGGATTCTCTTGCATCACATAATGGGAACCGTCGTAAGGCACCTCATTTTGTACGCCGGCGATTTTCAACCGAAACGCAGAATCTACCGGAATCGGTGTCTTGCCATACTCTCCTTTTACCAAGGCGATAAACTGATTGGAAGGATTACTATACATAGGGCGACCTTTCAGCTCATCCAACGCACAGGAAACCGCTTGCGCCCCGATAATCTGGCTCGTAGGCGTCACCAACGGAGGCAAGCCGGCATCCATCCTTACTTGCGGAATGAGCGACATCGCCTTCTCCAACAAGTCGATCTGCCCCAATTGCCTCAACTGGGCAACCATATTCGTATACATACCTCCCGGGATCTGCGCTTTTTTCACCAACTCATTCGGCTCAGGGAAATCAAAATACTCCTCGATCGCATGGCAATAAAGCAGCAAATCGTCCTCCTTATCTTTCCGAGCGGCCTCGATGGCATCGTTGAAGAAGCGGTCGATCTCAGCGGGGAAACTATTCTCTACAGGATTAAAAGGCCTCGGGAATTTCTTAGCGGTATCGAACACAGAAAGTTCCTTGCGGATCGTCAATAATTCCTTGTTGATCTTAGCAATCGCATCCATATCAAGATCCAGCTCTATACCTAATTTCTTGCAGAAGATATAGACCAGCTCCACGGCGGGAGCGGCCGGTCCTCCGGCGAAGTTCCATATATTCGTATCAACGATATCCACCCCATTGATAATGGCAGATACAACCGACGCCAATCCGTAGCCGGGCGTACAATGCGTATGGAAATCCACTGGTACTTTCAAGTTCTTCTTGAACAATCGCACCAATTCCGCCGTACGAGCCGGAGGTATCAAACCACTCATATCCTTCAGGGTGATCATATCAGCGCCCAGCGACTCCAGTTGAAGGGCCTTGTTTAAGAAATACTCATTCGTAAAAACAGGCTTATGCAAGGGCCGTCCATGCAAGGCGGCTTTTATACGTTCTACCGGAGAATGGTGAGGATCTATCGTATAACAGATGGCACAATCGGCCTTCCCCCCGAATTTCTTCACATAACGGATCGTGGATTTTACATTATCCACATCGTTCAAAGCATCGAAAATACGCATGATATCAATACCAGAACGAATAGAGTTCCGGCAAAAGCCTTCTATAATCTTGTCGGGATAAGGATTATAACCGAATAAATTACGCCCACGGGAAAGAGCGGATAGCTTTGAGGTATTACCTATTTTCTCTTTGATGATCTCTAAACGGTCCCACGGATTCTCACCCAAATAACGCATCACGGAATCGGGAACCGCCCCGCCCCATACTTCCATGGCGTAAAAGCCCGCATCTTTGTAGTAAGGAAGCACACGGTCTATCTGCACTTGAGACATTCTTGTAGCGAATGCCGATTGCTGACCATCGCAAAGAGTCAAATCACGAATCAATAATTTACGTATCATACCAAATTTGTTTAGATCGTTTTAGTCAATATTCTGATTATATAACAAGATCTAAACAAATTTGATAAAGATTACGGGGTTAATAATAACCAATTTTTCTAAAACCTCAGTCTTTGACTTCCACAACGATCATTACGGGAAAGTGGTCAGAAGGGGTACGGGCCTCATATTTGCTCAATGATACCTCTTTCGGGAAATTACCGTTTTGCTCCTTCTGAATGCTTTCTTTCACCTCGGAGCGATAGGTATCCGTTAAAATTCCATACTTCTTCACCTCAAATTCTTTCGTAAGAAAAAGGTGGTCAATGCGGCTCTCGGTCTTCCGGTCCGGATGGAAACCGTTGAAGGTACCATTTGGGGCATAGCGGAAATCAGCGATCTCATAAGAATCACGCATGATACCGGAACCATCTAAAAACTCATAGGACTCACTTGTTTGGTCCACGTTGAAATCACCAGTAAGGATAGCGGGAAGTTTCTTGGGAAACTCCTTGATCTTCTTCAAGATCAGCTTGGCGCTCTCAGTACGTGCCTGTACGCCTATATGGTCCATATGAAGGTTGAAAAACAAGAAAGTGAAACCGGTTTGCTTATCACGGAACTCACCCCACGTACAGATACGGGGAAGAACGGCATCCCAGCCTTTATTCGGGCGGTTGGTGATCTCGGATAACCAAAAATCGCCATGCTCCAAAATCTCGAACTTGTCCGTGCGGTAAAAGATAGCCGAATACTCTCCCGCCTGCTTACCATCGTCACGTCCCACGCCGATATAATCGTATCCAGGCATGGCTTGCCTCAAGTCCTGCAATTGTGGATATTTGCCCTCTTGGGTACCAAAGATATCGAACCCGTGAAACTGTACGAGCTGGGCGATGTAGGGATAGCGTTGTCCCCAACCGTTACCATTCGTGGAATCGCTGCCGTTAGCGTTACGCAAATTATATGTAGCAACCACCATTGTCTCCGCCTGTAACGCAAACAACGCACAAAAGATTAAAATAAAAGAATAAAGTATCTTCCTCATGATCCATATTTTTAATTATTATCAAACGCAGACATGATCGGACGTGCGATCCACACTTGCGGCTGCCGCACATCCAATAAATAAGCGATCGTACCAGCGATATCATATACCATCGTACTCTCCGGGATCTTGAAGCCTTTCTTTACGTTCTTTCCATAGAAAACGATCGGGGTTTGCATCTCGTTCATCGTCTTGCCACCGTGACCGGTCTCGATACCGCCGTGGTCGGCCGTTAGTATAACCACCGTATCATCCATGATACCCGCCTCACGAACAGCGTCCATCACTTGCGTCAAGCAACTGTCCAAATGATTCACCATCGCGAAATATTCAGGGGAACTCCATCCCTTGCCATGTCCGGTACCATCCGGCTGATCGTATATGATCGCACAAAGGTTCGGCTTCTTCTCCTTGATATACTGAACGGCTACCGGGGTACATCCGTTCGGGTTCTCAGCCGACATCGGGGCATGCTTACGGAAGCTCATGGCCAAGGTATCCACCAGATAATTCATGCCTTCCCACTCATAGATATAGCCGATCTCGGCCTCGGGAGCCTTATCCCGGTACAGGCCGAAGATATTCGGGAAACGGTTGTCGCTATTCACGACACGCGAAGGAAGCTCCGGCGTACGAGATCCCCACTCCGTATATCCGTGCAACTCTGGCCCCGCTCCCATAAACATGGAAGCCCAATTACAAGCACTCGACGAAGGCAGGATCGAACGATTCTCTAATGTGGAGGCACCTTCCGCCATCATCTTACGGAAAGTAGGCATATCCGCCCCACTATTCAAGCAATGGGCGCTCAAGCCGTCGAAACCAATCAAGATTACATGCTTTGGCAGATTCTTCTCTTTCAAAGGCACTTGCTGAGGTGCCGTATTACAGGCGCTCAGGCAGTATGCGATCACCGCACAACAAATAAATAAGATTTGTTTTTTCATCTTACCGTGTTTTTCTTTTATGATTAATATTGAAGTATCTTAGATTCCGTCAGACAAAGGTACAAAGTTTAAATAAACTTCAAAAAGATCATTTATCTTTGTGGCTTAATCTAATCTTATTTTAATAAATACGTATGTACAAACATTTCCTGACAAGCGTATTGCTTGTATTTTTCATGCTATCCTGTAGCAAACCTTCCCCTTTTGAGGGAAAGATGCGAGAAAGCGTACAAACCTCCCTAAGCTGGAGAAACGACACGACCGGTATTTGGGAAACAGCTGGCTGGTGGAACTCGGCGAACGTATTAACCGCCACCATTCGCTACGGTGCCGTAACCAAAGATCCGGCCATCCCATCTGTCATAGAGGATATATTCGAGAAAGCCCGTCATTACCAAGTAGGCGTAGATTCAACCGGTACTCCCCGTTATTGCGACAACTTCATCAACGATTATTACGATGACGAGGGTTGGTGGGCATTGGCATGGATCGAGGCCTCCAAACTGACCGGAGAGAAAAAGTACCTAGATATGGCCGAGATCATATTCGATGATATGACGACCGGCTGGAGCGACGCTTGCGGAGGTGGCATCTTCTGGAAAAAGAACCCTTTACATTACAAAAACTCCATAGCGAACAACCTGTTCTCCCTGACAGCTATCCGATTATATAAAGCGACCCAAAATCCGGCGTACCTCGACTGGTTCAAGAAGAACGTGGATTGGTATATGCGAACCGGCATGATCAATACGGACATCTACCAAATCGAGGATGGCACGAAAGACGATTGTACCCCCAACCGCAACGCCCACTACACGTATAACCAAGGCGTAGCTATCGCCGTCTTAGCCGAGATGTATCTCCAAACCAACGATAAATCCTACTTGGAGCTAGCGGAAAAGATCGCCAACACTACCATTACCAAGCGATTGGTAACCGATGAGGGTATTCTCCGTGAAATGAAGCCCGAGATCGATGATAGCAACGACGGGGTCCAATTTAAGGGTATCTTCATCCGTCATTTAGCCTTCTTGTATGAAGTGACAAAGAATCAGGCTTATAAAGAATTCATCTTGAAAAACGCAGAATCCATCATCACGAAAGATTATGACCCCACATCCAAAAGCTTCGGTTGTTATTGGTACGGCCCTTTCCACAAAGAAAGCTCGGCAGCAAACGCCTGCGCTTTGGAGTGCGTGATAGAGGCTTATAAGTTAACGAAATAGAGATAATCATATATATTAAAAACATCGCTGTCCTGTACAAGTATTGACGAGGGGCGATGGCAATAGTGGCGTAAGGCTACAACAGTATCGCCTCAAGCCCTCAAGAGTAGTGGCATGAGGCGATACCAATATAGGCATTCCCTTTTACCAATAAAAGGCATCCATAATCTCCTTCATCCTAGGAGTATTCGTGTCCTCATCCTTGACCTCTTTCCGCAGCTTCAGCATCTCCTCCTTCATTTTCCGGATGATCTCGGCGTATTGGGGATCGTTGTAAGCGTTGTGATTCTCACGAGGATCGGATTGAAGGTCGTAAAACTCCCATGCGGGCGTAGTGGTCTTATCCTCCGAACCGGTCATGTTCAGACGGTCGCCATAGAAGAACATCAATTTATACCGTTCATTACGGATACCCATATGAGCCGGACGGTTCGAATGTTGGGTCCAATAACGATAATACATCTCCTTACGCCAATCCTTAGGAGTATTTCCTTTCAGATTATCGCGGAAACTATGACCCTGCGATTCCTTCGGGGTCTTCACGCCCGCATAATCCGCCAGCAAAGAAGCGAAATCCACGTTCAAGATCATATCCTTATTGCGAGTCCCCGCCGGGATCTCTTTCGGGTAACGGATCACGAAAGGCATACGTAGAGACTCCTCATACATCATACGCTTATCGAAGAAACCATGCTCACCTAAGAAATAACCTTGGTCGGATACGTACACCACGATCGTATTATCGGCGATTCCCATATCGTCCAGCACTTTCAATAACTTCCCGATATTATCATCAATCGTAGCCCCGCAACGCAAATAGTCTCGCACCAATTTCTGGTAAGCGGCACCGCGAGCGGCAGATCGGTGCATCCCCCTCGTCGTAAAGGGCAACTCCGGATACCGGCACCACCATTTATCAGGATCTTGTGATGCCACGTCCCAACGACGGGCTAATTCCTCCAAAGGTTGTCCGGAGAAAGTACGTCCATTCGTCTCTGCCCCCCAATCAAATAAGTTCTCCGGTTCCGGGAAAACAACACCGTCATACAAATGCCTCATCCGTTCCGGGAAATCCCAAGGCTCGTGTGTAGCCTTGAAATGACAACACATCATGAAAGGCCGGTCCTTATCGGCCTCTTTCATCCAGCGGATCGCCTTATCCGTCACGATATCCGTAGAAAAACCGCGTACCCGCTCCCCGAAATTGCGTTCCCCCGGCCAAGGTTCCGTACAATTTATAAAAGTAGGGTCCCGGTACTCGCCCTGGTCATGAAACACGGAATAGAAGTCGAAACCTTTCGGTTGCGTTTTCAGATGCCATTTACCGACCAAAGCGGTCTGATAACCTCCCGCTTGCATTTGCTTGGCGATATTATCCTGTTCCGAATCAAAAGAATCACTTAATGTGTAAACACCGTTCACGTGACTATAAGCCCCGGTCAAGATCGCCGCACGACTCGGAGAAGAGATCGAGTTCGTACAAAAACAATTATCCAACACGCAACCCTCAGCAGCCAAGCGGCGGATATTCTCGTTGCGGGCATACTCGCCCAACACACCCCCATAAATACCCCACGATTGGGAAGTATGATCATCCGATAGGATAAACAATATATTGGGACGTTCCTCTTGCGCCGGTTTATCGGCGGCAAAGAGAAACTGCCCGTTTCCCGAAAGACAACAGGCAGTCACTCCGATACTAATGATCGACTGTTTCATAGGTCATGACGTTTTTTCCCTTGTACTAGACCCGGTTCCCTACGCTCCGTTCCCTTTACGCGCGTTAGGTTATCCCCTAACTCATGACGTTTCAGGTTGGCGATCCTCATCAATTTCGCAGCTTCCTCAGGATACTGGGTGATCACGTTATAACGCTCTCCCGGATCACGGCGCAAGTCATACATTTCAGGTTTCATGATCTCCAAATTCGTCAACTTACCCGGCTGACCGTCATTACCCGGCTCATAAGCCCCGTAAGTAACATACTTATGAGGGAATACTAGCTTAAACATACCGTCCGTGACAGCCTCCAAGTCATTCTTGTTATAATAATAGACAAAAGATTCACGAGGATTCGCATCTTTCTTGCCCTCTATCAATGATAAGATACTAACGCCATCGATCTTACGAGTAGGCAGCGGCGCCTGGCTGATCTCGGCGAAAGTAGGCAGAAGGTCGATATTAGAAGCCAACTTATTGCAAGTAGTGCCCGGCTGGGTCTTCCCCTTCCAATACATGATACAAGGAACACGATTTCCTCCGTCAAAGGTAGTCGCCTTAGCCTCCCGCAAACCACCGGCGGAACCAGCGTGATTTCCATAATTGGTCCATGGTCCGTTATCGGAAGTCAAGATCACTAATGTATTATCCTCTAAACCAAGCTCACGCAATGTCTTGAGTACCTCACCTACACTCCAATCGATCTCCATCATCACATCCCCATACAAGCCTTGCTCGCTCTTTCCCTTGAACTTATCGGAGACAGCCAATGGAACATGCGGCATATTATGAGCCAGATACAAGAAGAAAGGCTTATTCTTATTCTTCTTGATGAAATTAACAGAACGGGTGGTATAATCCGTAGTCAACCGTGTTTGGTCCGTATTATAACCGATAATCTCATTTCCATCATAAGTCGGTAAATCGGGAAAATTAAAAATCTCACCTTGTTGCGGATGGAAAGGCCACATATCATTAGAATACGGCAAGCCATAATACTCATCGAAGCCATTTTGCAAGGGAAGGAACTCTTTTTGGCTGCCTAAATGCCATTTACCGAAGATAGCGGTACTATATCCTTTCTGTTTCAATACCTCGGCAATCGTCATCTCATCGGGATGAATTCCATAGTTCGAATCCGGTCCCGGAGCACCAGCGAAACCGATACGATTCGGATAACAACCGGTCAACAAGCCGGCACGAGACGCTCCACTGATCGGCTGTCCCGCCAAGAAGTGGGTAAAACGAACGCCTTCCGCCGCCATTTTGTCGATATTCGGAGTGGTATATCCGTAAGCCCCATTAAAAGAAAAATCTCCGTACCCCACATCATCCAAATTAATCAGGACGATATTCGTGTAATCAGCGGCTATGCCTGCCATTGAAAAAGCTGAGGCGGCCGTCAGTAACATTAGTTTATTCTTCATGATATTATTTATTGATATATTATCTTTGAAGTGCCATCCTATGTTTGGCACTTCAAAGATAACAGTTTTTAATTTATCCAAGAATTAATCCCAGTTCGGATTTTGCTCCAAATTAGGGTTCAAGACTGTTTGGTTATAAGGGATCGGCCATAAATAATCTCGTTTCGGATTAAAAGAACGTTTCACGACTTCTATTCCCTCATAATTATGCATCATTCCATTATTCTCTTTCTCGGCGGTTTTCCAGCGCAAGATATCCGAATAGTAGAGTCCTTCAAAGGCCAACTCGATACGGCGTTCACGGCGGATTACCTCACGCATCTGATCTTTCGTCAAACCTTTTGGTACTTCCGGCATATTGATATCCGGACGTTTACGCAACTGATTAATAGCATCATAAACTGATTGATCTGGTCCATTTGCCTCATTCTGAGCCTCAGCATACGTTAATAAAACTTCCGCATAACGAATCAAGATAAAGTTAAAAGCGGAACGTTCTACTAAAGGAATCGTTACATCATCTTCATAAGAGGTATATTTCTTTACACCAAACCCAGTAGTCGCTACATTTTCTTTAGTAATTGTCATTCCCAAATAAGGATAACCAATACAAACAATAGACTTTAACAAACGAGGATCTCGATTTTCATAAGGTTGAGCCGGATTATAAAGTGGCGATTCCTCTATCGTCTTGCCATCTATACACAAATATGTATCAACTAATTCTTTTAAAGGAGCAGGACGATTTAAACGCCAAATATCTTGGTCATAGTTCGTAGAGAACTCAGGTATCCTCGTCTCAATATTGAAAATTACCTCACAATTGTGTTTATTTGCCTCACTAAAGAAGTGACGATAATCATCAAACAACTTATATTCTCCCAAGTCCATCACCTCCTTAGCTGCTTTAGCCGCCTCAACCCAGCGAGAATTATACAATAAAACACGTGCTTTCAAAGCCAAAGCCGCACCTTTCGTAACACGGCCTAAGTCCGATCCTGAATAACTCTTAGGTAAAACAGCCGCAGCCTCATCCAAATCCTTCAGAATTTGATCCACTACTTCCTCCTTGGAATTTCTCGGCAATTCCGCTTGTGTATCCGCATTAGGAGCTTCTGTGATCAGAGGAACCTCTCCAAATTTATCTACCATATTCAAGTAGAAAAAAGCGCGCAAGAATTTAGCCTCTCCGATCATCTCATTTTTAGCCTTTTCCTCCATTTCTACGGTAGGCATATTCGCTATAAACGTGTTCGCACGCCCAATACCCGTATAACAGTTCTTCCACAAAGAACCAATTAACGCCGTAGTAGACAGATGTTCTCCTTTTCCTATAGCTTGAGTACCATTTGCCTCATTATAAGGCATTGCATTGGCAGTCAACATATCAAACTCCATTGTATGTAAAGAACGCCAAGGCATCAACGCATTATAACATCCCATCAATCCCGCATGGGCATGTTCTTTCGTTTTCCAGAATGTGTCCGTAGAATACTGATCGGAAGGATCTACATCCAGCCAGCTATCGCAAGCAGCCAAGCACATACATGCGGCAGCTACACATATCATATTATATATTTTATGTCTCATAACTATACCTTTATTTAAAATGTAACATTAACACCTGCCGTATATGTCCGAACAGATGGATAAGCATACCAATTACTTCCCTTCAAATCTTTCTCCGGATCAAAATCTTTCATCGGAGAGAAGGTAAACAAATTTTGCGCATTAGCAAAGATCTTCAGTCTCTTGATAACACCGTTTTTCAAGAAAGAAGCCGGGACATTATAAGACAACTGCAAGTTCTTCAAACGCAAATAGGAAGCATTTCTCAGCCAAAAGTCATTCGTACGGAAGTTCTCATTCAAGCACCCCTCATACGTAGTCAAGATAGGTAACGTAGCACTCGTTCCACGTTCCGGAGTCCAAGCATCCGTCAGCCATTGCTCCGGCAAACCGCAACCAAACCACAATGGGGTAGCACCGATACGGTCTCCATATGTATAGACATCCGTAACACCTTGGAAGAACGCTGCCAAATCGAAGTTCTTATATCCCAAATTGATATTGAAACCATACGTGATCTTCGGAATAACACCTCCACAGATCTTACGGTCATCCTCGGTGATCTTACCGTCTCCATTCACATCCTCGAACTTCAAATAACCCGGTTTAGTAGCGGCTGTCTGATACGGGCTGTTCTTGATCTCCTCTTCTGATTGGAAGATTCCGATCGCATGCAACATATAATAAGAGTCGATAGGCTTTCCTTCCTCCAAAATAAACATTCCATCAATAATGGTCTGATCTTTCAGGCTTACGATCTTATTCTTGATAAAGGTCATATTTCCATTTACCTCATAACGGAAATCCCCGATATTATTCCGATAGGCTAAATTCAACTCGAAACCTTTATTGCTAACCTCACCAATATTACGGATCGGGCCATCCAAGCTACCCACCTGTTGAGGCAAAATAACCTTTCTCAAGATATCAGATGTACGTTTATCAAAATACTCAAATGAGAAATCGAAGTTACCATTAAACAAAGAAGCATCCAATCCGACGTTCGTCATCGTCGTAGTCTCCCAAGTAATGTTCGGATCATTATATGCCGTAACAGCTGCGCCTGTCTGGATCTCACCATTCAATGAATATTTAGCATCCAGATTCATCAAGTCCACATAACGGAATAAATCGATACGCTCATTACCGAGTTGTCCCCACGAAGCACGTAATTTCAAATTATATACCCAAGGAAGATCTTTCATAAACTCCTCCTCGCTCAAACGCCAGCCGGCTGAGAAAGATGGGAATACACCCCAACGATTACCCTTCGCAAAACGAGAAGAACCATCATAACGGAAATTACCTTCCAGCAAATAGCGATCCTTGAACCCATAATTCACACGACCGAAATAGGACATCAAAACCGATCTGGAAGAAGTTCCATCCGCTAAAGAATTACTAGATCCAGCTCCTAACTCATGCAGATCATTACCCAAGAAACCCTCTATTTTCCCTGAGAATTCCGTCTTGTCAACGCTCTCATAACTGTAACCGGCCAAGATCTTCACATCGTGAACATCATTGAATTTCTTTCCCCAAGACAACGTATTGAATATGGTAGCAGACAAATCATTCCTGTCTTTCTTATAGGCATTTCTTGTATTTTGCCCGTCAAAAACGATCTTCTTCTCCTCATTTGTCTTCAATTGATACTCATATACCTGTGGAGCGAAACGAGATTGTAGATAATCATACTTATTCAAACCCACGTTCAAGTTATACACGATATCAAACGGCAACTTATACTCGGCGGACAAATTCGCCAACATACGCAAGGCTTTATGTTTATTCTCGCCCTCATCAGCCAGAGCTAATGGATGGCGATAAATATTGTGTCCCGGAGTACGAATGAATGTATCCGCATAACGACCATCAGCGGTATAAGTCGGGTGGAAAGCTTGCGCTTTATAAGTCATCTCTACCAAGTTTGCTACACCGGATACCGGAGCGTTATGAATCTGGTAATGCGCATTGATATTAGCGCCAATCTTCAAGCGGCTATTTACCTGCGCGGTCGTATTCACGGCCAATGTATACTTATTTGCGTCCGTACCACGTAACACTCCGTTCTGATCGCCATAGCCTAAAGATACAGAATACGTATATTTATCATCACCTCCTGAGAAACGCATGTTATGCTCCATGATAAAGGCGTTGTTATACATGATATCCAGCCAGTTATTCTGCGGGTACATGATCGGATCCGTCTTCATTCCTTGACGATACTCCTCGATCAACTCATCTGAGTAATCTACCGTAAGTTTTCCCTCATTGCGTTGCGCCTGGTTTCTTTGCTCCATAAAGACAATTGGATCATACACGAAATCCGGCAGATAAGTGGCTTGTTGCACACCGAAATAGTTGTTGTAATCTACCGTAAACTTACCTTTCTTTCCTCCTTTTGTCTTCACCAAGATAACACCATTCGCCGCACGAGAACCATAGATGGCGGAAGAAGCCGCATCTTTCAATACGGAAATACTCTCAATATCATTCGGATTTACCGCTTCCAACGGGAACTTGATGCCATCCACCAAAATCAACGGATTATTATCGTTCAAGGTTCCCTGACCACGAATACGAATCGTCGCCCCGTCCGCTCCCGGCTGAGCGCCCGCTTGATTTACGTAAACACCTTGCGTACCTTGCAACGCTTGGGTCGAGTTGGTGATCGGGCGATTCTCCAATGTCTCCGCATCCAAAGAGGAGATCGCTCCCGTTAAATTCACTTTCTTCTGCGTTCCGTAACCTACGACCACAACCTCATCCAACTTCTGGGTATCCTCGGACAGACTGACCATTACTTTCGAAGAATTACCGACCTCGACCGTACGATCCGTATAACCGATATAAGAAACTACCAAGATCGCATTGTCCGGTACTTCCAGACTGAAGTTTCCATCGATATCCGTAATCGTTCCGTTCGTAGTTCCTTTAACGACAACATTCGCCCCGATAATGGGTTCTCCCAAGGCATCTTTTACTTGCCCGGTAATCTTTCGTGGCGAAGACTGGAATAAGGCATTCGGATGTGAGACACTTGAAACACTCTTTGACTTAATTATAATCTGCCGGTCTACAATCTCATATTGGTATCCCGTATTTTTCAAGGCTTGCTCTAAGACCTCCTCTAACGAGGCATTATTTGCTTTTACACTCGTTTTCCTATTTACATTTACTTGATTATCATTCAAGAAGAACGTGTACTCACTATTTTTCTCTATTTCTTTTAGCACTTCCGATATACTGCAATCCTGTTTATTCATGGAAAGCTTATAATTCTGTCCATAGGTAGAAGCGGATACAGTACATGCGAAAGCCAAGGATAACAACGCACTTATCTTCATGACTCGGTTTACTTTTCTGATTTTTTTCATAACTTTGTAATGTTTCTGATGAATAAATTAGCAGGTGTGTCGGCCTCTCAACTCCTAACGCCTGCCGTCAAGAACATTTGATCAGGAGGAGAAACCTAGTTTTTCTTCCTGTTTTTTTATTAGACTCAAGAACTGTTAACAAACATATCTCTTAAAATTTAATATTAGACACTCATTTATCTCCCTCTATATATAGTTCATATTCATTGTCTTTCTCTCTGTATTTAATGGGTGACGTATTGCTTAACATAAACAAGATTCGCTCCAAAGACTCATCCCGTACCTTAAACGTAAACCGATATTTCTCCGCTATCTCTTTCGGGCACTTTATCTTCCGCCCGAACCAAGGCTCCAGACGGGTAAGGATCATACTCAAGCGTTCGTTCTCAAAACTGAGGACACCGTTACGCCAAGCCGAATAGTCCTCGGCGTTAACCGTCTTAACTCTCACGGTATTCGCCTGTTTGTCGAAAACCAACATCTCATTCGGATTCAATATCACCTCATGCCTGTTCTTCACATTGGGATCTCCCAAACCGATCTTCACCTTACCGTTCAACAGGATCGTCTCCAACCTGCTCTCGGAATCATAATTGAAAACCTCGAAGGCCGTGCCCAAGGCCGTTACATCCATGTTCTTGGTATGCACGGTAAATGGTCTTTCCCGGTCTTTCGCTACGTCGAAGAAGGCTTGCCCTTTTAATTCCACATCACGGGTCTTGCCATCGAAACTCTTTGGGTAGATCAATTGGCTATTCGGCCCCATTCTCACGGTCGTGCCGTCCGATAAGGAAACCGACTCTATGCAACGGACACCGGAGGCCATTACATATATATATTGATCTTCTTTCGTATGAGACCAATGAACTACGCTTCCTACACCTAAAAGCAGCAACATGGAGGCGGCTATCGCCGTAATCTTATAGAGCCAAAGTTTACGGACACCATTTGTCGCCATTGTCCGGGCTATGATTCGTTTCCACATACGATTTCCCACCACGGGATTCACGCGATCCGCAGGCTCGTCCCATTGGCAACGCATGCGCTCTTCCACCTTTGAGTCGTACAACAAATGTTGCCGATCTTTCTCATCCAGAGCATCCTTCATCAACTTCTTCAATATCGTTCTCGTATCTTCGCTCATGTTTATTATTCTTGTTCTATTTATAAATACACGCCACGGCTCTCTTCCCCCTATTGGATGATAAAAAAATCTCAAAACTTATGTGTAAGATTACTGCAACCCGCCTTGCAGTGTTACTGCACGCCTGTTGCAGCGTCACTGCACGTGCGGTGCAGTACTACTGCAAGGCGGGTTGCAGCAGGCATAAAGGATTCAGTCAAGGCAACTAGATAAATTAGATAAACCAGATAAGTAACATGATATTTTTCTTCAGGAACCTCAAGGCTTCGCTGATCTGGTTCTCAACGGTCTTCTCGGAAATACTGAGTTGCAAGGCTATCTCTTTATAGCTTTTATGCTCCTTCCGGCTTAGATTGAAGATAATCCGGCGTCTTTCCGGCAATTCCTCTATCAAATGATCGATATACTCCCCCAGGTTATAGGCGGTGATCTCTTCCTCTAAGTCGTAAGAGGTCTCCATAGCGGACAAGACCGTCATTTTATAGAAATCCTCGTTCACGTTCTTCCGGTGTTGGTTAAAGATCAAGTTACGGGTGATGATAAACAGAAGCCCCTTGAAGTTATCATCCTCCCGGATAAATTCCCTCGACTCCCAGACCTTGATAAACACCTCTTGTACCACATCCTCGATCACTTCCCGGCTATTTAAATAAAGCCCGCAGAAATGATAAACCTTTTCCCAATATTGTTTATACAACATCGAAAAAGCCTCCCTATCTCCTTCTTTCAATGACTTTATAATTTGTTTCTCTTTCATTTAGCATCACATATCGTTTCGCAAAGATACTAAAATCATATACTAATAAAAGTTAATGACATCCCAGTTCTCCCGGACTTCTTTGTACTATTAATATAGCACGAGAAATAATGAAAGAAGAAAACAAACATATAAATGATTTATTAATCCGATATGTAAATGGACTCTATACACGGAACGATATAGAGACCTTACGGAAGCTAGCCGCATCCATAACCGAGCGGGCTGAATTAGAAAGTGAAATGGACCGGGTCTGGAACAAGGCGCAATACTTACCTCAATCCAGTTCCCATGATCATCTGCTTTATAAGAAGGAGGCGCAAGACCTGCTGGATAAGACACGTAAAAGAGAAAGAAGAATCTCCCTATCCACTTTCATCAAGTACGCGGCGAGCATAGCGATTATCGTTTCCATCGGATTCGGAGCGAAACTATACCTAAGTCATCCAACGGAACAACATACATCTGCCAGCGAACATCTCCTAACGAAAATAAGCGTCAATCATGGCGAACATAAGCAAGTCACCCTTCCCGACGGCACGATCGTTCATCTAAACGCCGGTACCGTCATGCGATACCCAACGGAATTTACCTCTGACATCCGTTTGGTCGAAATGGAGGGAGAAGCTTTTTTCAATGTCATGAGAGACGAGAGCAAGCCCTTCATCGTCCGGACCCGAAAAGCCGACGTAAAAGTACTCGGAACCTCTTTCAACGTAAAGGCCTATCAAGAGGATGAATTGATGGCCGTCAGCGTCCGGACCGGAAAAGTTGAGGTGGATATGCCCGAAAGCGTAATGCGCCTATTACCGAACGAACAGGTAATCGTGAATAACACAAATGGAGAGATCCTTAAAAAGAATGAGGATGCCCAAAAAGTAACGGCCTGGTTGCAAGGTGGCCTTTATTTCAACCGGACACCTATCAGTAGCGTTGTACATGATCTGGAACGGATGTATAACCAAGCGATCGTACTCGATCCGAATAGCGTATTCGACGATTACATCTATGGCGAGCACGACAATAAAAGTCTGGAAGCCGTACTGAACGCAATTCAATATTCAACCGGCATCCGATACCGGAAGGAAGGAAGCCGGATCGTGTTATACAAAACGAGTTATTAACCTTAAAATCGATTTGCCATGAAAGATACGACCTAAGCATAGTTACATAAAAAGGGAAACCGACCTCTGACCTTCGATCTCCCTTTATCCTTCCCGATATGTACACCCTTGGATTGAACCCCCTTGGAGATTACATAAATCGGCCTGTTTTTAAAAGTGTATAAAAACAACCTTTAAACATACAAAATTATGAACTTTCCAACTATTACTAGGTATAATTGGATGTGTTGTTCTATTATTTTAGTTTTTTTAGCGTTAGGCTCCCCCGAACCTCTGCAAGCGCAAGAAAATCAGAAAGAAAGAATAACGATTCAAGTAAAAAACCAACCCATACAAAAAGTTTTCGATGATTTGTCGAAGCAAACAGGATTAAAGTTTTTCTATGGAGAAGCCATCGCGAACCGGAACGTACAGGTTAACCTAAAGTTCAAGAACGCTCCCATCAACAGCGTATTGAACGAGATCACCCAACAAGCCAATCTTTATTTTAAACGGGAGAATAACACGATAGCCGTCAGCCTTGGAAACGCAGGCAACCCCTTCGTTCCGGTGACGCAAGACCGAAAAGTGACCGGTATCATTACGGATGAACGGGGTGAACCGATCATCGGAGCGAACGTCGTGGTAAAAGGTACGTCAAACGGTACGGTTACCGACCTGAACGGTCAGTACAGCATCGAGGCGAACGGTAAATCGATCCTACTCATATCCTACATCGGCTATTTATCGGAAGAAGTGGCCGTAGGCAACAACAAAACCATCAATATCCAGCTAAAGGAAGACACCCAGAAGCTTGATGAGGTAGTCGTGATCGGTTACGGAACACAGAAACGAAGCAATCTTTCCGGAGCGATCTCGAAAATATCCTCCGAGGTAATCGACTCTAAGCCGGTTACAAATGTCCTGTCCGCCTTGCAAGGAGAAATTCCCGGTATGGTCGTTCAGCGAACATCCGGACAACCGGGTAACGAGGAATTCGACTTGAACGTGCGTGGCGCCTCCTCCACGAACGGAGGGAATACCCCGCTAGTCTTGGTCGACGGAATCCCCGGGGATATGAATATGATCAACCCGCAGGATATCGAGGCTATCTCGGTATTGAAAGATGCCTCAGCCTCCATATATGGTTCCCGTGCCGCCGGAGGTGTTGTATTAATCACGACTAAGAAAGGAAAGAGCGGAGCACCGAAACTTACTTACAACGGGAACTTGGCGATCACGAAAATGACCGGAATCATGAAAGCCCCGACAAATTATGAGATGGCGATTATGGATAACGAGGCGAACATACACAACGGTGCCGCCCCACTCTACACCCAAGAGCTTCTGGATCGCATCTTAGCGAACGATCCGAACCCTATCGACCATCCCACCCAACCCGGCTGGAAGCTCTTTTTCACGAACACGGACTGGATGGACGAGTTGCTGACCAATGGCGTACAACATCGCCATAACCTAACAATCTCCGGTGGAGGCGAGAAGTCTAACTATTACCTATCCGCCGGCTACAGCAAACAATTTGGCGTGGTAAAATACGCAGACGATAATAATACCAAATACAATCTGCGTAGAATTATGATTATCGATTGGCAAAGTGGCTAAAATTAGAGACAAAGGTATCTTTGGATAACCAGAAACGTACGGACATAGGAAGTAATGGCGCTTGGGTGATCGGCGAGGCGATGTTTGATATGCCGAACTTCCCGATCTATAACGCCAACGGAGAGTTCTTCACGCAAGGAGGCTGGAGCAACGCAATAGCGCTGGCCAAGGAAAGCGAGACCGCCACGTTCAATACCCGGGAGATGAACGGTAACTTTAGATTGATCGCCGATATCACGGACGGACTCATGTTTAACGCTCAAGTGGGCTTAAACTACAAAAACAAGAATAACGAGGATATAGCGAAAGCCATCCCGCTCTATACATGGGACGGTGACATCAATTATTATACGGGAGCAGGTAGTCCCGAACAATCCGCTGTAGATCGTACGACCGAGGAGACCATCTATCAAAATTATACGGCTTACTTGAATTATAATAAGAACTTCGGACTGGATCATCATTTAGATGCCATGTTAGGTATGGCTTATGAGGCAGAAGAGGTCCGTATGTTCATGGCACGCCGAGATAATTTCATCACAGACGAATTATGGGAACTCAACCTTGGTGGCACCGGAAATATGAAGAACGACGCCAAAGCTGAACATTGGGCGACAAGCTCGGCTTTCGCCCGTATCGGATACAGCTTCAAGAATAAGTATATCTTGGAGACAAACTTCCGCTACGATGGTTCCTCCCGCTTCGCCCTGGGTAACCGTTGGAGAATGTTCCCCGGCGTATCCGCTAGCTGGCGTATCTCTCAAGAGGAATTCCTAAAGAGCTCTAAGGTATTCAACGAATTGAAACTAAGAGCTTCTTACGGACAAACAGGTAATCAAGAAGGTATTCGTCTATACGATTATATCCAGTTGCTAAAATTCAGGGACGACGGTTGGGGAACTAAATTGACCTATCCTTTCGGCAGCGGTTCACAAACACAAGCGATGGGGCTGGATGTCTTAGCCGGCGTAAATCGCACATGGGAGATCTTGGAGAATATCAACGCAGGTATTGATGCCGCTTTCTTAGACTCCCGCTTAGGATTTTCTTTCGACTACTTCGTGAAGATGAACAATAATATGTTGATCCCCGTAACTTATCCCAGTATGCTAGGGGCAACTCCCCCGGATACGAACTCGGGCAAATTGCGTACGAATGGCTTCGAGCTTACCTTAAACTGGACGGACAAAATCGGTAATGTCGAATATTCCGCACAATTCCAATTGAGCGACGCTAAGAACAAACTCGTGGAATACGGAGGCTCGGACACTTATGAGCTAGGCTTGAATAAGACGAGAGAAGGATATCCCATCAACTCCTATTTCGCCTATGTATATGATGGTGTAGTCAAGGACCAAGCGGATCTGGACGCTTACAAGAAGCTGGAAGGCGTACCCTCTAATATCGGTATCGGCGATGCCAAATTCAAGGATCTGAATGGCGATGGGAAAATCTCCACTTACGGTGATAAGGAAGGGGACGACGGCGACGCTAAGTATGTCGGCTCAACCACTCCCCGATATACATTCGGATTAAACTTGGGTGCCAAGTGGAACAACTTTGATATCAGCGTATTCTTCCAAGGAGTCGCTAAACGTACCTTGTTCCGTGAAGGTGAGTTCTCCATGCCTTGGAGCGACTGGTGGAGATATCCGCCTCAGTTCTATTACGGGCAAACCTGGAATGAGGATCGTCAAGACGCATATTATCCTCGTCTGACCCACGGCGATATCAGGCATTGGAACTACCAAGCGTCTACGATGCAAAAGATCAACGCCGCTTACGTACGCCTAAAGAACATCCAGATCGGATATACCCTGCCGAAAAGCTTATTGCAGAAGATCGGTATTGAGCGGACTCGTTTTTATGTAAGCGGACAAGACTTATTCGAGATACACGGGGTAAAAGGCGGTTGGGACCCAGAGTCTGACACCGGAGGTTTCAACTATCCGTTCCAACGTTACTACTCATTTGGTATCGACTTGACTTTCTAAGGTTTTCTATTTAATAAAACGAATATTATGAAACGATTCAATATAATTATCACGTTATCCGCCACCTTAGGACTATTCAGTTGTGAGCTGGATAGTATCCGGGGCAGATGGATTCCACGTTTGTTCCTGTACGGAGTCACCACTATGACCCGGAGTTAACATTTGATTTTTGCGTGAATGAACCCGCTTGGAGCAATCAGGCGGGTATCCATTCCGCCTTCGGATCGACCGACCGGCTTTATTTCCGGAAGGAAGTACCCGTAAACCATGACAACGATTTATCATCTTCCTACTCTACGACCGTTTGGAGGGGGGAAAGAGCGAATGCCCAAATATTGGTATGGTCGTCAGAAGCGTTGGAACAAGTACGTGTCTCTACGCAGGACTTGAGGAGCACCGAGGGAAACATCATCCCGAAAGATCGGATTACCTTCGAGTTGGTGCGTTATGTATTGTCCAATTATCCGTATGCCGAGAAAAAAGCCATCTGCGGGGAATCTCCCTACAAATCCGGCTTCTTGATGCCAGACCGTTTCGAGACGCTGGACCGCTTCGATCTCCCTTCCCAAACCACCCGTCCGGTATGGATGATGGTGGATGTGCCGAGAGGAACCGCTCCCGGTACGTATAAAGGACAGGTGGAGGTGCGGGCGAAAGGCAAGGCTCCTCAACTATTGAATCTGGAGATCGTGGTGCAAAACCAGTTGCTCCCCTATCCGAAAGACTGGAAATACCGTCTGGACCTATGGCAGAACCCGTGCGCCGTGGCATGGTACAATCACGTGGAACCGTGGTCACCAGAACATAAAATGCTTCTCAAGCAGCATTTGAAGCATTATGCCGATGCGGGTGGTACCTACATCACGACTTATGGAGTACATTCTCCTTGGTCCGATAACTCCTATATGATCGAGGGGGGTATGATCGAGTGGATCAAGAAAGCGGACGGCACATGGGCCTTCGACTACAAGATCTTCGACGAGTACGTAGAATTAGCGATGGAATGTGGCATCAACGAGGCAATCACCCTCTATACCCCGATTCCTTGGGGATTCCGTCACCGCTATAAGGACAAGGCTACGGGCGATTATTCTTATATCAACTGGGCGCCAAGCTCGGAGGAATTCAAGAAGATGTGGAATATCTTCCTCACGGACTTCAAGTTCCATCTGGAAGCTAAAAGCTGGTTGGACATCACCTATATCGGAATCAACGAGAATCCGATGGAAGAGACCTTGGCGGCGATCCATGTCGTGCGTAACCATGATACATGCTGGAAGATCACTTACGCCGGCAATTGGCATAAGGAATTGGACGGACTGCTGGACGATTATTCTTTCCTTTACGGAGAGGAACCTACCATCGCCGAGCAAAAGGCACGGGCCGCCACCGGACGCACGTCCACCGTATACGTATGCTGTAACCCGCCGATCCCGAACAACTTCGTGTTCTCCCCTCCTATCGAGGGACGTTGGATCAGTTGGTATGTAATGGCGTATGGTTATGACGGCTTCTTGCGATGGGCCTACGATGCTTGGCCGGAAGATGCCGATCGCGACGCACGTCATGGCTCTTGGGCTGCGGGCGATTGTTACATGGTATATCCGGGAGGCAAAAGTTGCATCCGCTTCGAGAAGATGAGAGAAGGTATCGTGGATTTCGAGAAGGTCCGTATCTTACGGGAACTGACCGCCCAATCGGGTAACGCTCAAGCTCAAGGCTTATTGAAGCAGCTAGACCAACATTTGTCTATCTTCCCGAAAGAGAAAGAGTTCGATGAGAACAAGATCTCGGCGGATGTACGTAAGGGTAACCTCATCATCCGTCAACTGTCCGATCTTTTGGCGAAATAATGGGCTTATATAGCAGGAAAGACATGAAAGCATATCGTTTAATCCTATCACTCATGGCAAGCGTAGCCGCAGGGCCGGCCTTCTCGCAGACAACAGGTGTTGTTTGCGAGGAGTTCGACCAGATACAGCTGACGCACGTATTGACGCCCACCGGCCCGCTACCGACCGCCTTGGACCCGAATGGCGTATACCCCTATATGAGTTATAGCGAGACCTCAAATCGTCCGGTACCTAAAAGGTACCGGATGATCTCGCTAGAGAACGAGAAAGTCAAGGCTATCATCTGCCCCGATCTTTGCGGGAAAGTAATATCCCTCACTCACAAGGAGAGCGGCAAGGAGGTCTTGTACAGGCCGGACGTAATCAAATACACACGGATATTACCCCGCTTCTATTTCGTGGCCGGGGGGATCGAGGTCAGTTTCCCGATCTCCCACTCTCCCACGCAAAATGAGCCAGTGCTTTATCAGATCGATCATACGGGAGACCGCACATATGTAACATGCGGAGAACGGGAATCTCATTACGGTATGCAATGGTCTGTAGAATATTCCTTAGGAGATAAGGACGAATGCCTTACCCTAAGGGTTGTTTACTACAACCCGGGAAAGCAAGCCTATCCATGGATGTCATGGTCCAACGCCGCCCTTCCTTGCGCACCGGATACCCAATACGATTTCCCGAACGGAACCGTATTATCCCATGCCTCCACGTTGGACACGATCGACTGGAAAACCGAAGGAACCCATCATGAACGGGATATCAAAGAGATGACCGGCTACTTCTGGAAAACGAAAGACGTGAATGCTTTCGGGGCCTACACTCCCTCCTTGGGTAGCGGGCTCTATCATATCGCCGACGAATCCAGTACGCCCGGTATCAAATTATGGAGTTATGGCGTAGCCGGCGACAAAGAATGGTCCATGCTCAGTACCCCCGACCGACAGCCTTACGTAGAAATCCAAGGTGGCCCGATCAGCGACCAATCTATCAAGCTCGAATTGCGTCCCGGCGAGAAAAAGAATCACGTAGAATATTGGATACCGACAGATCACCCTTTGGATATCTATTCTTTAAAGGTTCCGGCATTAAGGCTTCGCCCGATCGATCGCATCCCGCTATTCGACTGGGCCCGGAAGAATGAATCTTCCATCTGGATCGCCTTAGCCGATGCCTATAAGAATAAGTCCATGCTTCCCACCGCCCCCTATCCGGAAGACGGGCAGTGGGCTCCATCCGGCATGGAAGATCTGGACGATGCTTTTCGTTGGGCGATCCAAATATCTCCCCGGCCGGAACGGGATTATTGGCAATTCCACTATGGGACTTGGTTGGCTGGAAGAGAACGTGTAGAGGAGGCGATCGAACAACTATCCATCCCGGATATCGATCTGGCGAAAGCTTTATTGGCAAGGCTATATGTTCGTCGGCAGGCGTGGGAAAAGGCGAGAGATACTTACGCCGCTATCCCCGAGACCTCGTGGTTGAACCTACATCCCCAGTTGGTTATCGAACGGGATAAAGTATTAAAGAAGTTTGGAACCGAGGCTTTACCGGAACGGGAAAAATGGTTGGATAAGATAAACGCATCCTCTGATGAATGGGTGGCCGAGCGAAAGGTACAGCTACTGATTGATAAGAAGCAATATCAAGAAGCCAAGGATTTATTACTATCCACCCGTTTCCAGAAAGTGCATCAAACTTACACCCGTACGGGACTTTGGGAACAGATCAACGAAGGCTTGGGCCTCTCCCCGCAACCTGTACCGGAACAACTCGGCGAGGATCGCTTAGCCCGGTTCGGTGCCTATCGGGAATATGAATAAAGGGAGGTGTGTGTTTAGAGCAGTAGCTTCATATAAGTCTCCGCATATTTAGCCAGAAACGCCCGGATCACTTTCAAGGCCGTAGAGATATGTTGTTGTACCGTATATACCGAGATGCCCAAACTGTCGGCTATCTCCTTATGGGATTTCATATCTTTACGGCTCATATCGAAAACCTTTTTTTGTTGCGGGGTCAATGCTTCAAGCGCCTTATCCAACAATGCGTTTAAATCCGCATCCAATACCGAATCCTCCGTCTCGTTCGTGCTATCCAATGAGGCAGACCGTATCTTATCCCTCAGCTCCAACTCACGATCCAGTCCCGCCAATAGGTTTAAGATCCGATTTTTCACGATCGTATACACATACGGGCCAAAAGGTACATTCGGGTTCAAGAAACGACGATTCTGCCAAATAGAGGCGAAAGCATCCTGAAAAACATCTTCCGCCATATCCCGGGATTTAAGGAATTTCAAGGAAAACCACATCAAACGGTCCTTATACAGGGCATATAATTCAACAAAAGGCCGACTCGTCCCCTTCTAGCAAGTCCGCCACAAGTCTTCTTTCTTTCTCTGAATCAATGTCTGCCATTCGACTTAATCTCCCACTTCGATTACATAGGTTCAAATATATGCAAAATACCCAAAAGTAAAAACAAATTGAACCAAAATCAGCGACTCCATCATACAGCTTTATAAACTCACGATAACAAACATCTTTGCTCATTCGGAAATAATCATGTATTTTTGTCTGTTCATTTAAGAAAGGATGATGTATTGATGAAAGTTTGTATCGCCGAAAAGCCGAGTGTGGCCCGGGAAATCGCGGAAGTATTAGGGGCAACCCAACGAATGAATGGGTATATCGAAGGAAACGGATATCAGGTAACTTGGACATTCGGGCATTTGTGTACCCTGAAAGAACCGCATGAATACGCGGAGAACTGGAAACGCTGGAGTCTGGGATCGCTACCTATGATCCCTCCCCGGTTCGGTATCAAACTAATCGAGAATCCTACGTATGAGCAACAATTCAAGGTAATCGAGAGCCTGATGCAAAATGCCGAGATGGTCATCAACTGCGGTGATGCCGGCCAAGAGGGAGAGCTGATCCAACGCTGGGTCATGCAAAAGGCAGGTTGTAAATGCCCCGTCTACCGCCTTTGGATCTCCTCGCTTACGGAGGAGGCGATCCGGGAAGGTTTCCAAAAACTAAAAGAGCAGACGGAATTCAATAAGTTGTATGAGGCCGGGCTATCCCGTGCCATCGGCGACTGGTTGCTGGGGATGAACGCCACCCGCCTTTATACCTTGCGCTACGGGCAGAACCGGCAGGTATTATCGATCGGCCGCGTGCAAACCCCGACGCTCGCCTTGATCGTAAACCGGCAAGCCGAGATCGACAATTTCAAGCCGGAACCGTATTGGGAATTAAAGACCATTTACAGGAATACGACTTTCTCCGCCACGAAAGGTAAGTTCACGAAGAAAGAGGAAGGCGAGGCTTTTCTGGAGAAGGTAAAGGAACAGGATTTTACTGTTACCAGTATCACCGAGAAGAAAGGGAAGGAATTCGCCCCCCGCCTATTCGACTTGACCTCGTTGCAGGTGGAATGTAATAAGAAATTCGCGTTTACGGCGGACGATACGCTAAAGCTGATCCAATCGCTCTATGAGAAGAAGGTGACAACCTACCCGCGTGTAGACACGACTTTCCTCAGTGACGATATCTATCCGAAAGTACCCAATACCCTGAAAGGGTTGGTGGATTACGCAGAACTTACCGCCCCTTTGATGAATCAGAAATTGCCGAAAAGCAAGAAGGTGTTCGATAACTCGAAGGTCACCGATCACCATGCGATCATCCCTACCGGAGTCCCCGCCCGCAATCTTACGGATACGGAACGGAAGGTGTACGATTTGGTAGCCCGTCGTTTTATCGCCGCCTTTTATCCGGATTGCGAGATATCGACCACTACGGTCTTGGGGCAAGTGGATAAGGTGGAATTCAAGGCAACCGGAAAGCAAATCCTCAAACCGGGTTGGCGTGTCGTATTCGGAGCCGAGCAGAAAGATCCGGAGGCTGAACCTACCGAGGAAGAAGGCGTATTGCCCGATTTCGTGAAAGGAGAAAGTGGCCCGCATAAACCGATCTTGAAAGAGACTTGGACCCAGCCTCCGAAACCCTATACGGAAGCAACTTTATTGCGGGCGATGGAAACCGCCGGTAAATTGGTGGACAACGACGAGCTGCGGGATGCCTTAAAGGAAAACGGTATCGGCCGCCCTTCTACCCGTGCGGCGATCATCGAGACCTTGTTCAAGCGTAATTATATACGGAAGGAGCGCAAGAATCTTTATCCCACCGCTACCGGTGCGGAATTGATCGGCACGATCCATGAGGAACTGCTGAAAAGCGCGGAGTTGACGGGTCTTTGGGAGAAAAAGCTTCGCCAGATCGAGCGGGGAACTTATGAGGCCCGTACTTTCCTTGATGAGTTGAAGCAGATGGTAAACGAGGTCGTCATAAACGTCCTTTCCGACCAAACCCGGCGAACGATTACGATTGAGGATACGTCTAAAGCGGCTAAAGAAACTCCTAAAGACAAACCCAAGGAGAAAAAGGAAAAGAAACCTCGTAAGCCTCGTGCCAAGAAAGAGAAAGAGAAAGAGAAAACGGAGGCTGCTCCTGAATTGGAGCTTCCACCAACAGAAAAGCCCGTTTGCCCCATCTGTCACAAAGGCTCTATCCTCCGGGGCAAAACCGCTTATGGCTGCTCTGAATACAAGAATGGATGTACGTTCCGCTTGGATTACGCTACTTATGGCAATAATTTAACAGATATGGAGTTAAATGCGGTTATCAGTAAGTTAAAGCCTTGATTACTTATCGTCATAATGTTCTTTCGCTTGGACAACGGTAACGATGACTCGGTCTTCCTCCACCGCATAGATCAAGCGATCTTTCTTATTGATTCTCCGGGACCAATAGCCAGACCAATTATCTTTTAATGGTTCGGGCTTACCGGTTCCGGTATACGGATGTTCATACAGTTCCTCAATCAAAGCGTATATTTTCTTCAAACTAGCCTTATCTCCGGCTCTTCTAAAAGACTCTATATCTTCTAAGGCTTGCTTGGTCGGTATAACTTCATACATAATCACTTCAATAAAAGTTCTTCCCACATCTCTTTTGTCAACTCTACCACTTCCCCATTCTCCCTTTGCTTCACAGATCGTCTGAAATGCTCAAGGTTCGCCGGGTTCGTGAAGAAAGGGTCTTCCTTGGGAGTCGTGATACGCTTCAGGGCTGCTTTCGCTTTCTTTACCAACTCCATATCGTCAAGATCCAACACCATACGGGCCAGTTCTGCTTTCTCGGCCTCCAAGGCCATCATCGCTTTTGTCATAGTTAATCCTCCTATCAATTAGTTATTTGCAAAAGTAGTAATTATTTTCAGCGAACCAAACTTGTTTATTCTTTATCTTCGCGCCACATAAAAACGATTTAAAATATGAGAACAGAATGGTTTCCTCTGGTAAACGAGGAGGGTGAGACGATCGGAAAGGCTACTCGCAAGGAATGTCATAGCGGAAGTAAGTTGCTACATCCCGTAATCCATTTACATATCTTTAATAAGGCTGGAGATCTATATCTCCAAAAACGTTCCATGAACAAGGATATACAACCGGGAAAATGGGACACGGCCGTAGGTGGGCATATTGATTATGGAGAAAGCGTGGAAGAGGCCCTACGCCGTGAGGTTCGTGAGGAATTGGGCATTACTGATTTTACGCCTGTCTTCATCAAACGTTATATATTCGAGTCTTCCATAGAGAAGGAATTGGTAAACACCTTCCGGACCACTTACGAGGGCCCCATCACCCCCGATCCCGAGGAACTGGACGGAGGACGTTTCTGGCCGGTCGAGGAGATCAAGGAGAATTTGGGGAAAGGCGCATTCACCCCGAATTTCGAAAAGGAATTCACCGCTATTTTCCTATAAGATAAAAACGCTACACTTCGGCTAGAATAGTTATTCAAGAGCCTATTTATTCTTCGTAAGATACAGTTACATTCTACAAACCACGGCGTGAATCATACAGACCACGGCATGGTTTGTATAATTCACGTCGTGGTCTGTACAGTTCACGCCGTGGTTTGTAGAATGTAACTATATATAATTATCTTTATACCCGGACAAGCCGTCCTTCTACCCGGATATTCATCTTGAATCATTCGTTCTCTTTCACGAAACTCTTCGTCAATTAGTTTATTCATTACACGAACCGAGAATTATCCAAAAGAAAAGGGTTCAGTCAAATCAACAGAGCATAAATAGCTTACCTCGGCTGAAGACTGAACCCAATATTTTAAAACGCCCCGAAAGGGTGTTATTTACACATCTCGTTGATGATCTGTATTAATTGACCGCCTAATTCCTCGGCTTCCTCCATCGTATGGGCCTCAGAGTAGATACGGATGATCGGTTCCGTATTGCTTTTACGCAAATGGACCCATTTATCCGGGAAATCGATCTTTACGCCGTCGATATCCGTAATATCATATTGAGAGAACTTCTCTTTTACTTTCGCTAAGATAGCGTCCACGTCGATATCCGGCGTTAACTGGACTTTTTGCTTGGAGATAAAATACGGAGGATAAGAAGCTTTCAATTCGCTCGTCTTCATCTTCTTCTTTGCCAGATGAGTCAGGAACAAGGCGATACCTACCAAAGCGTCGCGTCCGTAATGGCTGGCCGGATAGATCACTCCACCATTGCCCTCACCACCGATCACGGCATTCGTAGCCTTCATCTTGGCAACCACATTTACCTCGCCTACAGCGGCGGCATTATATTCGCAGCCATGAGCACGGGTAACGTCGCGAAGCGCACGGCTGGAGCTCAGGTTACTTACCGTATTACCCGGAGTATGGCTTAATACGTAATCACTGACAGCGACCAAAGTGTATTCCTCGTTGAACATCTCGCCATTCTCGCAGATAATCGCCAAACGGTCTACGTCCGGATCTACTACGAAACCGACATCCGCTTTCGCATGTCCCATCAAATCGGAGATCTCCGTCAAGTTTTCCGGAATGGGTTCCGGATTATGAGAGAAGTTTCCATGAGGAGCGCAATGCAGCTTGAAGATTTCCTTCACGCCCAGCGCACATAACAAATCCGGGATCACGATACCACCTACGGAGTTCACGCAATCGATAGCTACACGGAAGTTAGCGGCTTTAATAGCCTCCACGTCCACGAGATCCAGATTCAAGACGCTCTCGATATGTTTTTGCTTATAAGTCGTATTCGGGATTACCTTGCCCAAATGATCCACGTCGGCGAACTCGAAATCCTCGGCGGCAGCTATGCGTAATACCTCAGCCCCCTCAACGGCATTCAAGAACTCACCCTTCTCATTCAAAAGCTTCAAGGCATTCCATTGCTTCGGGTTATGACTGGCAGTAAGGATAATACCTCCGCAAGCCCCTTCCATAGCTACGGCCAATTCGGTAGTAGGAGTCGTGGCCAGATCGATATCCACCACATCAAATCCCATACCGGTAAGCGTTCCCAGGACGACTTGTTTTACCATCGGACCGGAGATACGTGCGTCACGCCCTACAACGATCTTATTGGTCTCCACTTTTGTGTTTTTTCGGATGAATGTAGCATAAGCGGCTACAAACTTAACAATAGCTAACGGATTCAATCCGTCTTCCGGGCTACCGCCTATTGTACCGCGAATACCGGAAATAGATTTAATAATTGCCATCTCTTCCTAAATATTTTAATTTCAACGATGTTACTTTATCATTCCAATTTCTACTAGATCCCGGAGATAATGGGAAGTTCTTTAAAGAACGAACATTATTATCTATATGCATAGGTCCTTGAGGAACACTATAATTCACAACATCAAAACATATACTGTTTCCTCTAAAATTATCATCTTCAAAAAGTATTAAACCTATGCGTCTAAAAGGAGCTCCATAATCTTGACCAATAAACGTGTTATCAGAGAGAACTTTTAACGAAGAAGCCTTATCATTAAACTCATAAGGCTTATCTTTGAATTGAGTTACAACTATGGAATCCCCCTTTTGAGATTCTTTAATTGTAAACGAAAAAGAACGATCACGATAATCTGTGTCATCATATAAAGTAGCAGTAGCACCATGTATTTGGTACCACCCATCCATTGAACCGCTACTAATCGCAGATATAATAGGGTTACCTAAATATGATTCCGCAATAAAACTATTATCAAAATATTCCATCAAACCATCTCCATTTACATAAGCAGACAATTCTGGCAATAAAGCCATTTGGTCTGCAACTCGCTTCACTTCTTCGTCCAAAATGATCGTTGAATCACCTTCCATTCTACACTCCGATGTATACAACACACCATTATAAATAAATTTCAACATTGAATGGGCACCTGCAACTTCTATATCAAGTTTTTCCACAGAAGAAGATTCCTGCTGACACATAGAGTCAATAGCATTATCACACGAGATTAAAGATAAACACAAGATTAAAACAAATCCTAACAAACAATAATAAGTTCTTTTCATAATCATAAAATTTAAATCAACATTGATTACAAATTCTCTTCAAATATATATTCTAGAATTTCATAATATACAGGCAAACCTTTCGACTGGTCATAATAGGTTCCCCGCTTAAAGGGAACTATTATCTTCACTTTCGCCCTATCTCCTACATATTTCAAGGGCTCCTGTATTCCCTCACTTACAAAAGAATATGACAGCTCATACATACTACTACTTGAATACTCCCCATATGTAAATGGTACACTATTTATCCCATTTGAAGGATAAGGAAAGGTTCCATTACTATGTGGCCCGTAATTACCAATAACTGTATCAGCATTCATAAAAAAGCGCATATTACAACGGTACAATATCTTCGTCTTGTATTGCACAGCTCTTTGGTCGCTTCCTTTATCTATGATATTCAAATAAACACCATTCTCCAATTTAACGAATTGATTCTCCTTGAAGATGCTATCTTTAGGGAAATCGTCCAAAATCTCAAAATCATTTTCATCGATCAAACGCTCGATTGCCTTTTTCTCATCTTTCAACATATCCGTGTACGACTTTGTCTTGCTACAAGAGATAGCAACTAATGCGGCACACAGAATCAACAGGATATTAAAACCTTTCTTCATTTGTTAGTCTTTAATTGAATGAATCGCAAATGTAAATAATCTTCGTCAAACCTTACGCATGTTTGCCTAAATCTTCTGATTTATTAGGATTAAATTCCTGTAAACCTTTCTCAAACACGGCTACGGCCTCAGATAAAGAGCCATAGAACTCACCTCCGGACGCATTTTTATGTCCACCCCCGTTGAAATAAATAGAGGCAAACTGGTTGCAAGGGAAATCGCCCACGGAGCGAAGCGATACCTTTATATAATCGCTGTCCTCACGAATAAAGACACTAAAGCTTACGTTCTCTATGCTTAACGGCAAGTTCACGAAGCCTTCCGTATCTCCAGTCTGGTACTGAAAACGATCCAGTTCCTCTTTCGATAACGTGATAAGAGCCGCCTGTTGTTCCGGATAAACCCTCATCTTCTCATACAACACATATCCCATCATACGTAAACGGCACTCGGAATAGACCTGATTCACCTTACGATAGATCAAATCCTTATCAATCCCCTTCTTGATCAATTCGCTGACGATCGTATAAATCTCCGGTTTATTCGAATTATAGGTGAACGATCCCGTATCCGTCATCATACCCGTATAGATACAAGCGGCGGCATCCCGATTCAATAAGTCGAACATCCCCATACGACAAATAAAACGGAAGATCATCTCACTGGTAGAAGACATCTCCGGATACGACATCGTCACACGACAAAAATCCGCGGGGTTCAAATGATGATCAATCATCACCTTGCGGCCTTCTGAGGCGATCACCGCCGGAGCCAGTTTCTCGATACGTTTGGGTTCATTGAAATCGAGGCAGAAAATAACATCCGCTTCCTTGATCAATTTCTCGGCGAAATCCGGATATTTCTCATGTATCACGACATCCTTAGCGCCCGGCATCCATCTATAAAAAGAGGGAAATGCGTTCGGTACCACTACCACTACATTATCCTTGCCGTAAGCGGATAGGAAATGATATAAACCTAGGGATGAACCTAATGCGTCGCCGTCTGGTGAGACATGCGTCACGATAACAAAACTCTCGCCTTTCTCTACATATTTTTTGGCTTTCTGAATCTTCTCTTCTTGAATGATTTTAGTGATCATATAATCTTTTTGTTTTCACCCCAAAGGTACGACTTTTTTAGTTTCCGGCTATCAAAAAAGTTCAATAAGGATCTTTACTGATATTATTAACAAAAGGGTTAAGGCGGCCAACAAAACTTTTGGTTCCCGTATCTTCATATATATCAAGCATAAAACAAGAAAACCATAACCTCCTAGCATCTCAAAGAAGCTAAAACGCCCCGTAATCGTCGCATAAGGCAGAGCGCTGAACACGTCCACCACCCTTACCATGCCATGAACCAGCCCTTCTACGATCTTCTGTATCCAGTCATATCCACAGAAATCCACCGGATAGCCTAACCACAAAAAGGCAAAAGGAATCAAAAACATAGCCAAGAGAGTGACCGGTAGATTCGTAAACAAGAAAACTGTCGAAAATTGTCCAAAATAATAAAAACAGAGCAAAGCAGTCCCTATCTGCGCAGCTATAGACACCGTAATCCATTCCCAAGGCATGGCCAATAAAGGATTTCTCACCACTATCCATTCCTTGAAACGAGGCACTAGGAATAAAATAAAAAACACAGCCAAATAGCTTAACTGAAAACCAATATCAAACAGGTAATACGGATCATAGGCCAACATGCAGAAAGCGGCGGCGGCCAATGTATTATATCCATCCGTAAAACGCCTAAGCGCCCTTCCTGTTAAATATAAAGATAGCATCAAGGCTGCCCGTACCGCCGTGGGCGCTAATCCTGTGATAAAGACAAACCCCCAAAGATTTCCCACCAGAATGATATAACGAACCCAACGTCCTATCCCCCATCTTGGCATAAACGAGCAAAAGAAAGATAAGAATCCACAAATCACGGCAACATGAAAACCGCTCACCGCTAATATATGAGACACGCCCGCCAAAGAGAAGCGCTTTTTCGTATCCCGGCTCATCGCTTTCTTATATCCCAATGTCAATGTAGCCAAAATAGATTTCTCCTCATCAGACAAGCGTAAACGATCAAACGTATTTACCAAAGAATATTGGGCCTCGCTAGCCAATAAACCTAAAGAAGAATCAGGCTCATTTACAAGCGCTATACGCCGGTCACTATACCAACAGACCTCAACCGCCAAACATACAATCAAAACAGAGACTATAGCTCCCCATATCCAACGGGAATCGTATCGCAACTCCGCATGCGCTCTCCCACACGAGAACCCCAGAAAAAGAAAAATCAGAGCAGATAAAACCCCTAAAACATATAAGAGCAAAGAGGTAGGTAAAAACGCATAGCATAAAATTCCGGTTATCCATAAAAAAAGCGGCCGTACAAAAGGCCGCTTTTGTATTTCCTCAATCATGATAGTTAGGTTTTGGTGATATATTAATGTGTTCTACAAAGCTTTCAAGTCTTTAATTGTTTGTATCGGATCTGAAGATTTGAACACGAAATTGCCGGCGACTAAGACATCGGCACCTGCGTCAACCAAACGCTTTCCCGTCTCTAAATTCACCCCACCATCTACCTCGATCCATGTATTCAGTCCCTTCTGGTCTATCATTTCCCGTAAACGGGCTACTTTATCTACTGAATGCTCAATGAAGCGTTGACCACCAAATCCCGGATTCACGGACATCAATAGAACCATGTCCACATCTTGGATTATATCTTCCAATAAGCAGATGGGCGTATGCGGATTCAAGGTGACACCCGCTTTCATGCCCGTTTCCTTAATAGCCGCTACCGTCCGATGCAAATGGGTACATGCCTCATAATGCACGTTCATCATATAGGCTCCCGTAGCCGCCACTTCAGGGATAAACTTCTGGGGCTCCACGATCATCAAGTGCACATCCATCGGCTTCTGGCACATAGGCTTTAATGCGTTAAGTACCGGGAAACCAAACGAGATATTCGGAACGAATACCCCATCCATAATATCCAGATGCAACCAATCGGCGTCACTTTTATTTATCATCTCCACCTCCTTCCGCAAATCCAAAAAATTAGCGGAAAGCAGGGAAGGTGCTACCAAATGCTTCATAATCTTGTCTTTTGTTTTCGCAAAAATACACAAAAAAAGAAAGAGAACCTAATAATATAGATTCTCTTTCCGTAATTCTTAGTTCAACACATACCCACAGAGCTCCGGACATACGGCCGGTTCCGCTTGATAAACCCTCGCAAACTGTTTCAAGAAATCCATCGTTTGCTTTCGAGGCGAACTTTTTACCTCCGGGGCACTTTTCACTTTTTTCTCCAAATCATCCATGCATTGCGTAGAAAACTTCCTCATAGGCACCTTTATTTTTATCTTGTTTGCTAATAAAACGTAGGGACCTAAGACTTATTGCATGGAAAGAAAATTATTTTACACCATAGATAGCTCGATACGGTTCTCATCGGCCATACGGCGCATATTCAAGATCGCATAACGCATGCGCCCCAAGGCCGTATTAATACTAACCCCCGTGATATCGGCGATTTCCTTGAAACTAAGATCTTGATAGTAACGCATCTCCAAAACCTCACGCTGGCTATCCGGCAAATGCTTTACCAATTTCTTCACATCAGACAATACTTGATGACGCACGATATTATCCTCTATCGTACCATCGCAAAGCTTGATATTATTAAATAAGTCGATTTCTACCTCATCATTCGAGATCGTGTTCTCGCTACGTTCCTGACGGAAATTATCGATAATCAAGTTATGGGCAATACGAGTAATCCATGCCTTAAACTTGCCGTTCTCAGTATAACGACCTTGCTTTATAGTCATGATAACCTTCACGAACGTCTCTTGAAAGATATCCTCCGTAAGTTCTTTGTTACGTACTATGAAATAAATGTAAGAATGAATGCTACTTTTGTATCGATTTAATAAAATATCGAAAGCGGCATTATTACCTTCTGCATAAAGGACAACCAATTCCTCGTCGGTCATCATTTTTAAAGTCTTCATTACTTTCACATTTTTAGTTTATTCGAGTAATGTTTATGCTATAGGCGATGGGGTTTAACTGTTATACAATGTTATTTATGAAAGCAAAAGAACGAAAAATATTTTAAACCAACAAACATTTTATTTCAAATTATAAAAAGAATGTCCCCTGCCCGCACCTTTAACGTACGAACAGGGGACTTTACTGATCTAAAATATATGTATATTAGAACTTGTATCCCAATGTCAAAGCTACACGAGTCGTGTTTGTTTTCATCGTGGCGGGTTGGGCTTCGAGGAATGGCTTCGGATCATCTCCCGCAAACATATTAGAGAACGCATAAACATCTTCCTTATGCGTACGGAATACACAAGCCAAGTCCGTATAGAAGTTCGGGGTGAAGCGATAACCGATACCTACCGTATAATTCATGCCCCCTTTATCGATCGTATAATTAGGAATCGTACCAACCGTAAAGACCTCTTTCTCTCCATTCTTCAGTTTATCCTTGATCGGACTATCGCTGTAGGCGACACCTGCTCTTACGGCAAATTGAGGAGTAACCTTTACCTCCGCACCTACACGGATCGTATTCATTGATTTGAAATTATCCGTTATATCTTGGTTAGTATACACGTTACTGCTACCATCCGTTTGATACATACGCATATTCTTATAATTCATCAACTCGTAATCAATGCTTATCAAAGCGGTCGTACCCAAGATTGCGGCGGCACTAAAGATCCATTTATCCGGAGAACGGAATTCATAGTCATAATAAGCATTATTAGGAGTAGTCGCATCCAGTTTACGCTCCTTCATCTCCCCTTTATCCATAAAGGTCAGATAAGAACCGGCCTCACCATAATAGCGATCTGCCATCTTATACCATGTAGGAGAATTATAAGCCACACCCAAGCGAAGAAAATCGGCGGGACGAACAATGGCACCCACATTAAATGAATACCCGGTACCATCCGTATCCAAGTAATTATCTAAGTATAAATTATTGCCGTTCGTAAATTCCTCATCATACGATGACTGATATCTATAGTTCAGATCCGTAATCGCAACCGTAGCGCCAAGCATCACAAGTTCCGATATATTTATACCGAAAGCCAAGTCATATTGATCCACGGAACCTCGCTCTGAAACTTTTAATTGACCTCCTTGCAATAAATACGAACTCCATTGCCCATCCGCATCTTTATCCCCGAACGCACTATAATACTCTTTATCATTATCGTTATATGAATCCATATAACCGGCATTGTATCCTAGAATAGATAGCCAATCACCTAAGTCTTGGTTATTATAAGGGTTATAGTCTTTACCCTCCCCCAACAGTCCGCTAGGCATTCCTGCCGCACGCATGGCCACATAATCAGAAAGAGAAGTATTCAAATCACCTCCTGTAGCCATCGTATAGTTCCGGTTATAATTCTTCAAGCGATTATAAGAGAAACCAACGTTCCAGCTCACGATACCCTCATCATTCGCTGTCGGGAAATATCCTACGTAAGCGATATTATCGAAACTCACCTTCGTACGGCTGTTGTCCACCTTCGAACCAAGCCAATCGGTCTTCGCGGAGGCCGAAGACAAACTCAATGTCGTAACCACCTCCGAGCTTTTATAAATCGCCAAGCCTGCCGGGTTCGTATTCATAGCGGAAATATCACCACCTAACGCACCAAAAGCACCACCCATTCCTAAATAACGAGCCGTACCATTCAACTCCGTCTGGGAATACTTAAAGGCATCCAACTGTGACTGCGAAAAAGCGGTGCCGCCACACAGGGCAAGCACCGACATTATAATTCCTATCCTTTTCATCGTATCTCTAATTTTATCAACCTAACACTTTTACCTGCGACCCCCACCGGCACGGCCACCTCCGCCACCAACAGAGCCTCCACTAGAACGACCTCCACCGAAGCTACCGGAAGAAGAACCTACCGAACTACTACGAGAAGGAGAGGAACTTCTAAATTGACTGGAAGAAGAGCGACTATTTGAGAAATCGCTACTGCTTCTGGAAGAAGAACGTGTTACCGGAGCTGAATATTGACGTCCGGAAGAAGATGCGGCTCCAGAACTACTTCTGGAAATCCTTGTTCTCGCCGAGCTATTACTTATGCCCGAGCTACTTCTTGTCGTTGCCGAATTTCTAACAGAAGAAGAGGAACGACGTCCCGCACCAGAGGAAATAGCAGATTCCCTACGGGTAGATCCCGCACGTCCATTGCTCAAGGAACTTGAAGACGAAGGTCTTGTAGTCGATCCGGAATTTCTCAAGGAAGAAGAGCCACTGCTCCGCCCACCTGTATAACCGGAACCTCTGCCACTCGCATAAGAGCGATTATCTCGATAAGAGGAACGTCCGTTTGAATAATGTCTACTTGGAGTCGAGTAGTAACCGGGATAGTAATGATGGTGATGTCCCCAATGGCCACCCCAATAGCCTCCACCCCAGCCCCAAGATGGGCCATACCATGGATCGTACCACGGACTATAATAACCGGCATAAAAGCCTCCCCAGCCCCAACCGAATCCCCAAGACGGACCATAGAAGCGAGGGGAATAAGTCCACCAAGGGCTATAGCTATAGAACCAAGGATCGTACCACCCCGTATACCAAGGCGAGCCCCAACCGTTGCCGATATTGATATTAAAATTCACATTCGCATTACCGTTCGAGTAATCCGTATCATAGCCGTAAGCATAATATCCGTCACTCAGATACAAATCCACCTGATCCGCTCCGGCGATCGTAATCTTACTCGGCGAATGATAACGAATGATACGTTCCGTATATTCAGTATCCGAACGACGTTCGGAAGAAGACCCGTTCTCACCGCTATCCTCATAGAGGACGGAATCATCCTCACGATAAGGCTCCTCCACCTCGACTGATGTATAACGACGGTTATATTCATCCACATCCCGGCTGTCCGAAGAAGCTTGGCTCTTGGCTGCCGCAACCAGAGTTTCAGGCTTCTGTTTCGGCTGAACAACCTTTTTCTCTTCAACCTGTTCTTTCTTTTTCTTGTTTTTGGAAGAGAAATACACATCATCAAAGAACTCCTCCTGAGCCGCAGCACTAAACGCAATCAGAAGCATCATCACTAAAGATGTCAATTTCATGGGTTTCATATTTGTTTCTCCTCTACATTAAATAAATATTTTTCTCTTTTCATGTTTGACGCCCTTTTACGCAAAGGGTTTAAACGCTTTTTAGTTTTATAACAATAAACTCAATGCAATGTATGTACAAATATAACTAGTTCATACAAATGAACTAAGATTTACATATACTTTAACTTATAAAACTGATACATTTATTGTTATCTATAAAAAAAGATGCAATGTTTACGAAAACGCTGCAATCTTCGTAAATTCTTATCATTTTTGTTTCAAATTATAACGGAAAGATGACGATGGTATTTCGAGATCTTTCCTAGCTCAAGCAACGAGTATGGAAACGATCATCGAAGCGTTCTTGCCCGGACTAGCCCTAAATCACCCTATTCCGCAAAGCTCACCCTTGATGAATCGTGTCGAGTTCGTAGGAAATGCCATATTCATCCCATTCTTCTTGCTGGGCGTAGATATGTCCATAGATCACCATACGTTCTTTACCAGTTTCGAGACCATTAAAGTAGGGCATATCCCGTGCAGGCTAACATGAACAAAGGTACTCGCTATCTGACTTAACCACTACGGAACCATCCTTTCACGCCAAGACTTTCGGGGAGAGTATGGCATCTTCTGCTTGGCGTATCCTAGACGGAGGATCAAGGCTGGAATCTCGCTGGCAAAAGACAAGTCTTTCGCCAGTAAACTGGAAAGATCACGCACCTCACAAGGCTGGTTCAAAAAGGCGAAAGCAATATTCTTTTCCGTAGCTCTCAAAAGAAAACGTTGCAAACTCCGGCCTAGCGCAAACCATTCCGGTAGCGTATTTGTCCGTAAGGCGAACAAGGCTAAATGAGAAGAAGAGTCCAGCTTCTTCTTGTCTCCCCTATTTTGTATGCCGGCTTTCAAGACACTTCCCATGATTGTCTCTGAGATAAGACGGGGAAGGTTCGGCGCCCCGAACACCGCATAACTCAGGCCATCCGATGTAGCTCGTACATGATTCTTATTAAAACGCATCCATGATTTCAGCTCTCGTTTAAACAGATGATCGTTCATTTGCCGGTTATTCCCGGCAAATATATAAGAAGAAAGCGTATCAAACTCCCACTCTCCTTTCGACCACAAATACAGACTGATATTTTCCTCCAAAGGCGTATTCCTCAAATAGCTCAATTGATCCGATGGAATCATTTCCCCAGAATATATGCCTCAATTCGTCTGTCTGACCGAAATTTTCTCGATAAGCCCACTCGTCTCCTTAATCATCGATGCCTCCGACAAGAGCACGGTGATCTCCCCCGATCCTGAAAAAACCGGTAGCGGAGCATATCCTTTTGCCTCAGCCGCAATGCAAAGATTCTCGGTGGCGCATCCTAAGCTAATAAATAACTCACGGTTATCCGGATCTACGGCCGGAAGGGACTTACTCATATCCGGAAGAATCTGTATCCTATCCTTTTGCACACGAAACAACCAAGGTTGGGTATTATGCCCCGATGGGGCTTTCACGGCTTGTTCCATCATATAGATAAAATCCGGCCGTATATCACTTATCCGCAATGATCCTGTTCATATTATTATACACTTTCTCATTCTAGCGATGCCCGCTACCTCTTTCCGTTCGTGCCTAGACAAACGCCTCAAAAACAAAAAATCCTGTAAAGCTTTCGCCTTACAGGACTCTCTGCGGAAAGACAGGGATTCGAACCCCGGGAACCTCTCAGTTCAACGGTTTTCAAGACCGCCGCAATCGACCACTCTGCCATCTTTCCAATATATTTTGCGATCAATCGTTCTGTTTAATTACGTTGCAAAGATAGCACATTCTTTTGGAATATACAAGAGTCTTATGCGCTTTTTTCTTTTTGTCTATTTTTTTCTTTTAAGAATAGAATGTGTGGGAATCCCCTTTTTATTGTTATTTTTGTAGCAAATAATTTATCAATCAAGTAAAAAGTTTTCTATATGAGAAAGTTGAAAGGTTTATGGCTGGTTTCGGTTGTGCTGCTATTAGTAAGCTGCTTGATGTCCGCTAAATCAGATAAATCAAGTGAGGTCGGTACCGCCTCCAAGGGAGAGGTCGTTACTTTAAACAAGGCCGAGTTCCTGCAAAAGGTATTCAATTACGAGAAGAATGCTACGAAATGGGTATATGAAGGTGATAAGCCTTGTATCATCGATTTTTATGCGGACTGGTGTGGTCCCTGCAAGCAAGTGGCTCCTATTTTGAAGGATTTGGCTATCTTGTATAAGGATGATATCGTAGTTTATAAGGTAAATGTGGATAAGGAAAAGGGGTTGGCTGCTGCTTTTGGTATACAAAGTATTCCTACGTTCTTGTTTATCCCTAAGGAAGGGCAGCCTCAGATATCGATGGGAGCTCTTCCCCGTGAGGAGTTCGTGAAACAGATCGATACGTTCTTGCTGAAGAAGTAAGTCGATAGAAAAAGGCATAAAAAAAGAGGGCATTGAAAAATGTCCTCTTTTTTATTTTGGCATCGCACGAATTATTCAGCGCTTTCAGTTGCCGGAGCTTCTTCAGCAGGAGCCGCTGCGGCTGCTTCCTCAGCTTGCTTAGCAGCTTCAGCTGCTGCCAATTCTGCTTTCTTTTTAGCTACGATTTCTGCTTTTGCCTTATTAGCTTCCTTCTCAGCCTCAAGACGTGCTTTAGCTGCTGCTCTAGCTGCTTCGCTGTCTTTTTCTTTGATAGCTTGTACGGAAGCTTGTTTGTTCTTCAACCAAGCTTGGAATTTCTCCTCAGCTGCGGCTTCGTCGAACGCACCTTTCTTAACACCTTCCAATAAATGCTTTTTCAAGCAAACGCCTTCGCGAGAAAGGATGTTACGAGTTGTGTCTGTAGGTTGAGCACCTACTTGTAACCAATACAAAGCTCTCTCGAAGTTCAAATCTACTGTAGCAGGATTAGTGTTCGGATTATAAGAACCTATCCTTTCAATAAATTTTCCATCACGTGGAGCCCTGCTGTCTGCGATCACGATTTGGTAGAAGGCGTAACCTTTACGACCGTGTCTTTGCAATCTGATTTTTGTTGCCATGTTTGAATGATTAATTTAAGCTGTTTGTATTAGCGGGTGCAAAGATAGGTTTTTCTGTTTATAAAACAAGCGTTTCATTGGGAAATAGTGGATGCGTCTGCTTTTTTAAGGTAGTTTAAGGGATCGCCCCTTATGAAGTTGGTTGCCGACGACGTTGGCAATAATGCTGACGCTGTCGGAAATACAATCGACGTCGTTGGCAACTAATTTCTTCTTGGTCTTGCCCCGGAAAGATCGTATGAAATCTTCTGTAGATCCCTAATGAAAGTTTTCTTATCTTTGCGGCTTCATTATATTCATTGTATTAAGATAAACATATGATTTCAGTTGACGGACTAACAGTTGAGTTTGGTGGAAGCGCCCTTTTCTCCGATGTTTCTTTTGTGATTAACGAGAAAGATCGTATCGCTTTGATGGGTAAGAATGGCGCCGGTAAATCTACCTTGTTGAAGATCTTGGCCGGCGTGCGGGAACCAAGCCGTGGAAAAGTGTCCGCCCCTAAAGATACCGTGATCGCTTATTTGCCGCAGCATTTGATGACGGAGGATGGCCGTACCGTTTTCGAGGAGACGGCGCAGGCTTTCGCCCATCTGCACGAGATGGAGGCTGAGATCGCCGAATTGAATAAGCAATTGGAAACTCGTACGGACTATGAGTCGGATGGTTATATGGAACTGATCGAGCGGGTCTCTACCTTGAGCGAGAAATTCTATTCCATAGAGGAGATCAATTACGACGCCGATATAGAGAAAACCTTGTTGGGACTGGGTTTCAAACGGGAGGATTTCGACCGAAAAACCAGTGAATTCAGCGGTGGCTGGCGTATGCGTATCGAGTTGGCGAAACTGCTATTAAAGAAACCGGATGTCCTTTTGCTGGACGAGCCGACGAATCACTTGGATATTGAGTCTATCCAGTGGTTGGAAGATTTCTTGATTGATAACGGTCAGGCCGTAGTGGTGATCAGCCACGACCGTGCGTTCGTGGATCGTATCACGACTCGTACGATTGAGGTGACGATGGGCCGGATTTATGATTATAAGGTAAACTATAGCCAGTATCTGCAATTGCGGAAGGAACGTCGGGAGCAACAGCAGAAGGCTTATGACGAGCAACAGAAGATGATCGCCGAGACGAAAGAGTTCATCGAGCGTTTCAAGGGCACGTACTCCAAGACCTTGCAGGTGCAGAGCCGCGTGAAGATGCTGGAGAAACTGGAGATCTTGGAGGTGGATGAGGAAGATACCTCGGCTTTGCGCTTGAAGTTCCCGCCTTCGCCCCGCTCAGGCTCTTATCCGGTGACGATCGAGAATGTCTCGAAAGCGTATGGCGATCATACGGTTTTCCGGAATGCGAATCTGATGATCGAGCGGGGAGATAAGATCGCTTTTGTCGGAAAGAATGGCGAGGGTAAGTCTACCTTGGTGAAGTGTATCATGAAAGAGATCGAGCATGAGGGAACGTTGACGCTGGGGCATAACGTAATGATCGGTTATTTTGCCCAGAACCAAGCCTCCCTGCTGGATGAGAACCTTACAGTTTTCCAGACGATCGACGATGTGGCGCAGGGCGATATCCGTAATAAGATCAAGGATCTGCTGGGTGCGTTCATGTTTGGCGGAGAGAACTCGGCGAAGAAGGTGAAAGTGCTTTCTGGTGGTGAGCGTATGCGTCTGGCTATGATTAAGCTATTATTGGAGCCGGTGAACTTGTTGATTCTAGATGAGCCCACGAACCATCTGGATATGAAAACGAAGGATATCTTGAAGCAAGCGTTGCTTGATTTTGACGGGACATTGATCGTCGTATCCCACGATCGGGATTTCTTGGATGGGTTAGTCTCTAAGGTCTATGAGTTCGGAAACCAAAAAGTGACAGAGCATTTGGAAGGCATCTATGAGTTTATGCAGCGCAAGAAGATGGAAAATCTGCGTGAGCTTGAGCGGAAGAATTAAATCCTCCACCCAAGCGTCAGCATAATATCATACGTGGAGTTATCTATATCTTTATGATACTTATAATGGGTACGGCGGGAGAAATAACGATTTCGCAACGCAATATTCCATTTGTGTTTGGACATATAGGCTAAGGTGGTGGAAAATACCGTTAAACGTGCGTTGCCGGCATCACCTTGTACGTTTAATTTTGTAGGGTCCACCGCATTCCAGTCTATGCCTGGCTCGTATCCTTTCCATGTGAAGATGTGGTAGTTCTCCAGATCGATCAAGAATGCCCAGCGTTTATCATAGGCCAATCCGGTAAACGCTTTCACGCTATAACCGCTTCCCAAATTATAATCTCTTTCTTCCAGCCGGAGATAATCAGAGATGCTTGCTCCCAAGGCGACTCCTGTTCCGTATAATTCGGCGTAAACATCTACCTTATTGTCCGGCGTGCCTCTCTTGTAATAGATCAATCCGCCACCGACTGCCGCCGCTTCCGATATACGGTAGGGGGCGACTATTTGGGAACTGTTGGATTTTAATTCGGAATCGTAGTAGTCGAAATGCTGAAAGATTCCAGCGGCCAGACTACGAGACCCTTTGCTCCATACCTGTTTTCCCCAGATAGCCCCAACGGCGTTGACTTGGCTGATGAGCGGCTGACTGGAGAAGAAATCGAAACCGGCCTTCAGCTGAAACCATTCATACGGTGAATAGTAATCATCATTGAAAGGATCTCCATAATCCAACCTAAAGGATACGTGCATACTCGTAGTGCCATGCTTGGAGTCTTCCTGCTCGGCAAGGAAACGAGGACCGACACCTACGATGAAGTTCACGGGAACCGAGGTGTAGACACGCCCCTTGGAGTTGCTGTGTTTCCATGCTTCTCCCGTGATGATACGATTGATCGCCCGCATCGGGGAGATCAAGCCGGATAAGATTTCCCGTCCCACACGTTCCGCCCCATGGGAACGGTTGTCGATGAATAAGTCGGAGAGTCGGTAGGTAATCTCACCTAATTCTATACCTCCGAAAGTGGTGGCAAGCATGTCATTGATGGAGGGTGGTTCGGTTTCCATAAAAAATTCCCACATCAGGCTGCCTCCTGCTGCGAATGGAATGGACTGCCAGAAGTTCAGTCCGTTGCTACGGGCTGCGTTGAAATATAACGATCCGTGATAAGGGTGGGCCACCTGATTGGTAGAGAACTTATCTGTGTCCCAAACAGGCCCCGTCTTGAAGTTTTGCTTAATCGTATGTCCGTTTATCTTTGCGAAATCCTCGTTCATTAAGAAACGGTCGAAAGCCCAGACTGCCATGTTCATTCCGAATACCTCACCTGTTGCCAACCAAGGGCGGCGTGGAATGAAAAGGGCCGTGTCGCTCACGTAATTACGGGCATCCATCTGAGGGAAGTGTTGCCCCCATATCCATTGGCTGGATAGCAGACAGATCACCCCGATCAACATGCTTTTTTTCATCTTCATCTAGTTCAATTCTCTTTTGTGAATAAAAATCAATAGATTACAGTTATAACCACTTCGCAAACTTATATATAATAAACATTAATGGATTCGTTTGGTTTAAATTATAGTTAGGTATTCTTTCTATAAATGCTGTTATTTGCGAACTATTCCGTATTTTTGCGAAAAAAACAAAATGATAGATTTTATCACCTTCTGTGACTATACTGGGACTTTCGCATTTGCCATAAGTGGCATAAGGTTGGCTTCGGCGAAACAATTTGATTGGTTTGGCGCCTATGTGGTGGGTGTCGTGACCGCTGTAGGAGGAGGTACGATTCGTGATATTTTATTGAATGCGGTGCCTTTTTGGATGGAACAAGCCTCTTATTTGATTGTCTCGGCCTTGGCTTTGTTGTTCGTTATCGCTTTCCGAAAATACGTGATCCGTTTGAACAATACATTTTTTATATTCGATGCTATCGGATTGGGGTTGTTTGTGGTGGTAGGTATCGCCAAGACCTTGGATTTCGGGTTTCCTATGTGGGTGGCGATCGTGATGGGAACCATAACCGGCTCGTTTGGCGGTATGATGAGGGATATATTGATTAATGAGGAACCTTTGATATTCCGGAAAGATATTTATGCGTTGGCTTGCGTTTTTGGCGGTTTGATATATTATATATGTATGCAAACTTCCATGTCGGCGGCGATGATACAGTTCGTATCAGCACTGAGCGTGTTCTTAGCACGTATAATCGCTGTAAAATATCATATAAGCGTTCCGGTGTTGAAAGGAGAAGAATAATTTATTAACTTTGCATAATTATATGGACATGCATACTCAACAAGACAAGGCTTCCATCCTGTTGATATATACGGGTGGTACGATAGGTATGATCGAGAATCCGGAGACTGGAGTGTTAGAGTCGTTTAATTTTCAGCATTTGAAGGATAATATGCCGGAGTTGAAGAAGCTGGGGTATTCGGTGGCCACGATACAGTTTGATCCTCCGATGGACTCCTCGGAGATGGGGCCGGATTCGTGGATGAAGATCGTGAAAATCATCGCCGATAATTATCAGAAATACGACGGTTTCGTGGTACTGCATGGTACGGATACAATGTCGTATACGGCATCGGCATTGAGTTTTATGCTTGAGAACTTGAGTAAGCCGGTGATCCTTACGGGATCGCAATTACCGATCGGGATGTTGCGTACCGATGGAAAGGAGAACTTGATTACGGCGATCGAGATAGCGGCCGCCAAGGAGAATGGCTTGCCGTTGATCCCGGAGGTCTGTATCTTTTTTGAGAACGATTTATTGAGAGGGAACCGTACGAGCAAGATTAATGCGGATAATTTTAACGCATTCCGTTCGTACAATTATCCGGCTTTGGCTCATGCGGGTATCTATATCAAGTATGATCTGCCGCAGGTATATCATCCGGTATCGCGTAAGCCGCTGAAGCCGCATTATTTGTTAGACAGAAATATCGCTATACTCAAACTATTCCCCGGAATTTCTCCGCAGGTAGTGGAAAGTATCCTGAATATCCCGGGGTTGAAAGGCGTGGTGATGGAAACATTCGGAAGCGGAAACGCTCCGTGCGAGGAATGGTTCTTGAATATGTTGAAGGAGGCTGTAGACCGTGGTATCGTCATCGTGAATGTTACCCAGTGTAGGGCTGGAAGTGTGGAAATGCACCGTTATGAGACGGGGCACAAATTGTTGGAGGCAGGCGTGACGAGCGGCTTCGATAGTACGACGGAGAGTGCCGTGACGAAGCTGATGTTCCTTTTCGGCCATGGATTGACACCAGACGAGGTGAAGGAGCATATGAACTGCTCGTTGATCGGGGAGGTATCGATCCCTGAGACGTTCCGCCCCTAGTGTTACTATGTAAAACAGAAAAAAGCAGTGTTGCGGAATAGGAGAGTATGAAACTATCATTTCTGAGTTTGGCGAGTGGGAGCAGTGGGAACTGCTATTATTTGGGGACTTTGGAATTCGGTATACTGATTGACGCAGGTATCGGAATCCGGACCATAAAGAAAGTACTTAAGGATCGGTCGATCGATTTTACCAAGATCGTGGCTGTGTTGATTACCCACGATCATGCGGATCATATCAAGACGGTCGGGTATTTGGGCGAGAAGCTTTGCATTCCTGTCTATGCGACAGCCGACGTGCACAGAGGGATTGATAAGAGCCGGTATGTGGAGGAAACCTTATGTGTTTCCCGCAAGGTTATAGAGAAAGAAGTTCCATTCCTGATCCGTGATTTCCGTATCACGGCTTTCGAGGTGCCTCACGATAGTACCGATAACGTGGGTTACCATATCGAGTATGGTAATCATAAGTTTACTTTCGCTACTGATGTGGGGCATATTACAGACACGGTCGGGAAATATATCTGCATGGCAAACCATTTGATATTGGAAGCGAACTATGATGAGGAGATGCTCCGTTTTGGTACGTATCCTGCTTTCTTGAAAGAGCGGGTGGCGAGCCCTACCGGGCATTTGAGCAATAGAGAGGCAGCAGAGTTCTTGGCGACCCACTATAATACCGATTTGAGGAATATCTGGCTTTGCCATCTAAGCCGGGATAATAACCATCCCGAACTGGCCTATAAGACAGTGGATATACGTCTTTTCCAAGAAGGCATAAGGGTAGGGAAAGATGTTTCATTGGTAGCGTTGAAGCGGACTACACCCTCGGATATTTACGAGTTTGATTAAAATTTTATGAAAAAAAGTAGTCGAAAAGTTTGCGGGGAAAAATAAAACCTCTATCTTTGCACCCGCAATCGAGAAACAAACGGTGGTTTGAAAAAGTAACGATAGCAAAACGGAATGACTTGGTAGCTCAGTTGGTAGAGCAAATGACTCTTAATCATTGGGTCGAGGGTTCGAGCCCCTCCCAGGTCACTCAAACAAATAGCATGTTGACTTGGTAGCTCAGTTGGTAGAGCAAATGACTCTTAATCATTGGGTCGAGGGTTCGAGCCCCTCCCAGGTCACACGATTTACTTATTGGAAAGATGGCAGAGTGGTCGATTGCGGCGGTCTTGAAAACCGTTGAACTGAGAGGTTCCCGGGGTTCGAATCCCTGTCTTTCCGCAGAAAGCAACTATTTCTAGTTGCTTTCTTTGTTTCCACCCCCTCTTCTTTATCTCTTCAAATCCAAGTACT
>ERZ778496.239-NODE-239-length-62321-cov-8.469518_pt1 | contig 62321 bp, 49 predicted proteins | sample MGYA00433099_ERZ778496 | MGnify/ENA primary metagenome ERZ778496 (study PRJEB29527, sample SAMN07138962) | mouse gut metagenome | material: feces | host: mouse | place: China:Nanjing | collected 2016-01-25 ...
TCTTTGGTACTTTCTTGCACAAGAAAGTACAAGAAAAGGAAAATAGAGCTGCGAGCCGCTCGCAAAAGTTTTGGGGAGAACAGATTCTGAGCGTAGCGAAGAATGACCTTGTATTAGATTCTTCGTCGCCTACGCTCCTCAGAATGACAGAGGGGGAGGGCTCCTCAGAATGGCGGGCAGGGGCTCGGAATGACGGTGGTGGTTTTGTTCAGATTGCCGCGTCGCTGCGCTCCTCGCAATGACAGACAACACTTTACGCGGAGCCCGGCTCGCGCCTATGGCGCGACCGCCCCAGCCGGGCCCGCGAGTGACTGCCGCATATTTCTTGTTGAACACAGCGAACCGACGCTCAGAATGACAGAGGAGAAACGCTCGGAATAACAAAGCGGATGCTTGAAATAACAAAATGGGAACAGCCCGGCGATGAAGAAACAAAAGAGCGCTTTTCTGCCCGGCGACGAAGAATCGCTATTGTGAATTGTGAATTATGAATTAATTTTGCCCTATGGATTTCCAACTCGTATCGGACTACGCCCCCACGGGCGACCAGCCGGAGGCCATCGCGCAGCTGCTCGGGGCCATCCGCGACAGGTCGCAGCACAACACGCTGCTGGGCATCACCGGTTCGGGCAAGACGTTCACGGTGGCCAACGTCATCGCCGGGCTCAACCGCCCGACGCTCGTGCTGAGCCACAACAAGACCCTCGCGGCGCAGCTCTACGGCGAATTCCGCAACTTCTTCCCCCACAACGCCGTCGAGTACTTCGTATCGTACTACGACTATTACCAGCCCGAAGCCTATCTGCCGGCGTCGGACACCTATATAGAAAAGGACCTTTCGATCAACGACGAAATCGAGAAGATGCGGCTTCAGACCGTGGCCACGCTCCTCTCCGGACGCCGCGACGTCATCGTCGTGTCGAGCGTCTCGTGTCTCTACGGCGCGGGCAACCCCGCCGACTTCCACGCCACGGCCATCCACATCGAAGTCGGGCAGACGGTCAACTACAAACAGTTCCTTTACAAGCTCGTCGAAGCGCTCTACACCCGTACCGAGCGCGGGCTGGAGCCCGCCACATTCCGCGTCAACGGCGACACGGTCGACATCATGGCGGCGTTCGGCGAGTTCGGCAACCAGTGTTTCCGGGTCATGTTCTTCGACGACGAGGTGGAGGCCATCTACGCCATCGACCCCGTATCCGGCCAGCGCATCCACGCGCTCGATTCGCTGACGCTCTACCCCACCAGCCTGTTCGTCACCACCAAGGAGCGCATCGCCGCGGCCGTGCAGCAGATTTACCTCGACCTCGGCAAGCAAATCGAGGTCTTCGAGCACGAGGGGCGCACGATGGAGGCGCAGCGCATCAAACAGCGGGTCGAGTACGACGTCGAAATGATTAAGGAACTGGGCTACTGCCCCGGCATCGAGAACTATTCGCGCTACTTCGACGGGCGCGCCGCGGGGACCCGGCCGTTCTGCCTGCTGGACTATTTTCCGCAGGATTATCTGATGGTCGTCGACGAAAGCCACGTCACCATTCCGCAGGTACACGCCATGTTCGGCGGTGACCGCGCGCGCAAGGAGAACCTGGTCGAATATGGCTTCCGGCTCCCGGCGGCCAAGGACAACCGGCCGCTGACATTCAACGAATTCGAGCAATTGCAGGGCACGACCATCTACGTCAGCGCCACCCCTGCCGACTGGGAGCTGGCCAAAAGCGAAGGGGTCATCGTCGAACAGCTGATTCGTCCCACGGGGCTGGTCGACCCGCCGCTGGAAGTGCGTGTGACGCTCAACCAGATCGACGACCTCATCGAGGAAATCGACAAGCGGGTCAAGAACGACGACAAGGTGCTGGTCACGACCATCACCAAGCGCATGGCCGAGGAGCTCTCCAAATATTTCGACCGCGTGGGGGTCCGCAACCGCTACATCCATTCGGACGTCGATACGCTCGAACGCATCCAGATTCTGGACGACCTGCGCGCCGGCATGTTCGACGTGCTGGTCGGGGTCAACCTCCTGCGCGAGGGGCTCGACCTGCCGGAAGTGGCCCTGGTCGCCATTCTCGACGCCGACAAGGAGGGGTTTCTGCGCAACGTGCGTTCGCTCACCCAGATTGCCGGGCGCGCCGCGCGCCATTCGCAGGGCCATGTCATCCTCTACGCCGACACCTGCACCGAATCCATGCGCACGACCATCGCGCAGAGCAACCGCCGCCGCGAAATCCAAGTGCGCTACAACATGGAGCACGGCATTCTGCCCCACCAGGCCCGACGAAGCGGCACGGGGCAGAGCGCGCTGCTGGCTGCCAAAGCCGCCGCCGAAAGCACCGCCTACCCGTTGGAAGAAAAGCGCTACATGATAGCCGCCGACGTCGAGAAACCTTTCAACGCCGACACGGAACCCTCCCTCGACCAGCAGATCGACCGCGCACGCGAGGATATGGAACGCGCCGCCAAGTCGCTCGACTTCCTCGCCGCCGCCCGTTTCCGCGACCGCATGTACGAACTGCAGAAGCTCCGCGACGGAAAATCCAAGAAATAAAAGCAGCCCGCAGATGCTGGACGCAGCGCACGGAGAAGGCGTTCGCCCGGTTGCTGTTGTCCAAGGGGTTCACGAGGCCCGAGTGGAACCACATGAGCCCCGCGTTGCGGTTGCCTGCGTAGTTGGACGACGAAGACCAAACGTGGCCGCGCTCGCCGACGTAGCCCAAGGCTCCCGTCGAATTGGCGCGGTAGCCCGCAGCAGGCATTCCAAAGCAATTGCTGGAATGAATGGCAAAAAAATGAATAATGAATAGTTAATAAGGAATAATCGGCAAAGACATAAGAGAACCAATTATTCACTATTCATTCTTAATTATTCATTAAACTAAGTTTTCTGCCAGACTGGGATGAATAACTGACGGCGTATTGAAACGTTTTCGATAAGCCGAGTGCAAAGCCAAGTTTACTTGAGCTATGCCGAGGCGAGAAAACCTGCCTGAAAAGGAACGTTTTAGCGGTTTGTTAAAACGTTTTAACATCCGGTAACCGCCGCCAGCGGAGTGCTGAATCTGCCTTGCCGCGCTGGCACGGACCGTAGCCCATGCCACTCCGGGCCCGGCTGCTTTTATTCCATCGGATAAATATAAGGCGTGCGCAGCGCCGCGGCCTTCTGCGGGTCGTCGAAAAGCCCGAACACCGCCGAGCCGCTGCCCGACATCGAAGCGTAGAGCGCCCCGGCGGCCAACAGCTCCTCCTTGGCGGCCCGGACGGACGGATGGGCCGCGAAGACCGTCGGCTCGAAATCGTTGGTCACCAGCCCCTGCCACTCGCTCACGGGCCGCCGAAGCCGTTCGGAGAGCGGCACCGCAGGCACCCGCGGCGTCACTCCGGCGTAGGCTTCGCGGGTCGAAACGCCCTCGGAGGGCTTCACGATGGCCAGCCACAACCCCTGCAAATCGAGGGCGACGGGCGACATGATTTCCCCGCGTCCGGTGCACAGCTGCGGAACGTTCCGCACGAAGAACGCCGTATCGCTGCCCAGCACAGCGGCGCAGGCAATCAGTTCCTCCTCCGGCAGCCGGAGCCCGAACAGCTCGTCGAGCGCCAGCACGACCGCCGTAGCGTCGGACGAACCGCCGCCCAGCCCGGCACCGAACGGCACCCGCTTGTCGAGCCGGATTTCCACCCCGTCGACCCCATAGCGCTCCCGCATCAGCCGGAAAGCCTTGATACACAGATTGTCTTCGGGGTCGCAGTCCACCGCCAGCCCTTCGGCCCGGAACCCGACGCCCGAAGCCTCGCGGCGCGTCACCTCCACCTCGTCGGCCAGTCCCCGGACCGGGACCATGACCGTCTCCAGCTCGTGGTAGCCGTCATCGCGGCGGCGCAGCACGTCGAGCCCCAGATTTATCTTGCAGTTCGCACGCAGAATCATACTGCAAATTAAAAATTAAAAATCAGAAATTAAAAATTTTCGGCCGAATTTCCCCTACCTTTGCCCCATGAAATTCCGCACCGAAATCAACGTCGCACCGCTGGGTCTCGGGCTCGGCTACGCCGACACCGTGCTGCTGTTCGGCTCGTGCTTCGCCGACGAAATGCGCCGCCGGATGCAGGAGCTGAAGTTCCGCGCCGAGGGCAACTTCACCGGGCCGCTCTTCAACCCTGCGTCGGTCGCCGCCCTGCTGCGCCGCGCACAGGACCCGGCACCCGCCACCCTCGCCGAACTCCGGCAGGACGCCGACGGCTGGTGGTTCCACTACGACGCCAACACTTTGCTGAGCGGCCCCGACCCGGCCGCGGTTCTCGGGCGTTACAACGACGCGCTCGACCGCCTGCGCAGGCTCCTGCCCGCCGCCCGCTGTCTCGTCGTCACTTTCGGCACGGCGTGGGTCTACCGGCTCAGGGAGACCGGCCGCGTCGTCGCCAACTGCCACAAGCAACCTCAGACGCTTTTCGACCGTACACGGCTCTCGGTCGAAGAAATCGCAGCCGAATGGTCGCAGCTCCTCGCCGGGCCGCTGGCCAACAAAGAAGTCGTCTTCACTGTCAGCCCGGTGCGCCACCTCGGCGACGGCGCGGAGGGCAATTCGCTCAGCAAAGCTACCCTGCGGATTGCTGTCGGCGAACTGACCGAACGGTTCGGCCACGCGCACTATTTCCCCGCCTGCGAACTGCTCGCCGACGACCTGCGCGACTACCGTTTCTATGCCGACGACCTGGTCCACCCCTCGCCGCAGGCGGTCGGCTACATCTGGGAGAAGTTCGCCGGAGCAGCCCTCTCGGACGAAGCGCAGGCACTCCTGCCCGAAGTGGAACGCCTTGTGGCCCAATCCCTCCATCGTCCCCGCCGCACCGACAGCGACGCGTGGCAGGAACTATGCCGCCGGACCGTCGGGCGGATGGAGGCCCTGCAACGAAGCGCCGGAATCGACTTTTCGCAGGAAATAGCCCGTCTGAACAGCGGAAATTCCCGTTAAATTTCGTAACTTCGGCCTTTCGGAACGACATCGAACGATGAAAAAACTGCTTCTGCTTCTTTTGGGGGCACTCTGCTCCCTACCCATACAGGCGGCCCGCCCGCGGCTGATCGTCCAGATCGTCGTGGGGTCGATGCGCGCCGAGGACCTCGACCGCTACGCCGGCCACTTCGGCGAGGGCGGGTTCAAGCGGCTTGCCGAAGGGGGCGTCCGCTACGCCGGGGCGCGCTACGATTTCCAGCAGACCACCACGCCCGTGGCGCTGGCCACCCTCACCACCGGAGCCATGCCCTCGACCCACGGGGTCATCGGCTCGCGCTGGCACGACTACACCGACAACAAGACCGTCTGGCTGACCGAAGGGCGCCAGGGCCCCGGACCCTACCAACTCATCGCCCCCACGCTCGGCGAAGCGCTGCTTCGCTGCCTGCCCGGCAGCCGCTGCGTGACCGTCGCCGCCGAAGCCGAGTCGGCCATCGTCATGGGCGGCCGCACCGGGCAGGTCTACTGGCTCGACCCGCAGCACGCCGGCTGGGCCACCTCCTACCACTATGCGCCCGAACTCCCCGAATGGATCGTCCGCACCAACCGCGAACGCTACAACCTCGCGCTGCTCGCCCCTGAGTGGCGGATGCTTTACGACCGCAACAGCTACCGCAACACCCGCCACTGGGACATTCTCCCGCTGGGCCGCGGCCGCAAGGACGCTGCATCGTCGGGCGCACGACGTCTCACGCCCGACAACGACTACGAACGGCTGCTCTACACCCCGGCGGGCAATACGGCGGTGCTGGCTTTCGCCAAGCAGGCCATCGCCCAATGCAAGCTCGGCAACGACGCGACGCCCGACCTGCTGAACATCTGTCTCGACGCATCGCGCCGCATCGCGGAAGTCTACGGCCCCGAATCGGTCGAGGTGGAAGACATGTACTGCCGGCTCGACCGCGACCTGGCCGACTTTCTGACCTACCTCTTCGCGCAGGCCGACGAGCAGGAAGTGCTGGTCGTGCTGACCTCCGACCACGGCACGAGCCCGTCCTACGACCTGGCCGCCCCGGCCGCCGACCGCTTCAACGCGCGGCAGTTCGAGGTCATTGTCAACGGCTTTCTCAACGTCCGCTACGGCGTGGGCGACTGGGTCTGCGACTACAACGAAAACTGCATCTGGCTCAACCACAATCTGATATACGAACGAGGACTGAACCTGGCCGATGTGCAGAACGAAGTGGCGATTTTCGCCATGCAGTTCGGCGGCGTGTCGCACGCGCTGGCCGCCACGGCCATGCGGACCAGCTACTTCGGCAGCGGCTACGCCCGGCGGCTGCAAAACAGCTTCTACCCCCGCCGCTCGGGCGACGTGGTGCTCAACCTGATGCCCGGCTGGATCGAGGAACGCAACCGCTGCCACTCGTCGTCGGGCTCGATGTACGGCTACGACACCGAAGTGCCCCTGCTTTTCTACGGCGCCGGGATTCCGCCGCAGCGCATCCGCCGCCCGGTGGACATGACCTGTGTGGCCCCCACCGTGGCACGATTGCTGGAAATTTCCGAGCCCGCCGCTTCCGAGGGCGAGGTGCTGGAAGAAATCGCAGAATAAACGAGACTATGGACAAAATACAAGACCAAATCATCGAAGAATTTTCGGTTTTCGACGACTGGCTCGACCGCTACGACTATCTGATCGGGCTGGGCGAAGGGCTTCCGGCCATCGCCCCGGAACACCGGACCGAACAATACCAGATCGCGGGCTGCCAGTCGCGGGTGTGGGTCGATGCCCGGCTCGACGGCCAAGGGCGCGTGCACTTCGCGGCCGACAGCGACGCCATCATCACCAAGGGCATCATCGCCCTGCTGGTACGCGTGCTGAACGGCCGCACGCCGCAGGAGATTCTCGACACCGAACTCTACTTCATCGACGCCATCGGGCTGAGCGCCAACCTCTCGCCCACGCGGGCCAACGGCCTTGCGGCGATGGTCAAGCAGATGCGGCTCTACGCCCTGGCCTACGCCAACCGGACCGAACCCCGAAACGACTGAACCATGACACCCGAAGAGATATTGAAAGTCGAGCAGGAGATAGTCCTGACGCTCAAAAACATCTACGACCCCGAAATTCCGGTCAACATCTACGACCTGGGGCTTATCTACGAAATCGACTACACGCCCGACGGCACGGCCGAAATCCGCATGACCCTCACGGCGCCCAACTGCCCGATGGCCGACATGCTGGTCGAGGACGTCAACGTCCAGGTGGGCAAGGTTCCGGGGGTGAAGTCGGTCAACGTCGTGCTGACGTTCGACCCCGTGTGGGACCGCAGCATGATGTCGGAAGAAGCGCTTCTGGAACTCAACATGCTGTAGGATGGCGCCACGCATCGCGGAAGCCTTGGAACGGTTGCAGGCGGGCGCCTGCAAATATGCCTGCGGCGGTTATCTGACGGGGCTGGAGCCGCTCGCGCGCCACGAAGTCTGCACGGCGCTGGTCTTCGACCGGCTCGGGCGCAAGATGCGCATGGTCGGCGAACTCCATGCCGCGGCGGGCGAGAACTGGAACGAAACGTTCTACCGGCTCTATTTCCGCACCTTGGGCGACCGGCTCAACCTCAGGGCCTACCTGCGGCTGGCCGGACTGGTACCCTACAAGGCCATCCTGCGCGAACGGCTGACGCCCCACGCCGTCGAAGCGCTGCTGCTGGGGGCGTCGGGACTGCTGGCACTCTGCCCCGACGACGAATACACCTCGGACCTCCGCGCAACGTTCGCCCATCTGAGCGCCAAATACGGCATCGACGCGATGCAGCCCGGCGAATGGACGCTCGACGGTCTGCGTCCCGCCAACCACCCGGTGCTGCGGCTGGCGCAGGCCGCGGCATTCTTCGCGCAGGACCAGTTCGTCATGGCGCGGACCCTGGCCTGCCGCACGGAAGCCGACATCCGCAAACTTTTCTGCATCGACGCCCCCGACTACTGGCAGAAACATTGCGCGGCGAACGAGGGACCCCGGCGTCTCGGCGCGTTCAAGGCCCATATCATCGGCATCAACTTGGTGGCGATCCTCCAATTCGCCTACGGCAGCTATACGGGCAAGGAAGCCATGCGCGACAATGCGCTGACGCTGCTGGAACAATTGCCCGCCGAGGAAAACCGCTATGTCTCGGCCTGGAGCAACCGCGGATTCAACCCCCGCAACGCGTTCGAGACGCAGGCGCTGCTGCAACTGGCCACTGAATTCTGCATGCCGGGCGCCAACGACCCCGGCCCTGCCGCCCGCCGCTCCGAACCGCCCCGCTGCAACGTCTGCCCCGTCGGGCGGCGGATTCTTCATGCCGTCCGGCAGTCGCTTCCTACGGAAGTGTAGGTCCGAACAAAGAAACACCGCTCCCAAAAAACAATCGGCCCTGCGCCCGCAAAAAAACAATCGGCCCCTTTGGAGCCGACTGCACGATTTTTCATCCGGAAACTTACCTGCAAGCCATCTTCCCGATGCGCCGCTCGTGGCGCCCGCCCTCGAACGGTGTGCGGAGGAAAAGGTCGAGCATGGCCACGGCCTCGTCGTTGCTGATGAACCGCGCCGGGAAAACGATGACGTTGGCGTCGTTGTGCTGGCGCGTCAGCGTTGCCACCTCCGTATTCCAACACAGCGCGGCCCGGATACCCTGATGCTTGTTGAGCGTCATGGCCATCCCCTCGCCGGAACCGCACAACCCGATGCCGCGCTCCAATTCACCCTTTTCGATGGCTACGGCCAACGGGTGACCGAAATCGGCGTAATCGACGCTCTCGGGCGAATGGGTGCCGAAATCGAGTACCTCGTAACCCATGGCGTCGAGGTAACCGACCAAAAACTCCTTCATCTCGTAACCCGCATGGTCGCAGGCGATTCCTATTTTTTTCATGGTTTTCGGTTTTGGTACGAACTACTGCAAAAAACGTTCATTTCAAACAGATTTCCTACGCCTTAGCTACAGGAAACGCTCGGCGACGGCAATCAACAAGCCGAACAACAGCGCATTGAACAGCACCACGGGAGCGGCCTTGCGCTCCTTTCCAGCGAAGGTAAGCACCACCGGAAGCGCCATCATCAGCGTCACGGCCATGCCGTCGGCCCACCAAGGCAGATAAGGCAGGTCGCTGTAAAAGATGATGACAGCGGCGAACAGATAAGTACAGAACGCCGAGAGACACGAGCGGAACGAAAGCCGCCGCGCGACCATCGGGATGACGTCGAGTGCGCCTGCCACGGCGCCGACGCAAAGCGAAAGCATGAAAGTTGTCATAGGTTCGGGTCTATTTGGAGGCTCGTTTGCGGTCGACTTCGTGCAACAGAATCTTGCGCAGGCGCATGGCGTGCGGCGTGACCTCCACGTATTCGTCCTCCTTGATGTATTCGAGCGCCTCTTCGAGCGTGAAGACCTTGGGCGGCACGATGACGGCCTTGTCATCCGAGCCCGAAGCGCGCATGTTCGTAAGTTGTTTCGACTTGGTCACGTTGACCGTGATGTCGTTCTGGCGCGTATGTTCGCCGATGACCTGCCCCTCGTAGACCTGGTCCATCGGGCTGATGAAGAAACGCCCGCGGTCCTGCAACTTGTCGATCGAATAAGCGTAGGCCGTGCCCGTCTCGCCCGAGATGATCGAACCGTTGGTGCGCATCTCGATTTCGCCGATCCACGGCTCGAAGCCCTTCAGCCGGTGGGTCATGATGGCCTCGCCCGCCGTTGCGGTCAGCATGTTGGAACGCAGGCCGATGATGCCGCGCGAGGGAATCGAGAATTCCAGCCGCACGCGGTCGCCGTTGGCTTCCATGTTCGTCAAGGTGCCCTTGCGCTTGGTCGCCAACTCGATGACCGTGCCCGAATGTTCCTCGGGGCAGTCGACGGTCATCTCCTCGATGGGCTCGCACTTCTTGCCGTCGATTTCCTTGACGATGACCCGCGGCTGTCCCACCTGCAACTCGTAGCCTTCGCGGCGCATGGTCTCGATGAGCACCGAGAGGTGCAGCACGCCGCGGCCGAAGACGTTGAAGCTGTCGGCCGACGGTCCGGGCGTCACGCGCAGCGCGAGATTCTTCTCCAGCTCGCGGTCGAGCCGGTCCTTGATATGGCGCGAAGTGACGAACTTGCCGTCCTTGCCGAAGAAAGGCGAATTGTTGATGGTGAAAAGCATCGACATAGTAGGCTCGTCGATGGCGATGGGGGGCAGCGGTTCGGGGTTCTCGTAGTCGCAGACGGTGTCGCCGATCTCGAAACCCTCGATGCCCGTGATGGCGCAGATTTCGCCGCACGGCACTTCGTCGACCTTCTTTTTGCCGAGCCCCTCGAAAATCATCAGCTCCTTGATTTTGGTCTTCTGCATCGTCGCGCCGTCGCGCTTGGCGAGCGTCACGTTCTGCCCGGCCCGCAGCGAACCGCGCGTCACCTTGCCCACGGCTATGCGGCCCGTGTAGGCCGAATATTCGAGCGAGGTGACCAGCATCTGCGGCGTTCCCTCGACGATGGCCGGTTCGGGAATCTCGTCGATGATGGCGTCCAGCAGCGGCACGAGCGAATCGGTCGGCTCGTTCCACTTGTGCGACATCCAGCCCTGCTTGGCCGAGCCGTAAATCGTCTTGTAATCGAGCTGCTCCTCCGTGGCGTCGAGCGAGAACATCAGGTCGAAGACCTGCTCGTTGACCACCTCGGGGCGGCAGTTGGGCTTGTCGACCTTGTTGACCACCACGATGGGCTTCTTGCCCAGCGCGAGCGCCTTCTGCAGCACGAACCGCGTCTGCGGCATCGTACCCTCGAACGCGTCGACGAGCAGCAGCACGCCGTCGCACATGTTGAGCACGCGCTCCACCTCGCCGCCGAAATCGGCGTGGCCCGGGGTGTCGATGATGTTGATTTTGTAGTCCTTATAGAGGACCGAAACGTTCTTGGAGAGAATCGTGATGCCCCGTTCGCGTTCCAGGTCGTTGTTGTCGAGTATGAGTTCGCCGCTCTGTTTGGCGTTGTCGCGCAGGATGTTGCCTGCCAGAATCATCTTGTCGACGAGCGTGGTTTTGCCATGGTCGACGTGGGCGATGATGGCGATGTTGCGCAGTTTCTGCATGGAATGGATTTTTATTCCGCAAAGGTAGGAAAAACAGAATTAAGAATGGAAAAAATCGGGAACTAAAAATTCGGGCGCCGGATTTCGCTTCCGCCCGAACACCCCATTCGTCCGGCCGTTTGCGCTACGCTCCGGTGTTGCAGATAAGCGCGAATTGTCCTACATTTGTGCATCGCTATCATTCCGATTCGAGAACCCATGAAACCCGCGTTCACCATCCGCCAACAGAGCCCCATCTATGTCGGCCCGACGGCCGACCTGCTGCCGGGGCTGCTGCCCGAGGGGCGGGTCGTCGTCGTGTGCGATGCCACCATCGACCGGCTCTACGGCCCGCTGTTCCAGGGCCGCGACCGCATGCTCATCGGTTCGGGCGAGAGTATCAAGACCTTGCAGACGGTCGAGACGCTCTACCGCCGGTTCATCGAAGCGGGCGTCGACCGCCGGACCTTCATCCTGGCCGTCGGAGGGGGCATCGTCACCGACGTCGCCGGATTCGCCGCTTCGACCTACATGCGCGGTCTGTCGTTCGGATTCGTGCCCACGACCCTGCTGGGGCAGGTCGACGCAGCCATCGGCGGCAAGAACGGCGTCAACGTCGACGGCTACAAGAACATGGCCGGGACTTTCACCCAGCCGCGCTTCGTCATCTGCGACCCCGCCCTGCTCCGGTCATTGCCCGACCGCGAATTCCGCGCCGGGCTCGCCGAGGTGGTCAAAACCGCCGTCATCGAGGATGCCGGGCTCTTCGCGCGGCTGGAGAGCACGTCGTTCGGCGCCCTGCGCACCGACACCGACCTGCTTTCCGACGCGATTTCGGCTTCGATTCGTGTCAAGGCGGGCATCGTCGAGCGCGACGAACGCGAAACAGGCGAACGGCGCAAGCTCAACTTAGGCCATACCCTTGCCCACGCCATCGAGAAATGCTCCGCCCGGATGAACCACGGCGAAGCGGTGGCCGTCGGCACGGCCATGATTGCCGACGTCGCCGTGAAGCTGGGGCTGCTCTCGCCCACCGACCGCGACCGCATCGTAGCCCTGCTGCTCGCCCTCGGGTTCGAGCTGGCCCCTCCCGTCGACGTCCGGCGCCTTTTGAAAGAGGTAGGCAAGGACAAGAAAAGCGAGGACGGCCTGCTCCGCATTGTCCTGCCCGTCGGCATCGGCGACTGCATCGTGCGGCCGATACGGGTCGAAGAGTTCGCGGCGCTGGTTCTGCCATAAAACGCAGCGGCACCTATCGCTGCGGGCGAAGCACGGAGATCAGCTCGGAACGGCTTTCCAATTTACCCCTTTTGTTCAGTTTCTCGGCGCGGACGCTGCCGATGCCCGGTGCATACCATGTTCTGGTCTGCGCCGCAGCTCCGACCACCGACCATTTGACATGGACCGTCTCGGTCAGACACACCGTTTCGTATGTCCCGGCCGGCACGGTCGTCGTTTCCTGCGCCACGACCCGGCGATCGGCAATACGTATCGACACCTGAGTCCTGAATCCGTTTTCGGTGCGGATGTGCAATGTCATCGCCAACTCGGGAAGCAGCTGGCCGGCATGCAGGACGGCAGGTATGAGATATTTGTCGCCCCGACATTCGACCGAAGCCTTCCAATCGTCTCCGGAAACCATATCGAGCCAGTCGTCCGGACGCAGACAGATTCCCTCGGCACTCACGACAAGCCGGTCGGTCTGCAACGCGCTGCGTCCTTCGGCGGGTTCGACCGGCCGACGGTCCGCATCCAACATGACGGTGCGGGTCTCGACGATGAGCCCGTCGGGACCGGATTCGCTCGCAACAACGACCGTCTGCGTGTAACCCGTCAACGCGCCCCGGGAATCGTAGTCGGCATATTCGAGCTGCGTTCCTACTTCGGTGCAGGCAAGCGGAAGCGACTGGGCGCCGGCGGATGCCGCAGCACCGAAGCCGGCGAAAACAAGGCAAAGGATTTTCTTCATGGGACTCGGAAATTGGAACCTTGCAAATATAAGCAAACTTTCCGACCCTGCATCCCTTCGCCTCGATTCGGGGTACGGAAACCCGCCACCCACGCTACATCGGATTCATCCGGCGCAACGCTTCGGCATAGGCATCCCAATCGTCGACAGGCTGCCGGGCCACGCCCGATTCGACGGCCGCCCGGGCCACGGCGGTCGAGACCGTACAGAGCAGCCGCGGGTCGAGCGGCTTGGGTATCAGATACTCGCGGCCGAATTCGAGCCTTTCGAGCCCATAGGCGCGCAGCACGCTCTCCGACACCGGACGGCGGGCCAAGTCGGCCAGCGCGCGGGCCGCAGCCAGCTTCATGGCATCGTTGATTTGCGCAGCCCGCACGTCGAGCGCCCCGCGAAACAGAAACGGGAACCCCAGCACGTTATTGACCTGGTTGGGATAGTCCGACCGCCCCGTGGCGAAGATGATGTCGGGGCGCGAACGCATCGCCGCGCCGTAGGCGATTTCGGGGTCGGGGTTGGCCAGCGCGAGCACCATGGGATTTTCGGCCATCGTGCGGACCATCGAGGGTGTCAGCGCATCGGCGACCGAGACCCCCACGAAGAGGTCGGCGCCGTGCAGCGCTTCGGCCAGCGAGGCCAGCCGCCGCGACGTGGCGAACTCCTCCTTTTGCGGAGTGAGCCCCTCGCGGTAACGGGTGACGACACCCCGGCTGTCGCACAGCACGATCTGGCCGCGCGGAATGCCGAGCGTCAGGAACATACGCGCGCAGGCGATGGCCGCAGCGCCCGCGCCGTTGACCACCACCCGCAATTTAGCCACCTCCTTGCCTGCGATTTTCGCCCCGTTGATGACCGCCGCCGAGACGATGATGGCCGTGCCGTGCTGGTCGTCGTGAATCACGGGAATATCCAACTCGGCCCTCAGCCGTTCGTCGATGCGGAAGCACTCGGGCGCCTTGATGTCCTCCAGGTTGATGCCCCCGAAAGTCGGGGCGATGGCCTTGACCACGCCGATGATTTTTTCGGGGTCGGTCTCGTCGACCTCGATGTCGAACGCGTCGATTCCGGCGAAGCGCTTGAACAACATGCTCTTGCCCTCCATGACGGGCTTGGCCGCCAGCGGCCCGATATTGCCCAGCCCAAGCACCGCCGACCCGTTGGAGACGACGGCCACCAAATTGCCCTTGCCCGTGTAACGGTAGGCATCGGCCGGGTCGGCCGCAATGGCGCGCGCCGGAGCCGCCACGCCGGGCGAATAGGCCAGCGCCAGGTCCTGCTGGGTCTGTGCGGGTTTGGTGGGTTCTATCCCTATTTTGCCGGGACGCCCCTCGCTGTGATAGCGAAGGGCATCCGAATCGAGTGTATCGAACTGTCGTGCCATCTCTGCATCGGTTTTCGACGCAGAACGATGCAATTATTACGCCGCGGCCGTTCAGAACAGCGACCCCTCGCCGCCGCCGGGCGACCTGAAACCCAGATGACTGTAAGCCAGCTCGGTAGCCTCCCGGCCCCGGGGCGTGCGCTTGAGAAATCCCTCCTTGATAAGGAACGGTTCGTAGACTTCCTCGACCGTTCCGGCTTCCTCGCCCACGGCCGTGGCAATAGTGTTCAACCCCACAGGACCGCCGCCGAATTTCTCGATGATCGTGCCCAGAATCTTGTTGTCCATGCGGTCCAGCCCGCGCGAGTCGATATTCAGCGCCGCGAGTGCGAAACGCGTGATTTCCAAGTCGATATGACCCTCGCCCTTGACCATGGCGAAATCGCGCACCCGGCGCAGCAGCGCATTGGCGATGCGGGGCGTACCGCGCGAACGCAGCGCCACCTCGTGGGCCGCATCGTCGTCTATCGAGACGTCGAGAATGCGGGCCGAGCGGCGGACTATCCCTGCCAGCACGGGCGCATCGTAATATTCCAAGTGGCACTGTATGCCGAAGCGCGCCCGCAGGGGCGAGGTCAGCAGACCGCTGCGGGTCGTAGCACCGACAAGCGTAAAGGGTGCCAGCTCGATCTGAATCGACCGCGCCGAAGGCCCCTTGTCCAACACGATGTCTATCTTGTAGTCCTCCATCGCCGAATAGAGGTACTCCTCCACGATGGGGCTCAGCCGATGGATTTCGTCGATGAACAGCACGTCGCCCGGACTGAGGTTGGTGAGCAGACCCGCCAGGTCGCCCGGCTTGTCGAGCACCGGACCCGAAGTAACCCGCAGCTGCGCCCCCATCTCGTTGGCGATGATGTTGGCCAGCGTAGTCTTGCCCAACCCCGGAGGGCCGTGCAGGAGCACGTGGTCGAGCGAATCGCCCCGCATGAGCGCCGCCTTGATGAAGACGCGCAGATTCTCGACGATCTTGTCCTGCCCCGAGAAGTTTTCAAGCTCCTGGGGGCGGATTTTGTTCTCGAATTCGAGGTCGCTCTCGGTATTGCGTACGACAGACATCGGTATTAAGAAAAGAAAGTAACCGCGTGCGTCAGAACGTTTTCTCCGTCTCCGAAGTCATGCGGTCGAGCTTGAAGTAATCGACGTCGGAACCGTCCTTGTAACGGATACGGATGCCCTTTTTCCCGCCGAGCAGCTCTTCGAGGTCCTGCATGTCGAACGACACGTAGCTCTCATAGAGGTTCCACTGGGCATCGCCGCCGTTGTCGTGGCGCAGTTCGACGTCCAGATATTCTCCGTCGGTCTCGGCCGCCTCGCTGACCTTGTTGACGATCATCGCGAACTTGTGTTTCGAGGCGTCCGAAGCGGCATAGCGGACAACGAGCGTCGTCCAGCTGCCCAACAGACGGCCGTCGCGAACCAGCACGGCATCGTCCTTCAACTCTTCGAGCTCCGTTTCGCTGGTCACCACACGCGCAACCGACGAATAGATATTGGCAATGCCGTAAAGCGCCACGTTGTAATCGTAGCCGGGCGCGGGATTTTCCAGCACGTTGAACGTTATCAGCGCCCGCTGTCCGTCCTTGGCCACATACGAGCCGACGCGGCTCTTGTCGCCGGGATAGACCCGCTTGTCGGTGTCGGTCACAAAATAATAATCGCTCGTCGACAGCGTACGGACCGTCACGAAGCTCATGTTGCCCGGCTGGTCCACCTTGGTGTCGTTGCACGACGACAGCCCCGCCGCCGCAACCGCTGCAAGCAGCAGCAAACCGATTTTTTTCATCTGTTCGAGTTTTTCAATATATGGTTTTTTCATCTTACAAACGTGCGAAGACAAAAATACGGTATTTATCGTTCAAAAAAAATAGCGGCCCGCATTTTCTTTCGGACAGCGCCCGAAACGCCGGACGGTCAAGGACCCCGCACTTACTCCCGTGCATGCCGAAAGGTGAAATACTTGGCGGCGAGATAGCTGTATACGGTCGTCATGCAGGTCGTGAGGATTTTGGCCGGAGTGGGCCAGACGCCGCAGAACTCGACGAAGAATTTCAGCCCCGCGTAAGTCAGCACCACCGAGCCCCCCACCGAGAGCGCATAGCGGAACAACTGCGTGCGGGTCCGCAGGGGCGACTGACGGAACGCCACATGGCGGTTGAGCCAGAAGCCGACAAAGAACGTCAGCGGGAACGTCAGCGCCAGCGCCGCAATATGGGGCGAGAGCACGGCAAAGCCCAGGCCGACAAACCGATGGGCGATGATGTAATTGTAAACCAGGAAGTAACACGCCGGGTCGAACAACCCGTAGGTCAACCCTCCGCAAGCCGCATAGCGGAACGTCTGGCGCGGCACCACGGCCGCCACCGGCCCGATGTAGAAGCGGTCTATCGCCCGCCCGATGGCTTCGGCCGGCCGCATCAGCGGGCGGTATAGATCCACGCGTCGCGCCAGCGGACCCGGTGGTCGCGCACGAAGCGCCGGCAGGCTTCCGGGTCGGCCGACTGGAACGGCGAGACCATCAGCTTGCTGCCGAAACGGAAGACCGCGCATTGCAGCGCCGGGTCCTGGCGGTTGATTTCCTCCGCCGTGCGGTCGGCGTTCTCGGGCGAAGCGAAGACCCCGGCCACGACATAATGATGACCCGACACCAGCGAGGCCGGAGCCTGCGCGGTCCCAAGCAGCCCCGGGGCAGGCGCGGCAGGAGCCGCCGTCGGTTCGGGCGTCGGATTCTGACCGACAGCAGGTGCTATCGGCCGGCCGTCGTCCGGAGCGGAGGTCGTCCGGTTATCGGCAGGCTCCGAAACAGCGGGCTGTCCCGCCACCGCCGAATCGTCGCCCAGCGCGGGAGCTGCGACCTCGGAAGCCGCGGGTTCGTATTGTTCTTCGTCCGGATTCAACCCGAAACGTTCCAGGAAAGCAGGCTTCTGCACGAACATCATATAACCAATGCCCAACGCCGCCACAATAGCCAGCAGGCCGACCCACACCGCCCAGTCGCGGCCGCCCGACCTCATCTTGACCGGGGCATGGCCCTGCGGGTTGAGCAGCAGGTCGAATTCTTCGTCGGGCGTGAAGTTGCGGAACCGCAGCTCGCCCACCCCGTCGATAGTCAGCGTATTCTCGCCCAGCACGTTATCGAGCCAGCGGTCGTAAATCGACTGCGCCCGGTCCACGTCGCAGCGGGCCGCTCCGGCGATTTCGTCCACCAACGACGCACCCCGCTCCTGCGGCGTGAAAAGCACCACGCGGCACGGCGGTTCGACCATCCGCTTCGACACACGGCGGGCGCCCCGCTGGTCGGTATAGAGGGAGCCGACGCCCGGCAGAAAAAGTTCGCATCCCGCCGCCAGGCGGTTGCCTATCAGACGGTTGACCTGTTCGGTCATCGGATTCTCGTTCATCGCTTCTGTTTTTTGGTCGTTGCGGCGGGCACGGGAGCCGGAACCTCGGCCGGACGGGTCATGCCGCGCCATATCATATACACGCCCAGCACGATAAAGGGTATGCTGAGCCACTGGCCCATGTCGAGCGCCCACCCGATCTCGAACGCCTCCTGCTCGGTCTTGATGAACTCGATCAGGAAACGCGTGAGGAATATCCCCTCCAAACCGATGCCGAACAGCACGCCGGGCCTGCGACGTGCGAGGTCACGACCGAAGTAGAGCCAGCAAAGCACGCCGAAAGTGGCCAGGTAGCACAGCGCTTCGTAAATCTGCGTCGGGTGGACTGCCGCCGGAGCGAATTCATGCAGCCACTTGTACGACCGCACGAACTCGAAGCCCCACGGCAGGGTTGTCGCCATACCGAAGATTTCCGAGTTGAACAGGTTGCCTAACCGCACGAACGCACCGCCGATACCGACGGCGATCATGATACGGTCCAGCGACCAGATGTAGGGCAGCTTGTTCTTGCGCGAAAAGAGCCACAGCCCGATCAGCAGGCCGATGGCGGCGCCGTGGCTGGCCAATCCACCGTCGCGGAATCCGGTAATGATGGTCCACGGGGCGCGCAGGTATTCCATCGTATCGTAGAACAGGCAATGACCCAGCCGCGCACCGATGATGGTGGCCAGCGTACCGTAGACGAAGATGGACTCCGACACCTTTTCGGGCAATCCCTCGCGCTTGCAGAAGCAATCGAAAAGTTTGGCGCCGACGAAAATCGCCAGCACCCACATGAGCCCGTAGTAGCGGATGTCGAGCGACCCGATGCTGAAAAGCACGGGGTCGAAATTCCAGACGATGCTGAGCGGTCGTATCATTTGTCGGGATAGGGTTTACTTGATTTCCTGCAAGGGTACTTTCTTGAGCGTGAACGAGAAAGTGCTGCCCACGCCCGGCTCGCTGCGCACGCTGATGCGCTCGCCGTGGGCCTCGACGATGTGCTTCACGATGGCCAGACCGAGCCCCGTGCCGCCCTGCTCGCGCGAACGGCCCTTGTCGGTGCGGTAGAAACGCTCGAAGACGCGCGGCAGGTCCTCCTTGCCGATGCCCTGTCCGTTGTCCTCGATTTCGACGAGTATCTTGTCCAACATGTCGCGGAAGCGCAGACGGGTCGTCCCGCCCTCCTTGCCGTAGCGTATCGAATTGATAATCAGATTGACGAATACTTGGCCGATGAAATGTTTGTCGGCCAGCACCCAGAACTGCGACGGCAGGTTCTCCGCCCCCTTGACCGAAATCTTGATGCCTTTCCTGTCGGCCTCCATCTCGGCCTGCTCGGCGATTTCCTTGGCCAGCGCCACCACGTCGAACTTCTCCATGTCGAGCCGGTTCATGTTGCTTTCGAGCTTGGAAATCGTGTCGAGGTCGTTGACTATGTTTATCAGCCGGTCGATGCTCTTTTCGGCGCGTTCGAGGAACTTGCGGTTGATGAGTTCGTCCTCCAGCCCTCCGTCCAGCAGGGTCGAAATATAACCCTGGATATTGAAAATCGGCGTCTTCAACTCGTGCGCCACGTTGCCCAGGTATTGTTTGCGGAAGTGTTCCGCCTCCTTGAGCCGGGCGATTTCCTTGTCGTTGGTGTCGGCCCACGCCGTGAGCTCCTCGCCGATGTTCTCGACCCGCTTGTCGCGCAGTTCCGAGAAGATTTCGTTGGTATGGACGTCGCGCGACAGCACGATCGAATAGATGGGCTTGAGCTTGTAGGCCACATACTTGCGGATGATGAAGAGCGCCGCGAGCGCCATCACGACGAACACCCCGCCGGCCACGCTCAGCGTCAGCCACCACACCGCGCGGAACAGCCACATGCCCACCGCAACGATGACCGCCGCCAACAACGCTATCCACAGCGAAGCCCCTTCCTTGGTCTTGATATTTACCATATAGCTACCTATATTGCTCCATCAGCCGGGCGATGTACTTGCCCACAATGTCGAATTCCAGGTTGACCACCGAACCCGTTTCCAGGCGGCAGAAATTGGTGTGCTCCATCGTGTAGGGGATGATGGCCACCCGGAAACTGCCCGCTTTCGAGTCGCAGACCGTCAGGCTCACGCCGTTCACCGCCACCGAACCCTTCTCGACCGTGCAAAGCCCGCCGCCCTGGGGTTCGTACTCGAACGTGAAGTACCAACTGCCGTCGGCGTCTTCCTTGGCCGTGCACCGGGCCGTCTGGTCCACATGCCCCTGCACGATATGGCCGTCCAACAGCGCATCGGGCTTCATGGACCGTTCGAGGTTGACCAGATCGCCGACCTTGAGCAACCCCAAATTACTCCGGTCGAGGGTCTCTTTCATAGCCGTCACCGTGTAGGTGTCGCCCTCGATGCCCACGACCGTCAGACATACGCCGTTATGGGCTATGCTCTGGTCGATTTTCAACTCCTGCGCGAAGTCCGCGCGGAGTGTGAAGTCCCTGTTCTGACGGTCCGTGCGGATTCCTACGACTTCCGCCGTCCGCTCCACGATGCCTGAAAACATCCCTGCTACCTGTTGATTATCAACTTGCCATTCACTTTGTAGACCGCCATTATGTCGCTGACATTGAGAATCATATCGTCGAACTTCTCCTTATCTCCCGGCACCAGGCGGAACTGTGCCTCGTTCTCCGTGGCACGAACTATACGCAAAGTTACAATTTTTCGGCTGACAATCACATATTCTCCACCCGGAATAATTGCATCCAGGTCAATATTTTTCAGCAGCACCACCGTACCCGGAGGCACCAGCGCACCCATGGCACGCCCTTCGTAGACCATCGCCAGGTCGCACTGGGCCACCCGGGGAACAATCATATCGTCGTCAGGCCGAAGACGTTCGAGGTCGGAGATCCCCTGCTCCACGTCCACGTCGTAAAACGGAATCCGCGTCCCCTGCGGCCGGTCTTCCGCCAGCATCTTGCCCTCGCCCGTGAGCAGCCACAGCAAGTCGATCTGCGGAAATTTCGTTACGATCCGCCGCGCCACGTCGCGCGAAATACCGTTGTTGCCCCGCTTGATCTGGTAGAGGTTTTCGCCCCGCGCCAAACCGATATGGCGGGCAAAATAGTTGGTGGACATGTGCGCCCACTTGATTACGGCCTCGAGCCGCTGCCAATTATTCTGCTTTTCTCGCATTTCGGTTTCAAAGTTAAAAAAAATTCGTATATTTGCACTCCCGGTCCCGTAGTTCAATGGATAGAATATAAGATTCCGGTTCTTACGATATGGGTTCGATTCCCGTCGGGACTACTTCGGCAGGCACTGCGCAAGCGGCGCCTGTCTTTTTTTTGCGATGCCCGTGCCTTTCGTCGCATTGAGTTCGTTTTTCGTCGTTATCCTTTCTCCACGGCCGTTTTCCGGCGGCCGACTGCGCTGCAACCTTCTCCCCGCCGCACGTTCCGGCGCGCTTACAATAGGACAAAAATAATAACAAAATTCTTGACGGCAACAAAAAATAACATTTTTAAGCCTTTTCATAGCATATTCGGGTTTCGGCGGCTTTTCCACGCTCGCTCAACGCACACCTTGCGCCTTTGCGAAGACTTTGCCACTCCGGGTGTGTCGGCTGTCTTTTATCCGTGTTGTTCCGCGATACCTATATTATATATAAGGACACAAAAAAGTGTGCGGCGTCATCGAAACCCCGCACACTATCCATCGACGCCCCGCAAAGGCTACTCCTCCTGCGGGCTCTTTTCGTTGAAATTACGGACGAAATCGCGGACACCGAGAATCCACCCCGAAGCCAGCACGCCGCCCAGGAAAATGAATCCCGCCAATATCAGCATCTTCGAGGGTTTCGCCGCCCGCAGCGGCACCGTCGCAGGCTGTACCACCGCATAGACCGGCGTGCTCTCCTGCACCTTGGCCTTGGCCAACTGAAGCTGCTGGGCCATCTGGTTATAGACGTTGTAAGCCAGCGTCACTTCGTTTTGCAGCCGCTCCTGTTCGGTCCGCACCGAACGCCGCACCACATTCTGGTTGGCGTCCATATAGCGGGCGTAGCGCTGCTGGGCGTGGTAGTACTTCTGCTGTGCTTCGTCGAAAAGTTGCTGCGTGAACGCCAGGTCGAGCCGCGCCTTGTTCGTGCGGTAGTCGGTCACGTAGTTCTGTAAGTTGCGCATCACCGTATCGGCCAGCGTCGCCGAAATCAGCGGGTCCTGCATCGTCACCGAGAGGGTCACCAGCGACGTTTTCTTGTCGATGACCACGACCACGCGCTTCGCGAGATTCTCCGCCACCCTGCTTTGGTCGGGCGTCAGCCGGAACGGGTCCACCGGACCCTCCGTTTCCGCATCGCCGCGCAGCCGCTCAGCCACCCAGCCCAGCGCCTTGAACGGAGCCGAAAGCACCGCGCTCCACCACGGCGCACGCTGGTGGTCGAGCAGATAGTCGTAGAGGTCGGTCCGCAGCTTGCCGTTCCTGGTCTCCACCACCACCGGGAAAAGTTCCGTCACGAACGGCAGCGATTCCACGATTTCGGGGTATACGTCGGGATTGATGGCGTCCGCATCGGTCATGTTGCCCATGTTGATTCCCGCCAGGCTCGCCAGCGAACTCAACCCGCCCAGCGACCCTTTGCCCGACGAGGTTTCGGGCGCCAGCACCGTCTCCGTGGTGTACTCCTTGGGAATGCTGAATCCGATCACCAGCCCTGCGAGCGCCGCCATGGCGCACCAGCGCACGATGAGTTTGCGTTCGGCCCACAGCTTCCGGGCCACGGCCAGCAGGTCGATCTGTTCGTCGTCCGGCCGTGCGGGTGTTTCCTGCATGTCGTTTTTCATCTTCAAAATTACTTCGCCAGGTTGGCTATCGTCGCGGCCATCGTGCCCAGCGACGCGGCCGAAGTGGCAAGGCCCATTATCTGCGTCACGCCCAGCGGAGTGCGCTCGCGCTTGCGGGGCACGATGATTTCGCAGCCCGGCTCGATGCGGTTCTTCTTGCGCGAAATCGTGCCGTTCATGTAAATGATATAGGTCCGGCAGCGCTTGGCCCGGTTGGCATAGCCGCCCGCCTGGTCGATATAGTCCTTGTATTTCTTGCCCTGCGAGTAGAGCACCGTGTTGGGGCGCATGACTTCGCCCATGATGCGTACCGTGCTCACATATTCCGGCACGAACAACTCGTCGCCCTCACGCAGGACCATGTCGTAGTCCGAACCCGGATTGGCCAGCGCCTTGTCCAACTCGATACCCACCGTGTAGGTTTCGTTCTGACGCAGTTTCTCCACCGACACCGAATCGGTCCCGCCGTCGAGCTGGGCCATGCGGATCACATCTTCCAGCACGGCCTTTTCCTCCTTGTTCATCCGGCGGATCAGTCGGCCGCCGCGCACATAGGCATCGCGGGTCACGCCCCCGGCCCGGTTCACCAGGTCCGAGATGCGTTCGTTCTTGTGCAGCAGTGCATAGCCGCCCGAAAAAACCACCTCGCCCGACACCGAGACCATGCGCTGCTCCTGGTAGCCCGGGCTCTTGCGCACGGCCACCACGTCGAACGGTTCCAGCACGAACCGCTCCTCGCCGTCGACCACGAATCCGTCCTTGAGCGAGAAGGTGTAGACCTTGCCCAATTGGTTGTCGGCCGTCGTGCTCTTGGGGTCCTTCAGCCGGCGGGCCACTTCCACGCGCACCACCGAAGCTCCGTCGAGCAGGCCGCCCGCTTGCAGAATGAGGTCTTCGAGCGTCATGTTCTCGACATAGGGATAGGTACCCGGCCGGGCCACCTGCCCGTTGATGGTGAAGTCGCCCATCTCCGTCAGGTCATGACGGCTCGGGATGACCAGCACGTCGTTGCGCTGCAACACCACGTCGGGCGAAGTGCCCGCCACGATGCCCGCCAGGTCGACCGAGACCATCCGCAGCAGCAGGTCGTCGCATTCGCGGTAGAGGAGCGCCCGGGCCAGGAACGCATCGTCCTTGAGCCCCTCGGCGCGGGCCACTAACTGCCCCACGGTATTCATGTCGTCGCTCAGTTCGTACATCCCGGGGCGATAGACCGCACCGCGCACTTCCACCCGGTTGGCGAATCGGTCCAGCACCGGGTCGGCTTCAACCACGTCGCCGTCTTTAAGCACGAACGTGTCGAACTTGGCGGCCGGAACGCTGAAAAATTCGTGTTCGCGGCCCGAACGGCGCGTCACCCGCACTTCGCGGTCGTAGGCGTCGCCCGCAAATCCGCCCGCATAGCCGAGCAACTGCTGCATCGTCTCGCCCTCCCTGAGCTCGTAGAGCATCGGGCGTTTGAACGAACCCTTCACCTCGACCATCGTCCGGTAGGGATGCACCAAGATGACATCGCCCTCCTCCAGCCGCAAATCCTTGTCCGACCGGCCCGAGAACAGATAATCGTAGAGGTCCAACACCGCGTGGCGGCGGCCGCCGCGCAAGATTTCGACGTTGCGGAGCGTACCGATGTCGGTCACGCCGCCCGCCCGGTAAAGGGCATGGAACAGCGACGCGAACGACGAGAGCCGATAGGTGCCCGGCACCTCCACTTCGCCCATGACATTGATAAGTATCGTGCGTATCTGGCCCAGCGTCACACGCACCTGCGAAGCGGGTTCCTCGCCCGAAATCCCCGCATACTTGCGGGCGATGGCTCCGCGGATGCGGCGCTCGGCTTCGGCGACGGTCAGTCCGTTCAGATAGACCGGACCTATCTCCTCCACCATGATGCTCCCCTCGGGCGAAATCAAGGCGTTCACCGTGTCTTCGTTGGCACCCCATACCTCGACGATCACTTCGTCGCCCGGGCCCAGGCGATAGTCTTTCGGCGTAGCCATGTTGCCGTTGGGCTCGAAAGTGAGGGTCCGGCCCGTGAACACGCTCCGGCCGAAAACCCGGCGGCGGCCCACGGTATCGCGGATTTCACCGTAATAACCGGGATTCATCTGCCCATAGGGGCCGTTCATCGTGGGAGCGGCCATGCCGTTCTGCATGGGCATCTGCCCCGCCACCGCGGCCGCATCGCCCGTCACGCCGTTCGGCTGGCTGTCGGTTCCCCGGCCCGTGGCCGCGGTTCCCTCGCCGTCCGATACGTCGCGGAAGACGTCGCTGCGCGACGAAGTGCTGTAAGCCGACCGTCCCTTGGCCGACTGCGAACCTTTGGCTCCCGTGGCCGACATGTCCAGTTCGCCTTGCTCGTACTGCGTTTTGAGCCGCAGAAGCTGCTGCTGCGTAGCTCCGCGCAACAGCAGCTCCCGGCCCAGCTGCTGCTGGTTCTTGCCCGAGGAGACACCCTGCTGCACATACTCGATGATCTGTTCGTCGGTCATCTGCGCCTGCACGGGTCCGCACAGGGCCACCAGCGCCGCCAGAACAATCAGAAACTTATGGTTCATCGTCCGAATGATTTTTCTCGTGTCGTACCGCAACGTCCCGGCGGCGCATCCGCACCCCGGAACGCACGTATTCCGAATTTTACAAAAATAGGTCAATTTCTCTTTCCGGCCAAATATTTCCCCACAATTTGCGTCCCTGCGCCCTTCGGGAAAACGTTTCTGCCGTTCCTACCCGGAGAACCCGCCCTCAAAAAGATAAAAAGCAGCCGCAGATGCTGGACGCAGCGCACGGAGAGGGCGTTCGCCCGGTTCGCGCTGTTCAAGGGGTTCACCTCGCCCGAACCGAATGCCAAGTGGCTGGCGTTCGGATTGCCGACAGCGAAAGACGACGAACCGTAGTAGGCGCCCCACGTGCCGACACTCGTCAAGGCTCCCGACGAGGGGTGGCGTAGACCCGCAGCAACAGCCATAATGAGCAATCGCTGGAATGAATGACAGAAAAATGAATAATGAACAATTAATAAGGAATAATTATCCGGTATACGAAAACAGCAATTATTCACTATTCATTGTTAATTATTCATTAAACTAAGTTTTCTGCCAGACTGGGGTACACAGCCGACGGCAGTTAAAACGTTTCAGCATGTTGCTAAAACGTTTTAGCGCTCCGGTGGAAATTCCGAAGCGCCACTGCGCCGGCGGATTGCTGAATCTGCGGCCGCACTGGCGGGAACCGTAATCCACCGCCACTCCGGACCGAAGCTGCCTTTTATCTATAACTTGATGTCGTAAATCTGAATCACGCCCTGCAACTTTCCGGCGTCGTCGGTCACCAGCAACGAAGTCACCTTGTTGCCGGTCATCATCTTCTCGGCTTCGATGAGCTTCTCAGACGCGGCGATGGTCTTGGGGTTCGGCGTCGCGATGTCGGCCGCCACGATTCCGAAGAAGTCGGCACGGCGGCGCTCCATGGCGCGGCGCACGTCGCCGTCGGTAACGATTCCTTCGATGCGGTCGCCGTCGCACACCACGATCAGCCCCAGGCCGCCTTTCGAGATGGCGTGTATCATCTCGACGGCCGGGCAGTCAGGCGCCACCACCGGCAAGTCATGCGAACGCATCACGTTACCCACGGTCATGAGCAGCCGCCGGCCCAGGCTGCCGCCCGGGTGCAGACGCGCGAAGTCCACGCTCGTGAAACCGCGCATGCGCATCAGCGACACGGCCAGCGCATCGCCCATGGCAATCTGCGCCGTGGTCGAAGTCGTGGGCGCCAGGTGCAGGATGCAGGCCTCCTCTTTCACGCCGACGTCCAGATGCACGTCCGAATTCTTGGCCAGCGCCGATTCGGGATTGCCCGTCATCGAAATCAGCTTGTTGCCGTTGGCGTGGATGAACGGCACGATTTTGAGTATCTCGTCCGTCTCGCCCGAATAGGAGAGCGCCACCACCACGTCGTCGGGCGAAATCATCCCCAAGTCGCCGTGGAACGCTTCGCCCGGATGCAGAAAGAAACTCGGGGTTCCGGTCGAAGCCAGCGTCGCCGCGATTTTGCGGCCCACCAGCCCCGATTTGCCCATGCCCGTGACGATGCACTTGCCGCGGCAGGCCAGGACTGTCTCCACGGCGCGCGCGAATTCGTCGCCCAAAGTCTCCTCCATGCGGCCCAAGGCCAGCATTTCGGTGTGAATCGCCTTGCGGGCGGCTTCCAGGATTTGCGTTTTTTGGGATTCGCTCATAACTCCTAAAATTTACAGCAGGCTTTCTATCAGGGATTCCAGATCGTCGAGCCGCAACATGTTGGGGCCGTCGCTCTTGGCATGGTCGGGGTCGGGATGCACCTCGAAGAAGTAACCGTTCGCACCGAACGCCTTGGCCGCACGGGCCATCGCAGGCACGAACTCGCGGTTGCCGCCCGTGGTGCCGTTGGCGGCCCCGGGGCGCTGGACCGAGTGGGTGCAGTCCATGATGACCGTCGGGGCGATTTGCAACATGTCGGGAATGTTCCGGAAGTCGACCACCAAGTTATTGTAACCGAAGCTGTTGCCCCGCTCGGTAAGCCAGATTTCCGGTGCGCCCGATTCGCGCGCCTTGTCGTAGGGATAGCGCATGTCGGCGCCCGACAGGAACTGCGCTTTCTTGATATTCACCGTCTTGCCCGTCTTCGCCGCGGCGACCAACAAATCGGTCTGACGGCACAGGAACGCCGGAATTTGCAGCACGTCGACCACTTGGCCCGCAGGCGCGGCCTGCCACGCTTCGTGGATGTCGGTCAGCAGGTTCAACCCCCACTTCGACCGCACGTCGGCGAGCATTTGCAACCCCCTGTCGATGCCCGGCCCGCGAAACGACCCCAGCGACGTGCGGTTGGCCTTGTCGAACGAAGCCTTGAAGATAATCTCCGTACCCAACCGGCGGTTGATGGCCGCCAGGCGTTCGGCCACGGCGTCGAGCAACTCGGCCGATTCGATGACGCAGGGACCAGCGATGAACTTCATAAAATCGAGAATTAAAAATTAAGAATTAAAAATCGCTCTCTGACAGATTCTTCGCTACGCTCAGAATGACGCTCTTTCAAAAAGGAACCGACCGGACGCAGAAACGAATCCCGCAAAAAAACGATTTTTAATTTTTCATTCTTCATTTTTCATTAACCATCTTTCGGCCCGCGCGAGGTCCTCGGGGGTGTCGATGCCGATGGTTTCCAACTCGGAAATCCCCACGCCGATCCGGTAACCGTTTTCGAGCCAGCGAAGCTGTTCGAGCGATTCGGCCTGTTCGAGCGGCGACTGCGGCAATGCCGTCACGGCCCGCAGCACTTCGGTCCGGAAAGCATAGAGGCCGATGTGCTTATAAAAGGTATGGCGCGAGAGCCATTCTTCGCGCGGCACGCCCCGCAGGTAGGGAATCACCGAACGCGAAAAGTAGAGCGCCCGCATCTGCGTGTCGACCACGACCTTGGGCGAATTGGGATTCTCCAGCGCAGCCAGTCCGTCGGCCGGCACAAAAGGTTTCACCAGCGTCGCGATGTCGGTCGCCGGGTCGTCGAAACAGCGTTTCACGGTCTCGATCTGCGCCGGGTGGATGAAAGGCTCGTCGCCCTGCACGTTCACCACCACGTCGTATTCCCGGCCTTCGCGCGCACAAACCTTCTCGTAGGCTTCCCGGCAACGGTCCGTGCCGCTCCGGTGGTCGGGCGAGGTCATTTCGACCTTGCCGCCGAACGCCAGCACGGCATCGCGGATACGCTCGTCGTCCGTAGCGACCACAGCGTCGTCCAACACTCCGGCGACCTGCTCGTACACGCGCTGAACGACGGGCTTACCGCCCAGCAGGGCCAGCGGTTTGCCCGGGAAGCGCGTCGAAGCGTAGCGGGCGGGAATGATGGCTAAAAATTTCATGAATGAATTTAACAACTTATCCGTGAATCCGAATAATGATGCGTTAATTCAAAATTACAAATCAACGCCTCTACCATCGGCTTTCTATTCTTTATTTTTCCACCACTATGATAAAAATGGTCTCTTGTATAAACATGAAAATTCGACCAAAGTTCTGCAATCAACGGGTTTTCTCTGAAATCGTTATGATGCCAAGTCGACAAGATAAAATATGCCTTGGTTCTTGTCAGCAAGTTATATAAACGTTCTTCATCATTTTGAGTCCACGAATTATAAAAATCTGCATATCTTCCAAAATACGGAGAATCGCTATAAATCAAATCACCTTTCTGCGCTTTTGCAATCGTATCTTCAAACGAAACGCAATCAAATTCCCACTCTACTGAGGAGATAATCTTTTTTATATTTTTTATTTGGTTGCAAATTTTCGTAATATAAGAGGGAGAGAAACGATCTTTTTTCTTGCAAAAAGGAATGTTCCACTCTCCCTTTCTGTTAAAGCGCATCATTCCATTAAATCCGGCTCTGGATAAAAAGATAAAATCGTAAAGATCGAAATGTACATTGAATCGATTTTTCACTTCGCGATAATAAGCATATCCGTCCTCAGCAGCCTGCAATAACAGCTCATTGGCAATTTCCAAATAAGTCCGGACTGAATCTTCGTCGATTTCTCCTTTCTGAATAGCCTGATAGAACTTGATGATATGGGGATTCGTATCGCCTACGATACGCTTTCCTTTCATCGGTGTATTGAAACCAACAACACCTGTCCCAAAAAAAGGTTCGATCCAATTACCGTCCAACGATATATTAGACGATAATATAAGTTCGTTTATGGCCGGAACCAACTTGGTTTTGATTCCCTGACTTTTAATTGGTGGAACGAATATTTTATTTTCCATACCTTTCAGGTTTTCTTTTCGCGCCACTTCCAACAAGTTTAAATTTGTCTTTCTCGCCTCTCCACTCCAAAAAATCCCAGATATTGGTAATTTTAAAGTTATTATTCCCAACCAAAATCGTAGCTTTATTATAATTAAGCCAATACGCATCGAAATATTCCTCGCCGAGTTTGGAGAAAACACCCGTTTCCTCTTTCATATCTCGTTCCGTAGTAACCGAACCAATGTTAGCTGTATTCCCGCTTCCTTGAGAATCGCTGGCGATTTTCCATTTTTCCGAAAAGAAAAAATCTAAATCTTTAATAACAGAAGTAATCGATAAAAGTGTGTCTTTCTTATTGACAACACGTTCTACATTATCCCTATTTACACACAAGCCTAATTCATCAACATGAAGAACCTGCGTTTCTTGCAAATCCGTATCATCTTCCTCCACATTCTTATTGGTTTTGGAATAAATAGCCCCTAAACAAAAATGTCCGCAGTATTGCTCATAAGGGAATTGAATGTTTTTAGTACTCTTTCGATTCTCGAAATAAGCCCCATGACTTCCCAAGGTAAAACCTATTTTACCATTCGGCCTTCGAAAAGTCGTTTTCAAATCCACGGCAAACTTAATCGACTTATCCTCCTTATTAACAAAAGTCAAATCCGGATAATAATTTTGTTTCTCGGCAAGTACAATACTATAACCTATACTCTCCGCAAATTTCAAAATCGATGGAAAAAGATGGATTTCTAAAATCTTCGAGACAATTTTTGTGTCGGTCGATATCGTGAAGACATTTTTATAAACATCGATGAATCCCTTGACGGTCCATTGTCCATCTTCGCAAGAAACACATTTTTGTAATTTCTTGACAAATTCCTTAAATTCCCGGGAAAATTCTTGTTTGACTAAAACTACCTCTTCTCTCATAATTCGATAATTCAACTCCGAATTGCTTCCAGCGCCAGGTCCAGCACTTCGTCGTTACTGCGGACATAGTGGAACGTCAGCCCCTCGATGTACTCGGGCTTGATGTCGGCGATTTCCTTGCGGTTTTCCTCCGAGAGAATCAGCGTTTCGATACCGGCGCGCTTGGCGGCCAGAATCTTCTCCTTGATACCGCCCACGGGCATTACCCGACCGCGGAGCGTCGTCTCGCCCGTCATCGCCACCCGCTCGCGGACCTTGCGGCCCGTGTAGGTCGAGACGATGGAGGTGACCATCGTGATACCCGCCGAAGGTCCGTCCTTGGGGATGGCACCCTCGGGCACGTGGATGTTGATGTCGTTCTTCTCGAAGACGGCCGGATCGATGCCCAGCTCCTTATAATGGGCCATGACCCACTCGTGGGCGATGGTCGCCGATTCCTTCATCACGTCGCCCAGGTTGCCCGTCAGGCTCACCTTGCCCTTGCCGGGCGTCAGGCACGACTCGATGTAGAGGATGTCGCCGCCCACTTCGGTCCACGCCAGTCCTGTCACCACGCCCGTAAGCCCGCAGACGTCGTACTCCTCGCGCAGGAACTTCGGGATGCCCAGCATCTTCTCGACATCGGCTTCCGTGAGCTGAGGTGCGAACGCCTCCTCGAAAGCAATCTGCTTGGCCCGCGCGCGGGCAATCTTGGCCAACTGTTTGTCGAGCGTGCGGACGCCCGCTTCGCGCGTGTAGCCCGTGATGATTTTCTCCACCAGCTCGGGGCTCAGTATCAACTCCTGCTCGCGGATTCCGTGCGCTTCGCACTGCTTGGGCAGCAGGTGTTCGAGCGCGATGCGGACCTTCTCCTCGGGCAGATAGCCCGGGATGTTGATCATCTCCATGCGGTCGCGCAGCGCCGGGGCGATGTTGGCGATGTTGTTGGCCGTGGCGATGAACAACACTTTCGAGAGGTCGTACTCCATGTCGAGGTAGTTGTCATGGAACGTGGTGTTCTGCTCGGGGTCGAGCACTTCCAGCAAGGCACTCGACGGGTCGCCGTGGTTCGAGGCCGTCACCTTGTCGACCTCGTCGAGGATAATGACGGGATTCGACGAACCGCAACGACGGATGGTCTGGATAATCCGGCCCGGCATCGCGCCGATGTAGGTGCGGCGGTGTCCGCGGATTTCCGACTCGTCGTGCAGACCGCCCAGCGAAATGCGGCCGAACTTGCGGTCCAAGGCGGCGGCCACCGACTTGCCCAGCGAAGTCTTGCCCACTCCCGGAGGGCCGTACAGACAGAGTATCGGCGACTTGAGGTCGCCCTTGAGCTTGATGACGGCCAGGTGTTCCAAGATGCGCTCCTTGACTTCGTCGAGCCCGAAATGGTCGTGGTCGAGCTGCTCGCGGGCGCACCGCATGTCGAGGTTGTCGGAGGTGAGGGTGTTCCACGGCAGCTCCAGCAACAGCTGCAGATAATTCATCTGGACCGAGTATTCGGCGACCGAGGGGCTCAGCCGCTCGATTTTCTGCAACTCCTTCTCGAAGGTCTCGGCCACTTCGCGGGGCCAGTTCTTCTTCTTGGCCGTTTCGCGCATCTTGTCCACATCGGCGTCCGAACCGTCGCCCAGCTCGTCCTGGATGGTGCGCATCTGCTGCTGGAGATAATAGTCGCGCTGCTGCTTGTCGATCTCCTGCTTCACACGCTCCTGAATCTGGTTCTTCAGGTCGACGAGCTGCTGCTCGCGGATGAGGATTTCAAGCAGCTTGCGGGCCCGGGCCAGCAGGCCGGGAGCTTCGAGCAGCGACTGGCGGTCTTCGTCGGTGAGCTCCATGTTGGAGCAGATGAAGTTGATGATGCCGCGGCGCGAGTCGATGTTCTTGATGGCGAACGCCGCCTCCTTGGGCATCGTCGGCGAGACGTTGATGATGTTGAGCGCCACGTCGCGAATCGAATCGACCAACGCCTCGAACTCGATGGTCGTCATGTCGGGCGGAGTGTCGCGCAGGGCCGTCACCCGGGCCTTGAAATAAGGCTCGGTGGCCACGTACTCGCAGATTTCGATCTTCTCCAACCCGTTCAGTATCACGGTCAGATTGCCGTTGGGCATCTCGAGTATCTTGATGATGCGCGCCGCCGTACCGACCTTGTACATGTCCGAGGGCGAAGGGTCCTCCACCTCGCTCTCGCGCTGAAGCACGGCACCCAGGATACCGCCCTCGGCGTTGACCGCCCGCACGAGCGATATGCTCTTGTCGCGGCCCACCGTAATGGGCGTGATGGCCCCCGGAAAGAGCACCGACGAACGCAGCGTCAGAATCGGAATGACCTCCGGAACTTCGGTTTCCTCCTGCGGCTCGTCGCCGCCTGTCACAATGGGGATGACCTTGTGCTTGCCGTCGAAAATTTCGGGAAAGAGGCCGGCATCGTCCGCCTCGCCCGTCAGGTTCTTATCTTTTTCGTCCATGATTCCGTTGTTTCGTATGTGTATATCGGTGCAAAGGTAACGATTTTTTACGAATATTTATTTCATTTTAACGGATTCTTAATAACTTTGCGCTTCCCGATAACACTGTCAAATATCCGCATCATGCAAATCGCAGACAAATACGCCCCGCAGCAAATCGAGGCCAAATGGTACGACTACTGGACCGCCCGCCGGCTATTCCACTCGGAGCCCGATGCCCGCGAACCCTATACGATTGTCATCCCCCCGCCCAACGTCACGGGCATGCTCCACATGGGCCACATGCTCAACAACACACTGCAGGATGTGCTGGTTCGCCGCGCGCGCATGTCTGGCAAGAACGCCTGCTGGGTACCGGGCATGGACCACGCGTCGATTGCCACCGAAGCCAAGGTCGTAGCCATGCTCCACGAGCAGGGGATCGAGAAATCGTCGCTCACGCGCGAGGAATTCCTCAAGCACGCCTGGGAGTGGAAAGAGAAGTACGGCGGTGTCATCCTCAAGCAGCTGCGCAAGTTAGGCGCCTCGTGCGACTGGGAACGCACCTGCTTCACGATGGACGACGCCCGCACCGAGAGCGTCCTGCGGGTCTTCTGCGACCTCTACGAAAAAGGCAAGATTTACCGCGGCGTACGCATGGTCAACTGGGACCCCTCGGCCAAGACGGCCCTTTCGGACGAAGAGGTGGTTTTCAAGGAATCGCACGGCAAGCTCTACTACCTGCGCTATAAAGTGGAGGGTACGGACAAGCATATCATCGTGGCCACGACGCGTCCCGAGACCATTCTGGGCGACACGGCCCTGTGCGTCAACCCCGACGACGAACGCTACGCATGGCTGCCGGCCGACGCGAGGGTCGTTGTCCCGCTCGTAGGCCGCTCGATTCCCGTCATCCGCGACACCTACGTCGACATCGAATTCGGCACGGGCGCGCTGAAAGTCACCCCGGCCCACGACGTCAACGACTACATGCTCGGCGAAAAATACGGACTGGAAACCATCGACATCTTCAACGACGACGGCACCATCAACGACAAGGTGGGCATGTACGTCGGCGAGGAGCGTTTCGACGTGCGCCGCAAAATCGAGGGCGACCTCGCCGCGGCGGGCCTGCTCGAAAAGACCGAAGACTACACCAACAACGTAGGATACTCCGAACGCACGGGCGTGGCCATCGAACCCAAGCTCTCGATGCAGTGGTTCCTCTCGATGTCCGAACTGGCGGAACCCGCCACCAAAGCCGTTTTGGAGGACGCTATCCGCTTCGTACCCGAGAAATACAAGAACACCTACCGCCACTGGATGGAGAACATCAAGGACTGGTGCATCTCGCGCCAGCTGTGGTGGGGCCAGCGCATCCCGGCCTACTACCTCCCCAAGGGCGGTTTCGTGGTGGCGCTCACCGCCGAGGAAGCGCTGGAGAAAGCGCGGGCCAAGTCGGGCGACACGTCGCTGCAGCTCAGCGACCTGCGGCAGGACGAAGACGTGCTGGACACGTGGTTCTCGTCGTGGCTGTGGCCGATCTCGGTGTTCGACGGCATCCGCAACCCCGACAACGCCGAAATCAACTATTACTACCCCACCAATGACCTGGTGACGGGCCCCGACATCATCTTCTTCTGGGTGGCCCGCATGATTATGGCAGGCTACGAATACCGCGGCGACAAACCGTTCGCCAACGTCTACTTCACGGGAATCGTGCGCGACAAAATCGGCCGCAAGATGTCCAAGCAGCTGGGCAACTCGCCCGACCCGCTCGACCTGATCGACAAATACGGCGCCGACGGCGTGCGGCTGGCGATGCTGATGTCCTCGTCGGCGGGCAACGACGTGATGTTCGACGAAGCGCTCTGCGAACAGGGCCGCAACTTCGGCAACAAGATATGGAACGCCTACCGCCTGGTCAACGGCTGGACGGCCGACGAAACTGCCCCGCAGAGCGAGAACAACCGCCTTGCCGCCCAATGGTTCCGGCAGGTGCTCGGCCGCACGCTCCGCGAAGTGGCCGACGACTTCCGCTCGTACCGCATTTCGGAAGCCTGCACCACGGTTTACCGCCTTTTCTGGGACGACTTCAGCGCCCAGTACCTCGAAATGGTCAAGCCCGCGTTCGGACAGCCCGTCGACCGCCGCACGCTGGACGAGACGCGCGGGTTCTTCGACGCCCTGATGCGGATGCTCCACCCCTACATGCCGTTCATCACGGAGGAGATATGGCAGGACCTCGCGCCCCGTGCCGAGGGCGAATCCATCTGCGTGGCTCCGATGCCCGAAGCCGAAGCCGCCGACAGCGCCCTGCTGGCCCGCTTCGAGCTGGTCCGCGAAATCGTCTCGGCCGTGCGCAACATCCGCAATCAGAAGAACCTGCCGCAGAAAGAACAACTGACGCTCCAAGTCATCGCCGACGACAACTACCCGGCCGAATATGCCCCCGTGCTGATGAAGATGGCCAACCTTTCGGCCATCGAAACCGTCGCCGGGAAAGACCCGGCCGCGGCGGCGTTCATCGTCAAGACGACGCAGTACTTCGTACCGCTGGCCGGGATGATCGACGCCGACGCCGAACGCAAGAAACTCACCGACGACCTGGCCTACTACGAAGGATTCCTCTCGTCGGTGATGAAAAAGCTCTCCAACGAACGGTTCGTCAGCTCCGCGCCCGAAAAGGTGGTCGCCAACGAACGCGCCAAGCAGGCCGACGCCGAAGCGAAGATCGCTGCCATCAAGGAACAACTGAAAGCCTTGGGCAATTAAGAATTAAAAATGAAAAATTAAGAATTTTGCGATTAAGCGAAAGCAGAGATTGCCTGCAAGCTCCGCCCATGCAGCGAGTGAAGGAAACAAACGCATCGAAGAAACGATTTTTAATTCTTCATTCTTAATTTTTCATTGATTGGAATTGTGCCGACAATTACAATATATACCGACGGCTCGTCGCTCGGCAATCCCGGGCCGGGAGGCTATGGCGTCATCATGATTTCGGGACCCCACCGCAAGGAGATGTCGCAGGGATTCCGGCTCACGACCAACAACCGCATGGAACTGCTGGCCGTGTGCGTCGCCCTCGAAGCCCTCAAATTCCCGGGGTCCGAAGTCACCGTCTTCTCCGACTCGCGCTATGTGGTCGACGCCGTCGCGAAAGGCTGGGTCTTCGGGTGGGAGAAGAAAGGGTTCGCCAACAAGAAGAACCCCGACCTCTGGATGCGGTTCCTGCGCGTCTTCCGCCGCCACCGCGTCCGTTTCGTCTGGGTCAAGGGCCACGCCGAGACGGCCGAAAACAACCGCTGCGACATGCTGGCCGTCGCCGCCGCCAACGGCACCGATCTGCCCGACGACGCGGGCTATCTGCCCGAATAGCAAACCGAAGCGATAATCCCACGGATTCCGTACCCGGCGCCGGACCCTCCATTGCGGCCCGAACGCGGCATTTGCTTTTGCGCTTGGCTTTTCGTACCTTCGCGTCGGCTTAAACATTCGTCTGCATGTTCAAAACATACCTCCGGCTCCTGGGTTTCGCCCGGCCCATCGGGCGCTATGCCGTCCCCTACTTCTTCTACTCGCTGCTTTACGCGCTGTTCAATTCCTGCACGTTCCTGCTCATCATACCCATCCTCAACACCATGTTCCGGCCCGACTTCACGTTCCGGACCGTGGAGAAGCTGCCGCCCCTGACCTTCGACGCGGCCTACCTCGAAACCCTGTTCAACTACGGCTATTCACACATTTTCAACGAATACCGCATCGAGAACGTGCTGATTCTGCTGGCCGCCATCGCCATCGTGTCGAGCCTGCTGAGCAACCTGTTCCGCTACCTGGGCGCATGGACCGTCGAGAAACTCCGCACCACGACCCTCCAACGCATCCGTAACGAGATGTTCACGCGCGTGGTCGACATGCACGCCGCCTACTTCAGCGACCAGCGCAAGGGCGACATCATTTCCAAAATCACCTCCGACGTCAACGTCGTGCAGTTCTGCATAACCAACACCTTGCAGGTGGCGTTCCGCGAACCGTTCCTTATCATCTTCTACCTCATCATGATGGTCGGCATTTCGTGGGAGCTGTCGCTTTTTTCGCTTTTCTACCTCCCCATCGTCGCCCTGCTGATAGGCAGCATCGTCAAGCGGCTGCGCCACCCGGCACTCACGAACCAACAACGCATGGGCGAACTGGTCTCGGCCCTCGACGAATCGCTTGCAGGCATCAAGGTCATCAAGAGCTACAACGCCACCGGCTACGTCAAACGCAAGTTCTACGAACTCAATGCCGACCTCTCGCGCATCACGCTGTCGATGGCCCGGCGCCAGCAACTGGCTTCGCCCATGAGCGAATTTCTCGGCATCACGGCCGTCGGCATCATGCTTGTGTTCGGCGGCGCACTCGTCGTGCGGGGCTCGCTCAACCCCGGCGGATTCATCGCCTTCATCGCCATGTTCTCGCAGATTACGCGTCCGGTCCGCACCTTCATCGACCAGTTCGCCAACATCAACCAAGGCATCGCCGCGGGCGAACGCATCTTCTCCATCATCGACACCCGCAGCGAAATCGAAGACAAGCCCGAAGCCCTCACGCTCAGCGGTCTGAAAGAGAAAATCGAATTCCGCGACACCCATTTCTCCTACGACGGCAGCCGCGAGGTCATCGACGGCGTGTCGTTCGAGATCCGGCGCGGCGAGACCGTCGCGCTGGTGGGTCCCTCGGGCGGCGGCAAATCGACCCTCAGCGAACTGATTCCCCGCTTCTACGACCCCACGGCAGGCGACGTGCTGATCGACGGCGTATCGCTGCGCGACTACTCGCAGGAGAGCCTCCGCGCCCACATGAGCGTCGTCTCGCAGGACACGGTGCTGTTCAACGACACCATCGAGGGCAACATCGCCATGGGACGCCCCGGCGCCACGCACGAAGAAATCGTCGAAGCGGCCCGCATCGCCAACGCCGACGACTTCATCCTCGAAGCCCCCGAGGGCTACGCGACCAACATCGGCGACCGCGGCGCCAAACTCTCCGGCGGACAGCGCCAACGGCTCTCCATTGCCCGCGCCGTGCTGAAAAACCCCGACATCCTCATCCTCGACGAAGCGACTTCGGCCCTCGACACCGAGAGCGAAAAGCTCGTGCAGGAAGCCCTCAACAAACTGCTCGTCGGGCGCACCTCCATCGTCATCGCCCATCGGCTTTCGACCATTCACAACGCCGACCGCATCGTTGTCATCGACCACGGGCGTGTCGCCGAACAAGGCACCCATGCCGAACTGATGGCCAAAGGCGGCATCTACGCGAAACTTATCGAAATGCAGTCGTTCGAGTAAATTCACAATGCACAATTCAGAATTCACAATTATTCAAGGAGGGTCATGCTCTCCTTTTTTTTTGTACCGACTTTTGCGATGCTTGCGAAACGTTTGTCCTCCGAAAAGAACGCGAATCTATCGCCCGCTCCGACAAGAAATTGTGAATTGTGCATTGTGAATTCTGAATTCCTTTTCCTATCTTTGCATTTTCGAGCAAAACAGCAACACGCGATATGAAGTTCAAGGAGTACAAGGGTCTCGACCTGGCAGGGCTGGCCGCCGAGGTCCTGGGCGAATGGGACGCCCGCGACACATTCCACAAAAGCATCTCCACGCGCGAGGGGCATCCTACGTTCGTCTTCTACGAAGGTCCCCCGTCGGCCAACGGCCTGCCGGGCATCCACCACGTCATGGCCCGCACCATCAAGGACGTATTCTGCCGCTACAAGACGCAGCAGGGCTACCTCGTCCACCGCAAGGCCGGGTGGGACACCCACGGACTTCCCGTCGAACTGGGCGTCGAAAAGAAATTAGGCATCACCAAGGAAGACATCGGGCGCAAGATTTCCATCGAGGAATACAACCGCACTTGCCGCGAAGCCGTCATGGAGTTCACGGGCGTGTGGGAGAACCTCACCCGCAAGATGGGCTACTGGGTCAACATGGACCACCCCTACATCACCTACGACAACAAGTACATCGAGACCCTTTGGTGGCTTCTCAAACAGCTGTTCGACAAAGGGCTGCTTTACAAGGGCTACACCATTCAGCCCTATTCGCCCGCCGCAGGCACCGGGCTTTCGACCCACGAACTGAACCAGCCCGGGTGCTACCGCGACGTCAAGGACACGACCTGCACGGCCCAGTTCGCCGTCGTCCGCGACAAACTGAGCGAAAAACTCTTCGGCAACGACGACTGCCCGCTCTACTTCCTGGCCTGGACCACCACTCCGTGGACCCTGCCCTCCAACACCGCGCTTGCCGTCGGTCCGTCGGTCGAATACGTCAAGGTGCTGTGCACCAACCCCTATACCGAGACGCAGCAAGCCGTCATTCTCGCCCGCGACCTCGTCCCCGCCTACTTCACCAAGAAGATGGAGGGCACCTACGAAGTCACCGGACAGAGCTGGCGCGGCGACGAACTCGTCGGCATCCGCTACGAACAGCTGATTCCGTGGGTCCGCCCCGACGGCGATGCGTTCCGCGTCATCGCGGGCGACTACGTCACCACCTCCGACGGTACGGGCATCGTACACATCGCCCCCACGTTCGGTGCCGACGACGCACGCGTGGCCCGCGCCGCTGACATTCCGCCGCTGTTCATGGTCGACAAGGCCGGCAAGAACCAGCCGATGGTCGACAGGCAGGGCCGCTTCTTCCTCCTCGAAGACCTCGACCCCGAATTCGTCCGCACGCACGTCGACCGGAAGCACTACGCCGAATATGCCGGACGCTATGTCAAGAACGCTTACGACGACAAACTCACCGACGCCGATTCGACCCTCGACATCGACCTTTCCGTCATGCTCAAGGCCGAAAACAAGGTCTTCAAAATCGAGAAGCACACCCACTCCTACCCCCACTGCTGGCGTACCGACAAACCCGTGCTTTACTACCCGCTCGACTCGTGGTTCATCCGCACCACGGCCCTGCGCGACCGGATGATCGAACTGAACAAGACCATCCGCTGGCGTCCCGAATCCACCGGGTCGGGGCGTTTCGGCAAGTGGCTCGAAGGGCTGGTCGACTGGAACCTGTCGCGCTCGCGCTTCTGGGGCACGCCGCTGCCCGTATGGGCCACGGAGGACCACGCCGAACTGAAGTGCATCGGTTCGGTCGCCGAACTGATGGCCGAAATCGACAAGGCCATCGCCGCAGGGCTGATGCAGGAAAACCCCTATAAGAATTTCAAGGTCGGCGACATGTCGGCCGAGAACTATTCGACGGCCAACATCGACCTCCACCGTCCCTACGTCGACCAAATCGTGCTTGTCGCGCCCGACGGACGGCCCATGTACCGCGAACCCGACCTTATCGACGTATGGTTCGATTCGGGCGCGATGCCCTATGCGCAGGTCCACTACCCGTTCGAGCACAAGGAAGAATTCGGCCAGGTCTACCCCGCCGACTTCATCGCCGAGGGAGTCGACCAGACGCGCGGCTGGTTCTTCACGCTGCACGCCATCGCTTCGATGCTCTTCGATTCGGTTGCGTTCAAGAACATCATCTCCAACGGGCTGGTACTCGACAAGAACGGCAACAAGATGTCCAAGCGACTGGGCAACGCCGTCGACCCGTTCGAGATTCTCGACACCTACGGCGCCGACGCCACGCGCTGGTACATGATTTCCAATTCGCAGCCGTGGGACAACCTCAAGTTCGACCGCGAGGGGGTGGACGAAGTGCGCCGCAAGTTCTTCGGCACGCTCTACAACACCTATTCGTTCTTCGCCCTCTATGCCAACGTTGACGGCTTCACCGGCCGCGAAGAGACGATACCCGTCGAGAAACGGCCCGAAATCGACCGCTGGATCATTTCGCTCCTGAACACGCTTGTCGCCGACGTCACCCGCTGCCTGGAGGACTACGACCCGACGCCGGCAGCACGCGCCATCCAGGAGTTCGTCTGCGAGAACCTCTCCAACTGGTACGTGCGGCTGAACCGCAAGCGTTTCTGGGGCGGTGAAATGACCGCCAACAAACTGGCCGCCTACCAGACGCTCTACACCTGTCTGGAAACCGTGGCCTTGCTCGCCGCACCGTTCGCACCGTTCATCGCCGACCGGATTTTCTGCGACCTGAACGCTGTCAGCGGCCGCCACAGCGACGAATCGGTCCACCTCGCGGCATTCCCCAAAGCCAGTCCCGCCGACATCGACGCCGAGCTGGAGGAGACGATGGCACTGGCCCAGCAACTCTCGTCGATGGTCCTGGCACTGCGCCGCAAGGTCTCCATCAAGGTGCGCCAGCCGCTGCAAAAAATCGTCGTTCCCGTCCTCGACCCCGCCATGGCCGCCCATATCGAAGCGGTCCGCGAACTGGTCATGGGCGAAGTCAACGTCAAGGAAATCGAACTTATCCAAAACACCGCCGGCGTCATCACCAAGCGTATCAAACCCAATTTCAAGACCCTCGGGCCCCGCTACGGCAAGTACATGAAACAGATTGCCGCCATGACCGCGGAATTCACGCAGGAACAGATCGCCGCCATCGAGACCTCGCCCGAAACGGTGCTCGACATGGGCGGCGAACGCATCGGCGTCACCGCGGCCGACTTCGAGATTTCGTCGGAGGACATGCCCGGGTGGCTCGTAGCGTCCGAAGGCAAGCTGACCGTGGCGCTCGACATCACGCTCACCGACGACCTGCGCGCCGAGGGCGTGGCACGCGAGTTGATAAACCGCATCCAGAATATCCGCAAGGATTCGGGATTCGAGGTCACCGACCGCATCCGGGTCGAAATCGCCGACTGCCCCCTGGTGGCCGACGCCGTGGCCCGGCACGCGGGATACATCGCCTCGCAGACGCTGGCTGTGGAGGTCCGCACCGCCGCCGAACCCGCGGGAGCCGTTGTCGCTGATGCCGAAATCGACGAACAGCCCCTGCGCATCGCCGTGACCCGAGTGTAGGCGGATGCAGTTTCGGTGCGAAATGCTTGCATTATCGGAATATAATGCTTAATTTTACACTAAACCTAACGCGAAAAGCCATGGCAGACGAAAGAAGCAGATACAGCGACGCCGAATTGGAGGAGTTCAAACAGGTCATCCTCAAGAAGTTGGAAAACGCACGGGCCGACTACGAGCTTCTGCGCGCCACCATCACCCACACGGCCGACAACGACACGGAAGACACTTCGCCCACCTACAAGGTGCTCGAAGAAGGCGCCGCCACCCTCTCCAAGGAGGAGAACGGACGGCTGGCCACCCACCAGATGAAGTTCATCCGCAACCTCGAAATGGCCTTGGTCCGCATCGAGAACAAGACCTACGGCATCTGCAAGACCACCGGAAAACTGATTCCCAAGGAACGGCTGATGAAAGTTCCCCACGCCACCGAGTGTATCGAGGCCAAGGAAAGCCGCCGCTGAGCCGCAGACCCCTGTCTTAGGAAATTCCTTTGCCGGGAACTCTGTTCCATATTCGCCGCGCTTTTGCGCGGCTTTTTTTGTTACGTCGGGGGCTTCTTCGATACCGCCGGTATGCCCGCTATCAACTCTCCGGCGGCCTTTGAAACCCCGTCCGGCGCGGCTTGGCATACGATTTTCAAGGAAAAAATCGTTATATTCGCGGAATATTATACCATTTTTCGACCCATGTCCGGCCGGCTGTGCATCTTGTTGTTCGTGCTTGCAGCGGTGCTGCCCCTCACCCGGGCGACAGCCGCATGGCCCGGCACGTACCACCCCGACCGCATCCCGCGCGACAGCCTGTCGAAAATCAGCGAACAGCGCAACCAACGCCTCTATGACAGCATCCGCGTGAAATCGAGCCGCCGCGCCGTGCCGCGACTGCTCTACGGCTGGCTCTTCGTGCGGCCGCGCACCGACACGGTGCAAAACGGCCGCGTGCTCGACGAAAACCGCGCGCTGGCCGCCTACGCGGGCAAAACCATCGGCGATATCCACGTCAAACGGCAGCAGGTGTTCCGCTCCGACGGCAACTGGCTCCGGCGCACCGGCAACAAGCTCCACGCCCTGACCGAAGAACGCGTCGTGCGCCGCGACCTGCTTTTCAAGTCGGGCGACACGTTCGACCCGCAGCTTATCGTCCGCACCAAACAACTGCTGCGCTCGCGCCGCTACATCTCGGGCGTAGAAATCGCCGTGCGCCCCGACACGCTCGACACCACGCGTGTCGACCTGCTTATCCGCACCCGCGACAGCTGGACGATCACCGTCGACGGCGGCGCCTATTCGGAGGGCCGCACGATGGTGGCGCTCGAAGACGCCAACATTCTCGGCACGGGCAACATGCTCAAGGTCAAGACCAACTTCAGCCGCCGCGACTTCTCCTACGGCGGCAACGAAGTGGAGTACGAAATTCCCAACGTGCTGGGAACGTTCTTCACGGCGGAATTCGCCGCAGGGCGCGCATTCTACAACTCGACCCTCGATGCGAAGCTGTGCAAGGAATTTCTGCGGCCCACGGACTACGAAGCGGGCGTGAGCTACAACAATCTGAAATTCAAGGAATACATGATCGAGCAGGACACGTCGCTGCTGGTACGCGCCCGCAATTTCGATGCGTGGGGCGGCTACTCGCACTTCCTGCCCTCGGTCTCGTCGAGCGTATACCTCACGGGCCGCTACAACCACCGCCGTTTCCTCCTGCGCCCGAACGACGTGACCGCCAACCATCACCCGTCGCTGCACGGCCACGACGCGGCGCTTTTCGGAACGGGCATCTACCGCGAAAAATTCCTCACGGCCAACATGATATACGGATTCGGCTCGGACGAGTATCTGGCGACGGGCTACAAGGCCGAAATCGTCAGCGGCTACTCGTGGGGCGAATTCAACGACGAAGTCTACCTCGGTCTGAGCTACCGCACCGGCGGATTCCGGCGAGCGGGCTACATCATGGGCGGCCTCACCCTGGGCAGCTACATCGAACCCCTCACCGGCAAATGGAACCACAGCGCCGTCGACATCGACCTGCGGTGGTTCTCCCACCTGTTCATCGCCGGACGCAGCCGCCTGCGCCAATTCCTGATGCTCAACTACACCCACGGCTGGAACCGCGGCACGGGCAACGACGAAAGCATCCGCTTCACGCGCCGCAACGGCTTACAGGCGCTCAAGGAACGGGTTCTGGGCACCAACCGCGCGGTGCTGAACACCGAAACGGTGCTCTTCACCCCGTGGCAGCCGGTGGGTTTCCGCATCGCCTTTTTCGGATTCGCCGACCTGGGGCTGATCGGCTACTCGCCCAACGCGTTCAAGAACGACTTCTTCGCGTCGCTCGGCGGCGGCATCCGCATCAAGAACGAACGGCTTATCTTCAGCACCGTACAGATTCGGCTGGGCGTTGCGTTCAACAAGAACGGACTTGCCGACAGCGAATATTTCCGGCTGTCGAATTCCACCCGCCTGGAACAATACCGCTATCGCCCCACCCGCCCCGAAATCGTAGGGTTCGAGTAAGCGTCAGCCGATACGCTGCACCTCGGTCGATTGCTGTCCCTGCGTATAGCGCTGTTTATGACCGCCGTTCGTCCCCCGCAGCAGGTCGTGCCCGAACAGCGAGAGCTGCAACCGCCCTATATTGCGCGATTCCGACCTACGGGACGGCGACACGAAAATAAATCACGAACCGGGAAAAAATTTTGCAGAACGGCGCGAACGCACTAATTTTGTAAAGAAGACGCGAAAATTTACCAAGAGAAATGAAACCGCTATTCACTGAGAGGGAGATACGAGGAGTGGCGATATTCCTGCCGCTGGCCCTGCTGGCGCTGGGAGTGGCTCTGCTTGCGCGCCCGAGAACGGACGCGGGCGCGGCACGGGAAGCGGAAACGAACCAACGCCACGCAACCCGGCGGGACACGCTGCGCCCGAAACCTTTCGACCCGAACACGGTGAGCTACGAACAACTGCGCGAAATGGGCCTGACGCAAACCGAAGCGGCGAGCCTGGTCCGCTACCGCTCCTATGACAAGATATTCCGCATACCGGAAGACGTGGCGGCATGCTACGGAATCGACGATTCGCTCTACCGGGTGCTGAAACCCCACATCCGCATAGCCCGCCGCTACACCACTGCGCCGCAGGGATACCGCCCGGGCCGGATGGTGGCGGAACCGCTGCCGCCGGAACAATTCCGCATAGACACGGTGAGCGCCCGCTACCTGGAAGCCATCGGCGCGCTGACGCGCCAACAAGCCCGGACCTTCGTGAAGTGGCGCGACACCCACCCCATCTGCGACATGGCGGAACTGCGCAAATGCTATGCGGTGAGCGATTCGGTAGCGACGGCGCTGGAACCCTACATCATTTTCAGCGAACGCGAACCGGCCGCCCCGCGCTATCCGATCGAGCTGAACGACGCGGATTCGGCGACCCTGCTGCTGGTAAACGGCATCGGCGAAAAGACCGCGGGCCGGATTGTCCGCTATCGCGAACGCCTGGGCGGCTACTGGCGGACAGAACAGCTGACCGAAGTGGAAGGCGTGACGGAGAGCAACTACGAAAAGATTTCGGCACAAATTTGCTGCGACAGTTGCAGAATTCGGAAAATTCATATTAACTTTGCGCCCGCTCCGGAGTTGCAGCGGCATCCCTATTTGACGCCGCAGCTGCTACGGAGAATACTCAAAACAAGGCAGTTGAAAGGAGGTTGGAGCACCCCGGAAGCATTTAACGAAGACAACAGACTCAAACCCGGAGAAGCCGCGAGGCTGGCTCCTTACCTGAGTTTTGCGCCTCCCGGCGGTGACGACGACGAGTAAACGACCGACGAAAGGGACGCGGAGGAACGCAGATTCCCCGGCCCGAAGAACCCCACAGCGGGAAGACCCGCGAAAAAACAAAAGAACGAAAGTTCTCGATAAACCGAGAGCAGAGCCGAATTTATTCGGGCTATGCCGAGGCGAGAAAAGGTGCAAAAAATTGAACTAAAAAAAACGAATATCATGATTATCATGCAGGTAAAAGAGGGCGAAAACATCGAACGCGCCCTGAAGAAATTCAAACGCAAATACGAACGCACGGGCGTACTGAAGGAACTGCGCCGCCGCCAGTATTTCACCAAGCCGTCGGTACAGAAGCGCGAGGCGATGATGCACGCCGTCTATGTAGCCCACATGGACCGCGACGACGACTAAAAACCGCATGCGCAACAACGCAAAGGGACCCTTGCAAGGGTCCCTTTTTCGTTACGGAAACGTCCCGAAACCAAAGAAATTCCTTACAATATGATATGGCAACGAATATCCCGGGGCGAAAACTGAAAGCGAAAGCCCGGACGGAATATTTGGAAAACTCGAATATATTTCATTTCTTTGCAACCTAACTATGTTCTAAGAATCGCACTAATGCAAAAAACCAAACTTTTACTCACGGTTCTTGCTCTTGCACTGTGCTTCGGCCCGGTAACGGCCGCCGCGCAGGGGGGGGGTAAAATCCAGGTGAGCGGCACGGTCACTGCGGCCGAGGACAAACAGCCTCTGATCGGAGTGAACGTGATCGCAGGAGCCACGACGGGCGTCTCGACGCTTATCGACGGCACCTACACCATTTCCGTGCCCGCAGGAACCCGACTGCTGTTCCAGTACATCGGCTACAAGGACGTAGAATTCGTGGTACCCGGCGGAAGCCCGGCCGTCCGCTACGACGTAGCGATGGAAAACGATTCGCAGGCTCTTGAAGACGTGGTGGTGATCGCCTACGGCGTCCGCAAGAAAGGCACGGTAGCGGGCTCGGTCGCGACCATCAAGGCCGAGAACATCGAAAACACGCCGACGGCGGCTTTCGACCAAGCGCTGCAAGGCCAGGTACCGGGTCTGTCGGTGATGGCCGTATCGGGCGAACCGAGCGAATCGACGATCATGAAAATCCGCGGCGTGAACTCGATAAACTCGGGCACGGCACCGCTCTATATTCTTGACGGCGTAGCGATTTCGAGCGCCGACTTCAACACGGTCAATCCGGCCGACATCGAATCGCTGTCGGTACTCAAGGACGCCTCGTCGACCTCGATCTACGGCGCCCGCGCCGCGAACGGCGTAATCGTCATCACGACCAAACGCGGCCGCATGGCCGACCATCCGACCATCAACTACCGGATGCAACTGGGTTTCTCGCAGATAAACCAGCAAAACTGGAATATCATGAACACCGAGGAACGCATCCGCTATGAAAAGGAAATCGGCCAGACGGCGGGCAAGAACTACGACCTGCTGAGCAAGACCGACATAAACTGGCTGGATGCGGTCTACAACAATGCGGCGCTGCTCCAGAACTACGAACTCTCGGTATCGGGCGCCACGGAAAAGACCAACTACTATGTTTCGGGCGGCTACTACAACCAGGAAGGTACGGCCATCGGCTCGGGATTCGAGCGCTACTCGATACGTGCGAACGTAGAACAGCGCGCGGCGAAGTGGCTGAAAATCGGCACCAACACGGCACTGAACTACCAGGAAATACAACGTGCCGACGACGGGGTGATGACCTTGGTGACGCCGATTTCGGCGGCGCAGTTCATGATGCCCTACTGGAACCCCTACCGCAAAGACGGCTCGGTGGCCTCCATCGAAGACGGCAGCTGGAAAGGCCAGGGCCAGAACCCGCTGGAATGGACGGCGAACAACCCGCTGACATTCAAGAAATACAAAATATTCTCGTCGCTCTTTGCCGAAGCGACCATCATCGAAGGACTGACCGTCCGCTCGCAATTCGGCATCGACTACTCCCACACGACGGGATTCGGCGTATCGTACCCCGAATACTCGCCCAATCTGAACGACGGCACGGCGCAGCGCAGCTCGACCGACGGACTGAACCTCCAAATCACCAACACGATCAACTACGCACTGAAGCTGAACGACAAACACTCGTTCAACTTCCTGCTGGGACACGAGGGAATCAACTACCACTACGAAGATTTCTCGCTGATAGCCAAAGGCCAGACGAACAACAAACTGACCAACATCAGCAACGCGACGCGAGTGACGAGCTGGAACGACATGACGGACGACGACTACGGCTACCTGTCGTTCTTCGCCCGTGCGGAATACAACTATGACAACCGCTACATGGTCGAACTGGCGGCCCGTACCGACGCCTCGTCGCGCTTCGGCAAGGACAACCGCTGGGGCCGCTTCTGGTCGGTGGGCTTCATGTGGAACATGCGCAACGAACGCTTCATGGACAACGTGGGCCACTGGCTGACGAACGCCCAAATCCAATTCTCGACCGGAACTTCGGGCAACTCGGCCATACCCAACTACGAACATCTGGCCCTTATCGGCGGCGGTGCGAACTACGCGGGCAATGCGGGCGTAGCGCCCATCCAACAAAGCACCGACGGACTGAAGTGGGAAAAACCCTGGACGACGAACCTGGGTCTGCACTTCGGATTCTGGAACCGCCTGGAAGTAGACCTCGAACTCTACAACAAGAAGACCACGGACATGCTGATGGAAGTACCCCAGTCGTACTCGGACAACGGCTACGGATTCCGCTGGGACAACGTAGGCGGCATGGTGAACCGAGGTGTGGAACTTACCCTCTCAGGAACGCTGATTGCCCACAAGGACTTCCTGTGGACGGCCAACGCGACGGTCTCTTACACGAAGAACAAAATCACGGAACTCTACAACGGAGTACGGGAATACGAACTCGCCAACACGAGCAAAAAACTGGTGGTGGGCCACGACGTAGGCGAATTCTACATCAACCGCTTTGCGGGTGTGAACCCTGCGAACGGCGACGCCCTGTGGTACACGAAAGACGGCGCGCTGACAACCGAACTGCGCGACGAAGACAAGGTGATGATCGGCAAGAGCATGTATGCCCCGTGGGAAGGCGGCTTCGGCACGTCGCTCTCGTGGAAAGGGCTCTCGCTGACGGCCCAGTTCAGCTGGGTGGCCGACCGCTGGATGATCAACAACGACCGCTACTTCAACGAATCGAACGGCCGCTTTGCGTCGAACAACCAGTCGCGCCGCCTGCTGGAACGCTGGAAAAAACCGGGCGACGTGACCGACATCCCGCGCCACGGAGTATACACCGAATTCGACTCGCGCCTGCTGGAAGATGCGTCGTTCCTGCGACTGAAGAACCTGATGCTGAGCTACTCGCTGCCGAAGAACCTGCTACAGAAGACGCGCGTACTGAACGGAGTGAGAATCTATGCGCAGGCGCAGAACCTCTTCACCTTCACGAAATTCTCGGGTCTGGACCCCGAAAGCCCGTCGAACATCTACATCGCCCAGTACCCTGCGGCGCGCCAGTTCACGTTCGGGCTCGACCTAACTTTCTAAACAGCGGACCACAAGATAATGAAAAGAATAGAACACCATATCAAAATCTGCTTCGCGGCGTTCGCTCTGCTGATGGGTGCGGTCTCCTGCCTGGACAAGTTTCCGGGGCAGTCGATACCCGAAAACGGCGGGATGCAGAACTACAACGATGCCGAACAGCACGTGGTCGGCATCTACTCCAGTCTGAAGAGCGCGGCCCTCTACACGGGCTATCTGACGCTGCTGCCGGACATCCAGAGCGACCTGGTATATGCGGTGGAGGGCAACAGCAACATCTACGGCAACCACTACCTGTGGACCGTGCGCTCGACCAACTCCGAAATCGAAGCGGTCTACGGCTCGCTCTACACGACCATCGGCGACTGCAACTTCTATCTGGACCGCATCGACGCGGTGAAAGCCAAGGAAACCGACGACGAGAAACTCGACGAACTGGACATCTACACGGGCGAAGTGTACGCCATCCGTGCGCTCTGCTACTCGGAACTGCTGAAATGCTTCTGCAAAGCCTACGACCCGGCGACGGCCGAAAATGAACTGGGAGTGGTACTCCGCACGAAATACTTCGAGAAAGAACCCGTGCGCCGTGCATCGCTCTACGATTCGTATGCGCTTGTGCTGGAAGACCTGGCGAAAGCCGAAGCCCTGCTCTCCGATGAAGAAAAGAACAACGAAGCCAACTCGATCTACTTCACCCTTGCGGCGGCCCAAGCGCTCCATGCGCGTGTAGCCCTCTACATGCAGGACTGGGAGACGGCCATCGAATACTCGTCGAAACTTATCGACGAACACAACTTCACGCTGGCCAATGCGAAAACCGCCATCACGTCGGACGGCTTGACATGGTTCGACTACATGTGGTTCTACGACCGAAGCCCCGAAGTGATTTTCCGCATAGGTCTTCTCGTAACCGACAAGACGGGCGACCTGGGTGCAGCGTTTCTGAACTTCACCCGCGACTACCGCTACTTCTACCCGGACTTCGCTCCGGCGCAATGGGTACTCAACGCCTACGGCCAAAACGACCTGCGCTATGCGAGCTACTTTGCCGACAAGAGCAACGGCATTGTCATCGGCTATGGCAACGGCATGAATTCGCCGGTGCTGGTGAAGTACTACGGCAACCGGACGTTCGTGGAAAGCAACATATTCCACCGCTGCATGCCCAAACCGTTCCGGCTGGCGGAACAATATCTGATTCGTGCGGAAGCCTACTGCAACCTGCCGACGCCCAACTACTCGGCGGCGAGCAAGGACCTGACGACTCTGAGCCAGAGCCGCCACCAGACAGGCGGCACGCTGAACGTCACGCAGGCCAACTGGAAAGAACAAATCTCCAACGAACGGGTGCGCGAACTCTACATGGAGGGATTCCGCCTGCACGACCTCAAACGCTGGAAGATGGGCTTCGAGCGCAAGAAACAGAGCTACGCGATGGAAGAAGGAAGCACGCTGAAAATCGAGGGCGACGACCCGCGCATGGTCTGGCCGATTCCGCAGCACGAACTGGACGCCCCGGGCTCGGAAATCCTGCCCAACGAAAGCAACAAATAAAAGAAGACGAAACATGAAACGAATCATAACGGTCATATCGGCTGCCACGCTCCTTGCTGCACTCGTACCGGGCTGCAACCAAGAACGCACGACCTACTCCGACGCCGAATATGTGATGTTCGCCGACACGATGTCGCTGCACATGATACCCGACGATGCGGAACACTACTTTGCGGTGCAAGTAGCCTCGACGAAGTCGTGCGACTACGACCGCACGTTCGGCGTAGAGGTAATCGACAAGGGCAGCAAAGCCATCGAAGGGCTACACTACCGACTGAAGAGCAACACGATAACCATACCGGCGGGCAAGCTGGCGACGGAAATCCTGGTCCACGGCAACTATGCGGCGCTGGAAATCGCCGACACGGTGAACTTCAACCTGCGCCTGGTGATGCCGGAACAACTGGAATGGGAATTCTACGGCAACGGCACGAACGTGAAGATGGTCAAGAGCTGCCCCTTTGCATTGGAAAACTACACGGGCTGGTGTGTGGTCACCTCGACGTTCCTGCAAGACTACCCGGGAGTGGACAACAAGAGCATACAGAGACTGATCCGCACAGAAAAACACCCGACGGAAGAAAACCTTGTCATTCTGCATGACTGGCTGTTCAACGGCTACGACGTAACTCTGCGCTTCGACCCCACGGACCCTGCCGAACCGAAAGTGTCGATGGATTCGGACCAGGTGATCTCCGACGAAGCATCGGTATTCGGAATCATCCGCGGCGACAACAAAATCCTGACGGAAAGCGCCCAAAACTATGTATCGTACTACAGCGCGTGCGAAAACTTCGCAGCACTCTGGTCCCACATGTATGTGGAGAACCTGGGTACGCCTGTGGGCTCGGTAGGCAACTTCTACACGATACTGGAATGGGTCAGCGACGAAGAAGCGGACCGTCTGCAACGAGAAGAAGGCATGTAATACGGGAAACGGCGAAAAGCGTTCTCTTTAATTATAGCGTTTAACGAAAAGTCAAAAATCATGAAAAAGAACTTTTTGCATCGGGCGATGCTTCTGACCGCAGGTCTGAGCCTTGCACTGGTGTCCTGCTCGGAGACGGGTGAAGACGGCCCCGCAGGAACCCCCGTATTCCCCGAAGCCATAGAAACCGCGATCATACCCGGCGAAAGCCATACCCTCGCATTCGAGGCCAACATGAAATGGGAAGTCTCGATTCCGGAAAACGCGTCCCAATCGTTCTACATTGCGGACGGCGAACACAAGGTGCTGACGCAATACGGCGAAGCCGGAAAGGCGGAAGTGACTATCGGAACCTATGAAATAGAGAACTTCGACGACGCACCCAAGTGCGAAGTGACGCTGACCATGGGCGGCCAGTCGAAAGTAATTGCGACGCTGAGCATCGAACAACAAGAACGCGCCCTGACGCTCTACACGAGCAAGATGGAAGACGGCAGCTTTGTTTATGCTTCGGAAGGAGAACTGGGCTACATATACAATGAAACCCCGGCTCAGACCATCGAACTGGCATGGCCGTCGGGGCTCTCGGGCTACATGTACCCGATTCTGGTGGAAGCCAACTTCGCATGGCGCCTGGCCGAGAAATCGGAATGGCTGTCCGAAGCCGACTACAAAGGCGAAGCCGGCGAACAAGTGGAAATCCTGCTGAAAGCCGACCCGACGAAATACCCGCTGGACGGCGACCAGGAAGGCAAATTCGTATTGTGCGCCCGCAACAACCCGGACCTGAAATACGCCTACACGGTCAAGATACCCGCCTGCCGCAACCACTACGAAATGACGGGATTCGTGGCCGAAAGCCGCTTCAATGCCAAAGGCAAGTTCTTCAGCGCAGGCAGCAGCTCGGCAGGAGCTTGGGTCGACGGCGGAGCGCACGGCGACATTGTAAGCGTGGAAGAACCGGTAATTTTCAAGTTTGCCAAAATAACGGAAATGGGCGGCAACAGCTATCTGGAAGCAGACGCATCGCAGACAACGTGGCTCAAAATCGAAAGCACCGTATCGGATGCGAACAACGTACTCAAAGAACGCCGCTACACGATTACGGTAACGGAAAACGCAGGCGATGCCCGCGAAGCCGTGATTGTAGCTCTGCCCGCCTCGGTCGCCGAAGGCCTCCAAGCCTGGGAGCTTGCCGACATGGACATCAAGGAAGAATACCAGCCGTACATTATGACGCGGGTGAACCAAGGTGCGAAACCCGACCTTGTATCGGCGGTGAACCCCGAGGGTATGACCGAAGTTGGCGCGGAACTGAAAAGACTTTCGCCCGACGAATATGGCTGGATAATGACGGAATTCAAAGTTAACGATGGTTTCCAACTGACCTACACCAAGGGATGGTCGAATGAAGATTCCAAGTTGGAACTGGCTCAGGAATACACCGCATACAAAGCCTACGACTACAATCGGAAAGAAATGTCGCAAGCAGATTCGTGGCTGGCGGTACGCCAGGCCAACGACGGCTTTATTATCGACATGACCCCCTCGAAAGACAAATGCGGAGCTCAGTCGCAGGCAGATGAACAACTGGCCCATGTAGGCTACATTGTCTTTGAAAATGCGGAGGGTGCATTCGTAATGATTCGCTGCATCTACGACGAAAACGCCAGCATCGGCGGAGACGACGGAGCAATCAAGGTAGAATTCCAATACCCGCAGTATGCCCCGATGATAGACGAATCGTCGCTCGAACTGCTGACCTCGGGCCCGCTCTTCGAGGAATACAACCCGGACAACGGAGCACCGGTATATCACCTGACGTTCCGCAAACCCACTGCGACGATGTCGGCACTGAAAGGACTGCCGGAAAAAGGCATCTCGAACGCCGACGAATGGCTGAACTACGAACCGGGCGACGGAACGACGATCATCTCGATGGACGCCACGAAACTCCCGGAAGGCCAGAAGACGATGACCAACAGCATTGTGTTCTACAATGCGTCGTGGCAGACGGCAGTAGTACTTGTCTGCACGCTTGACCTGACGAACTACGATTCGGGAGAAGACGAGGAATAACGCCCGAACCCGACCTGCGAAACGAAGGCCCCGTTCCACGGGGCGGGGCCTTTATACCGAAAGAACGATAATTAACAGAGAACACAGCACAAGGTTTTGAACATGAAACTTTTCAAACTCATCCTGCTTGCGACGGCGACGTGCATGGCGATGACCCTGCTGGGCGGATGCTCCGAAGACGGCACCGACAACCGGGAACTCGACTACGGCCATGTACAGTTCAAACTCTACAAGGAGGTCTCCTACGAAAAAACGACGCTGGCGGGCCGTGCGGTACAAACGCAGCTGGACTACCTGTCGGACGCGACGAAAGTGACGGTACGTCTGGACTACAACGGCACCATGCTTGCCCAGACCCTGACGCTGGATGCGGCGGACAAGGACGCGGCGGAATACGGCCTGCGAAGCACCAAACTCAAACTACTGACGGGAAACTACCGGGTAGTGGCGTTCTCGCTCTATGACAAGCACGACGAACTGCTCTACAACGGCCTGCCGCAACAGAACGAACTGACCGTGGCAGCGGGCGGACTGACGACCCACGACCTGACGGTGAACGTGACGCCGCGCGGCAAAGTACGCGTCACGCTGCTGAAAGACATGTCGGACTTTGTCCGGACCCGCGCCGGCAACGTATACCGCCAATACACGTTCGACGAAATCAAACACACGGACCTGACGGTACAGAACACCGAAACGAACGACCTGACGACGTTCGAGAAACTGCCGATGGAATTTGCCATCCACTTCGACGAACAGAACGAAGCAAACGGCACGTTCGGCTACCAGACCTCGTCGAGCAAATGCGACTCGCTGCTGTCGCTGCCTGCGGGCGAATACCGCATAGTCTCGTATGTGACCTACGACAAGAACAAGACCGCCCTTGAGACGAACGCCCGGCCTGCCGCGGCGAACTTCACGGTGGAAGACAACGAAACGACCGAAATCAAAGCCAAAATCGCGCTCTACGAAAGCGACGAATATATCAAGGACTACTACGCACTGAAGGCCATTTGGGAAGCCCTCGACGGCCCGCGCTGGTCCTATGCGGGCGAAAGCTACAACCCGGGAGCCAACTGGGACTTCAACAAGGACCCCGACCTGTGGGGCGCCCAACCGGGCGTGCAGCTCCACGACAACGGCCGCGTAGCGCGTCTGGACCTGAGCGGATTCGGATTCCGCGGCGACATGCCTGCGGCCATCGGCCAACTGACGGAAATGATCGAACTCTACTTAGGTACGCAGAACGACAAAAACTACTATGACCCGACGGAAGACCTGGCGACGAGCATGGCGAACCGTGCGCGCAACCGGATGGCCAACCACAAGGCATACTACGAAAAACACCACCCGGCGACGCAAATGTCGTGGCCCTGTGCCCTTGCCCTGCGCGAACACGACATCCACACGCCCTCGACGGCACTCTATGACGAGGGCTACACGGAAAACCAGATATTCGACACCCAGGGCAACCAACTCAACATCCGCCCGGCGGCCAACCTCCACGGCAAAATCTGCAACGGTCTCAAATCGCTGCCCAAGGAGATCGGCAACCTGAAGAAACTGGAAATCCTCAACATAGCCAACAGCGAAATCAAGGAACTGCCGGCCGAAATGGTCCAACTGGAGAGCTGCACCGACCTGGAACTCTACAACTGCCCGAAGATGGAACAATTCCCGCAAGTGCTGGCCGAAATGCCGAAACTTGTGTCGCTGAACATCTCGGAAAACAAACAATGGAGCGAACACGACCCGGACGGACTGGCCGCGGGCCTGGAAGCGATAGGCAACGGAAAATCGCAGAACGTACTGCAACTCTTCTACTGCCGCAACAACAACGTGACGGCCATACCGGACTCGTTCCGCAATCTGAAGAAACTGGGCGCGCTGGACATGTGCGAAAACAAAATCAGCAAACTGCCCGCGGGAGGTCTGGGAGAAGTGGCCCCGACGGAGATACGCCTGGACCACAACCTGATCGAAGAATTCCCGACGACGAACGGAAAATTCTGCCCGATGGAAGACATGGAGACCTTCTCGGCGACCTACAACAAACTGAAGGTATTCCCCAACATCTTCTCCTCGAAAGGCAAGTATGTGATAAAGACCGTAGACTTCTCCTACAACGAAATCGAAAAACTGCCGGACGACTTCAACGGAATTCTGGTCAACACGCTGACGCTGGCGAACAACAAGATAAAGGTATTCCCCAAGGAACTGCTGAGCGGAACGAACTCCTATGTGAGCTACATCATCCTGCGCGGAAACGGCATGACCGAGATACCGGAAGGCTCGTTCAAAGGCGAATTCGCGGCCTCGCTGGCCTCGCTGGACCTGACCTACAACCGACTGAAGGAACTGCCGAAGGACTTCACGGCCGAAGATCTGCCCTATCTGTACGGAGTGGACCTGTCGTACAACGCCTTTGCGTCGTTCCCCTACAAACCGCTCAACTCATCGGGACTGACGGTATTCGCCGTACGCGGACAACGCGACGACAACGGAGCCCGCTGCCTGCGCGAATGGCCGACGGGAATCTACAAACACACGGGACTGCGAGGACTGTTTCTGGGGTCGAACGACCTGCGCAAGGTAGACGACAAGATTTCGTATCTGATCTACAACCTTGACATCAGCGACAACCCGAACATAGTATTCGATGCGTCGGACATCTGCATCTACTGGCGGAACGGAGCCTACATGCTTGTGTACGACAAGACGCAGAAGATCATCAACTGCGACGAAATGCTGCAATAAACAGAGCGACGAACATGAAACATCTGACATACATAAGCATCCTGCTCGGAACGATGGCCCTGGCCGCCTGTACCGACGACAAGACGAACGCCCCGTTCGGACCGGACAGCAAGGAAATAACCATCGGAGCCGACGGAGGAACCCGCACGGTCCGCATAGCGTCGGACGATGCGTGGATCGCCACGACCGACGCGCCGTGGATCACCGTATCGCCTGCCAACGGCCGCGGAACAACGACCTGCCAACTGCTCATCGACTCGGCGTTGGTGGAGACGCCGCGCCAGGGCGTCATCCGCTTTCAGAACCAACAATCGCGCGACAACCAGGAAATAACGGTGAAGCAAGACGGCTACGCCTATGCCATCACGCTGGAAGAACCGGAAATATCGGTCGAAAACTTCGCGACGCTGGACGAACGCTACTTCGACGTGAAGGTGAAAACCAACGTAGACTTCAATGTAGCCATCCCCGACACGACGGGCTGGCTCCAATATGACAGCTACAAGGTGAACATCGACCGCGGAATCCGCCCGCGCGAAGTGACCGTACGCTTCAAATGGAACATCAGCTCGATTCCGAGAATCCGCAAAGCCGAAATCTCGTTCCTGCCGAAAGGGAACGTGACGCTCGACCAACAGGACAAACTGCGCGTAGAACAGAAAGCGGCGGAGAAAATCAAAGAAAACACCCGCGAAGGCGACTCGGTGGCGCTGCTGGGCGTAAACCGCTCGCTGAACTCGTGGCGCAACGTATGGGACGCCTCCGAAAGCATGGACAACTGGGAAGGCGTGGTCCTGTGGGAAGAAAACATGGAAGGCTACACTCCTGAAAAAGCCGGACGTGTAAAATCGGTCTCTTTCTCGTTCTTCACCACCAAGGAAGGCATACCGTTTGAAATACAATACCTGACGGCGGCCGAAGAAATCACCTTCTTCAGCAACTCCAACACCCACATGCTGAGCCTGAACACGGGTGATGCGATTACGAAACTGCCGCAACTCAAACGCCTGACCATCTCGGGCTACGGATTGACGGAGCTGCACCCGGACTTCAAGAACCTGAAGAGCCTTGAATATCTGGACCTGAGCAGCAACTCCTTCCAGAAACTGCCCTCGATACTGACGAAAGAAAACATGCCCAAGCTGCATACGCTGATCATGAACGCCAATCAACGCAGCTTGGTTTATGACCTGAGCAACTCGGTGACGACCGACATCGGAGGTCTGATCGAAGAACCGGGATTCCCGCGCCATCTGCTTGAATGGGAACTCGACACGCTGAGGCTGTCGGTAAACTACCTGCAAGGCTCGCTCCCGTCGTTCGGCACGGCCGACGCGCCACAGAACGGCTGGACGGAATTCTACACGGCAGCCGACATCGACAACTCGGCCAACGACAAAGGTGTGGACACGCTGCCGAGAAGCCTGATAGGCACTCCGAAAGTGATGGCCCGCACGAAATTCTTTGCCATCAACCTGAACCGCATGACCGGAGAACTGCCCTACTGGCTGCTCTACCACCCGGCGCTGAACTGGTGGGTGCCTGAAATCCTGATATTCAACCAGGAAGGAATCGACGCGAACGGCCGGACCGCCGGATTCAGCAACGAACCGGTCAACATGAACTACTACTATGATTTCTACCCGACGAAAACCCGGCCCTCGGACGAACGGGAAGAAACAAACACGACACGATGATGAAAAACACGCTATACGGAATGATGGCGGGCCTGCTGCTGGTGCTGGCGGCCTGCACGACCGACCCGCATACGGACCCGAACACGCAAGGCCCGGGAACACAACCGGCGACGGCGGGCGAACTGCTGGTCAAATTCGACCCCTATGTGAGCGAAATCCTGGAACGCGCGACGGCGAAAACTCGCAACGGCGAAGCCGCGACACGCTCGGGAATCCTCACGGTAGACGAAGTGCTGGAGCTCGCGGGCGGCTATGAAATCGAACGCGTATTCCCGGTGAACGCACGCACCGAAGCGAAGACCCGGAATGCGGGCCTGCATCTGTGGTACGTAATCCGCTTCGACGGCGACCGCACGGAGAAAGAAGTGGCGGAACAACTCGCACAACTGGGCGAAGTGCAGAAAGTGAGCCTGAACCACACGATCAAACGAGCCTACGACGCCAAGAAAAAGGCCAAGCCGCTGGACCTTGAAACCCTCCGCGCGATGGCGCTGAAGACCCGGGCGGCGGACTTCCCCTACAACGACCCGCAGCTGCCGGCCCAATGGCACCTGATAAACCATGGCGACCTGTTCCAGAAAGACGGCGTGAGCAAGTCGATAGCGGGAGCCGACGTACAATGCGAAGAAGCGTGGGACCTCTCGACGGGCGACCCGTCGATCATCGTCGCGATACTGGACGAAGGAGTATGTCTGACCCACCCCGACCTGAAAGACAACCTGTGGGTGAACGAAGACGAAATCGAAAACTCCAACGAAGACAACGACGGCAACGGCTATGCGGGAGACCGCCACGGCTACAACTTTGTGACCGGCTCGGGCCGCATCACGTGGGACGACGCCTATGACACGGGCCACGGCTCGCATGTGGCGGGCGTAATAGCGGCCCGGAACAACAACGGCGAAGGCATCAGCTCGATAGCGGGCGGCACGGCCGAAAAACCGGGCGTGAAAATCATGAGCTGCCAGATATTCTCGGGCAACACGGAACCCAACGCCCTGGCGACGGTACGCGCAATCAAATACGCCGCCGACAACGGAGCCGTCATCCTGCAATGCAGCTGGGGCTACACCTCGGGCCTTGCCAACGGCTACGAATGGCAGCCGGCCTTCACGACCGAAGAACAATGGGCCGAAAACCGCCCCCTGGAACAAGAAGCCCTGGACTACTTCGTCCACAACGCGGGCTCGCCCAACGGCCCCATCGACGGAGGTCTGGCGATTTTTGCAGGCGGCAACGAAACCGCCCCGATGGCGGGATTCCCGGGAGCGGCCGAAATGTGTATCGCCGTATCGGCCACGGCGGCCGACTACACCCCGGCTGTCTACACGAACTACGGCCCCGGCACCACGATAGCAGCCCCGGGCGGCGACCAAGACTACTACTATGAATACGGCGAGGGCGCAGACCGCGGAAAAACGGGCAGCGTGCTATCGGCACTCCCCTACACCGTGAGCGAAAGCGGCTACGGCTACATGGAAGGCACCTCGATGGCCTGCCCCCATGTGTCGGGCGTAGCGGCGCTGGGCCTGTCGTATGCGTTCCAACTGCGCAAACATTTCACGGCCGAAGAATTCAAGCAGCTGCTCTACGAAACGGTGACCCCCATCGACCAATACATGACGGGGCGCAAGCTCTACTGCCGCTACACGACGGACTTGGGCACGGTACACCCCAGCCAGATGCTGCTCTCGGACTACCACAAACAAATGGGAGCCGGGCAAGTCAACGCCACGAAACTGCTGAACGCAATTAGCGGCAAAGGCACGCAGGTGAAGTTCCCCAACCTTTATGTACCGCTGGACGGAAACGTGACGGTGACACCGGGCAACTATTTCATAGGCGGCGAACAACTGACCTACACGGTGACCATCGACGACACGACGGTGGCGACGGCGACCGCAGAGGGCAACAAACTGGTTGTCAAAGGAACGAAAGCAGGCGCGACGACGGCGAAGATTGCTACGTCGAACGGCGAAACGCAGACTTTCCGCATCACGGTCCGCAAGGGCGCGAACGGCAACGGCTGGCTCTAAAAACGAAGATGCTCCGGAACGGCCGCATAATGTATCTGTATCTGGCGACACTCTGGCTGGCACTGCCGGCGCAGCTGCAAGCCCAATGGGTGACGCACCTTACGCGGGAAAAACTGGACAGCCTGACGAACCCGGCAACGGCGGCGGGCGGCGAGACGATGCGCTTCGACACGCGCCGAATCGAAACGCCCGAACTGCACGAAGACGGCGCGCCGACGACCTACACCTACCGCTGGCGCAACGACGGAAAAGAACCACTGGTGGTGACGCGGATACAGACGAGCTGCGGCTGCGCGAAAGCGAAGCACGACAAACGCCCCGTACCGGCGGGCGGGCAAGGCGAAATAAAAGTAACCTACCACCCCAAAGGCCACCCGGGCGACTTCCAACGGAAGATATTCGTCTACACGCAACTTTCGGACACCCGGCCGACGGCCGTACTGGAACTGACGGGCCATGTGAAACCCTCGGCGCTGCCGACCCACGACTATGCCCATGCGATGGGCCCGCTGCTGCTGAAGCAACGGACGGTGCGGCTGGCGGGAGACCGGAAACAGACGGAACGGATAGAATGTCTCAATGCGGGCGAAAAACCGCTGAGACCGAGAGCCGACGGAGGACTGCTGCCGAAATACCTGACGTTCGGATGCGAACCGGAAATACTGGAACCCGGCAAAACGGGAGACCTGGTAATCCGGCTCGACCCGGAACAAGCCCCGAAAACGCTGCCGGAACGGATTCCGATACTGCTTGAGGGACTGACGCTGCCGCCGAGCCAACGGATGCTTGAAGTAAGAATCGGAACGGGCACGGCGGAGTGAGCCGCGGGAAAGCGGTATCGAATGCCGACGAACCGAAACGGGAATGAAACCGGAAACAGATTCTTCGCTTCGCTCAGAATGACAAGGCTTTGAGCGACGAGACTTGCTCGAAATGGGAGACATGCGAATGAACAGCAGTCGAAGCAGGAAGAAGACGTTCAGACGAAGTTTGGTGCAGAAAGACAGCATAGAATGACGAAACTCTGCCCGAAATGGCAAGGCTTCGTTTTGAATGACGACCCTCCGACGGGCAATCAGGCACCTCACCGAAAACCGGACTTCGGCCCCGGGCAAAAGGAAACGACAAAAACAAAAAACAGATAGAAGACAAATGAAAAATCTTTGGAAAATCGCTCTCCTCTCGCTGGCACTGACCATCTGCGGAGCCTGCAACGATGACGACGAGGCAGACACCCCGCTGACACCCAATGCCAACAACATAGCAGGAACGTGGCAACTGACGCAATTCGACGGCGCGACGCTGGCCGAAGGGAGTTACATCTATATCGAATTCATCCGCAAGGATATGAAGTTCAAGATGTATGACAATTTGGACGCTTTCCAATTGCGCGTGCGAACGGGCGAATTCAACATCCTGGAAGAAGAAGGCCAAGGCACGGTTATCCGCGGCAAATACGACCACGCTGTGGGCGACTGGCAACATGTCTACCGAATCGACGAATTCACGGCCGAACGGATGGTCTGGACGGCGATGGACGACCCGCAAGATGTATCGGTATACGAACGGTGCGCGGGAATACCGGAAGACCTGGAATAACAAACGTCAACCGTCCATATACAAAACTTCATCCGGCATTTAAGAGGAAGCTCTCAACAAAATGCCGGATGAAGTTTTGACTATTTTACTTGGACTATTACTCTGATTCAGGCTATCAATTCTACGTGATTGCCCTCCGGGGCGGCAATGGCACTTTTATAGTACCCGTCGTCCGTGAAATCTCGGTTTGCTCAAGATAGTGTAACCGTCCACCGCTCTTAATCGCTACTTGCTGTTTCCCTCCAGCCATTGAGCCCTGCGCAAATCGGGCAAATGCCTGATCGAAAAACTCTCGAAATCAGCGTCGAAGCCGTCGCCGTCGGGGCTGGCTCCCATTACCCCGACCATGACAGGGCGATTGTCCTGCAACCAAGCGTTGCGCATCATTGCGTACTCCTTGTCATCAAAAGAATAGGAAATTTCCACCGCATCGAGCCTACGGACAGCCTTTATCCATACGAACGGCACGGACTTGTCCAAAGGTATGATGCTCCAATCGCTTGTGCGATGAGTTACCACGGTGCTGAGGTTGTATTGCCCGTCCACGAACTCGATACCCGCCTTGATATAATTCTCGTGGTCGATACGCAACATCAGCCCCGACTGGTCGAAACGGGTCTT
>ERZ778496.247-NODE-247-length-61756-cov-8.215669_pt1 | contig 61756 bp, 56 predicted proteins | sample MGYA00433099_ERZ778496 | MGnify/ENA primary metagenome ERZ778496 (study PRJEB29527, sample SAMN07138962) | mouse gut metagenome | material: feces | host: mouse | place: China:Nanjing | collected 2016-01-25 ...
TCTGTGCTTCATTCAAGAATCCTTTGCCCGCTTCATTCTCCACGTTGTAGGTCTTTCCGTTTTCCTCAATGGATATGGGATAGACATTCTCATCAAGCACGAAGCCTGTCGGGGCGGTTTTCTCACGGACAAGGTACTTGCCGTAACGCAGGTCGTCCATCTGGTACACGCCTTTTTCCACCTCGCCCATCTCGCCGAGTAGTTCGTCTTTCTTATCCAGTTTTCCATCTTCGTTTGTATCCGAGTAAACCTCAAATACCGCACCTGTCAGCTTGTTTTCTGGGTAGTCCTTGTCTACTTTAGTCAGAGCGATGTTGCCTGTAATGAAGTAATTGATAAGCTCAATTTCTACAACTTCGTCAACCTCACTGATAGTCACGCTGATTTCTTCCTCGGAGAGTACATATCCTTTCGGGCTTTCGATTTCACGGATTACCCATGTGCCATACGGAACTTCTTCAAAAGAAAAACTGCCGTCATCTTCGGATGTGGCAGTCGCAATCGCATTTTCCTTTGTATATTCTGTTGTGCCTGTCTGAAAGATGCCGATAACAGCACCGCCTAAATCTTTGCCGTCCTCATTGGATTTCTTACCGCTGACAGAGCCGTAAATCAGTTCGTTTTCAATGGCTTCCCCCTCGTTTGCTGTAATATGCACAACGGCGGTTTCCTGCCCTGCATACTCAAAATCAACAGGATATTTCTCGTCACTTACAAGATAAGCGGAGTTTGTTTTGATTTCCTGCACATAGTAGCTGCCAATCGGCAGGTTGCTGACTGCCTTTCCGTGACCGTTTTCATCAAGGAAGATAACCTCAATCAGCTCATCCGCAGGGATAGAAGAACCGTCTGCGGCGGTCAGTTCCTCGGCGGCATACAGACCAAACGTAACATCCTTAATCTCCCCGTTGTTGCCTACGCCGTATGCTTCATCCACTTCAAGCGTTTTATTAAGGTCAATTTCCACACGCTGACGCTCGTTGTAAAAATCCGTGCCTGCTTCCGTCACTTCAATTTCCTGTCCCGCATACACAAGCTCCACGGCATGGACTTCCTCACTTAATACCATGCCATACGGGGCTGTGATTTCCTTAACCTCATACTTTCCGAGATAAAGCTCCTTGCTTTCCGCTGTGCCGTCCTCGCCTGTGGTAATTGTATCTACAACCTCGCCTTTCTCAGCTCTGACCGTTCCGTCCGTCGTAATAATGTCCTCGGCGGCGGTAATCTCATAGACCGCACCCTCCAAATTATCCACGGCAAAAATCGGCTGGTACAGCCCCTTGTTTCCTGATACCCTGCTGAATACCTCCCCAGATTTTCCTACCGTGATTTTCCCTTTCTGTGCCACGTTGGAGCGTTCCACCTTGACAATGGTGATGCCGCTTTCTTCCTCGGAATTTTCCTGCTCCACGTCAAAATAAACTGGCTCGGAGTCGAGGACATAGCCGTATGGGGCTTGCACCTCAACAAGAGAATATCCCTTGCCGTATTCCAGAGTCTGCGGCGTAATAAGCTCTCCGTCTGCGGTAGTATAGAACGTGTCAATCTTTGTCACTTCGGGATAAGTGAACGTCATCGTCACAAGCTCCCCGTTCGGGTCGTAAATCTGGAAGCCTGCGCCCGCATAGGGGATAACCTTGCCTGTTTCCACGTCTTTCTTAACGATTTTGATATAGCTCTCAAAATTGGCGTTGTTGATAAGGTAGCGGTAGGTCTGGCTGTCTTTGCAGATGAACACGTCAAAATCTTTCATCAGCTCACGCCCGTCCCATCCAGAAGTCTGATGCACAGTATAAATGCCATACGGCATATCCTTTGTCTGGGCAAAGCCGTTCTCGTCACATATCAATGTGTCACGCTCGGTTTCCTCCGCCGCATCGAAGCCGCCTGCGGATTTTAAATACACTTCAAAGACAGCCCCCTCCTCTGGCGTTTCAATCTGGGTTTCGCCGTTGTCGGTGTGCTTGATGATGGCAATATTGCCTTTGATGACCTGCTCATTCACATCATTCTTTGCGGAATTATATTCCACGGTGTAAAGCTCTGGCTCTGCCCCTACATGATGGATTGTAGTATCTAAAAGATAGCCCTCGGACGGGGTAATCTCACGGACGCTCCAATCGTTCCCGCAGATATAATATTTCGTTGTGAACTGACCGTTTTCGTCGGTGGTGTAGGTGTCCACAAGCTCCTCGCCCTTATAGATGCCATAAACCGCACCTGCAAGGGAAGCGTCGCCCTGCGGCTTCTTTCCTGTTTCCACGTCGGTCTTTAATACCGTGACATTGAACTTCTTCAAAATGTTGTGGAAGCTGCGGTTTGTGACCTTTTTCCACTCAATCGGGGCTGTCTGGGATGCAGGCACGACGTAGCGGACTGCCGTGTCCACTTCCTCAAGGGTATAAGGCGTGCTGCCGCTGATAAGGACGTTCTCAAACTTTGCCAATCCATTCTTATCGGTTATGGCATATTCATCAACTGCCAATCCGCTTAAAGAAGTGCCGTAAAGGTGGAACTTCACGCCCTCCACCAGATTATCCTCGGATGTTTTCACAACCTCAAGGCTTCCACGCTTCAAAGTGTTGCTGAACGTGACTGTAGAAGTCTTTCCGCCAATGATTGTCACTGTCTGGGTTTTCTGCGGCTCATAACGGTCAATGGACTGTTCAGTGACGGTATAAGTGCCAGGGAATAACCCCTCCACCGTGATGTTTCCGTCTTTATCTGTTTTTACGGTCTTATTGAACCCGTCGCCCTTGATGGTAAAGGAAATCCCCGCAACAACGCCGTCCTCGGAAGTCTTTTTCAGTGCGACCGTGCCTGTCGGCGTTTCCACGTTGATATACGCCGTCATGGTATCCACGTTTTCCACGCCCGTAATGACGTCCTGCAAGTTGGGGTCGCCGTAAGCAATCATCATCGCCCCGCTGCTGACCGTCGGCGTGTTGTTCCTTGTAGCAGTAATCCTTGCTTTTCCGTCAATGGCTTTCTTGGATGTGACAGTGAGCTTGTTCCCAGACTTGGACACTTTCACGTTGCTGTCGGAACTGGTAAAGGAATACTCGGAAAGGGAATTGTTCTTATCCGTCAGCGTTAAGCTGTACTTCCCGTCCTTATAGGCAAGCTCCTTTGTAATGTCTTTCTTCCCTGCCGACATGAAGCTCGGAATTGTACTGTGCCTTGTCATCAGCGACACAATCTGGTCGTAAGCCGCCACCGCCCCGCTGTTCTCATAATTAGAGCCAAAGTGCAGGCTGTAAACGGTCGTGCTTGTCTGGCTGTACGGGCTTGTGGCGTTGCGGCATCCCGTGACGAACTCCCACACAAGGGTCTGGGTGGCAAGCCACTTCTCGTCATCGCTCCCAGACAGATTCCCGCTGTTCCCCTGATACCCATAGAGCAGGGCAAGCCCCACCGCCTTTCTCTGTTCTGCGGAGAGGGCGTTCCAAGCGTTGGAAGAAGCCTTTGCCAATGTGTTCCCCGTTTTCAGCGGCACTCCTGGCTGAAGGCAGAACGCCGTTTCCCCGTCCACATACATACGGTATTTGTATTCGCCTGTCCCTCCTGCGGTATGACCGCCGATATTGGCACTGGAATTATACCTCATGGCGTTCCCTGCACCGTCGTAGGTGTGGGTAAAGCTAATCGTCCCAATGTCGCCCGCTGCAAACGCTGTTGTGGCAGGGACGGCGGACAATGCCGTGACCGCAGCAAGGGCAAACGCCGCAGCCCTTTTGAATAATTTACGAATCTTCATCGTTACCTCCTGTTCGTTCTCATGTTGATAGTTGACTTTCTGGCAGAAAAAAACCGCCCGTGTGGACAGCCTTTAATAATTCTTTTCTCGGATAGTTACTGGCAGTATCTAGGGGGTGAGGTGTGGAGAGGGGGAAAGAGAAAAAAATTTGCTGTCCCCCAAAGGGCAGACTTCTCCCCAAGTGTGCGGTTATCTTTCCTGCCCCCGCTGCCTTTGTAAGTGTCGGTTATAAAACTCCAACGCCTTTACGACAAAATCCGTTTCCTGCCCTCTGGGGATGGATTTTGGTATGAGCTTGGTTATCCGCTCGTCCTTAAAGGCAGGCTTCTCTTTCTGGTTTGGCTTATCCTCCTGCATGATGGACTGGATAACCTCGTCCGTGAGTTTTCCCTCCTGCATGAACTTTTTCATCTTGATAGCCTGTGCAAGAGAGGGCGTGGCATCGTTGTAGCCCATCGCTTCTAAAAGCGTGTACTGCTGTTCCTCGGAAAGATAGGAGATTTCCACCGCAGGACGGAAAGCAATCTGGCGTTCATCTACCATTTGCAGGATTTCGGGCACAAGCTCGGTTAAACGGATAAATCGGCGTATCTGGTCTTTACTTTCTCCAACAAGTTCGCCTAATTCTTCATCAGAACGCCCCTTTGATAAATTAGTCGCCAATGGCGACGCATTTTCTTTCGGGGGTCTGCCTGCCTGTCTTTTCATTGCTTCTAACCGCATTTTATAAGCAAAGGCTTTTTCACTCGGCAGAATAACAGAGCGTTGGAGATTACTCTCAACCATGACAATAATCGCTTCATCATGGGTCAGCTCCTTAACCTCACATTTCAGCGTTTCAAGACCTGCAAGCTCACAAGCCTTTTTCCGCCTGTGACCGCTGATAAGCTCGTACCGTCCGTCCTCTTTCTGCCGAACTGTCGCAGGGGTCATTACGCCGCTCCGACTGACACTTTCCACAAGCTGCTCCATATCCTCATTCATCAAAACCTTGAATGGGTGGTCTGGGAACTCGTCAATCTCGGAAATGGGTATTTCCCTTATCCTGCTTAGATTTGCTTCTGCACGGCTCTCGTCCGTTTCAAAGAGGTCATCGTATGCGGTCAGCTCGATTTCTGTTCTTTTGTTTCTCGCCAATCTCTGCCACCTCCTTTCCAAACTGCTCATAAGCTGCGGCTACCTTGCCGCCTTTGTCGTAGGCAAAAATGCTCTTTCCCTCTGCGGTGGCTTCTACTGCACGGATGGAGTGGGGTATCTGGGCATCAAAAACTTTAATCCTCTGCCCGTAGGCACTCTTTACCGTTGCGGTAATCTCTTTAGAGATATTCGTGCGTGGCATTACCATCGTCATTAAAATACCGTCAATCCGCAGATGGGGATTGATTTGCCGTTTGACCTTAGAAACGGAGCGAAGCAACAGCTCTAAGCCTTTGGCAGAAAGATAGTGGGGCTGTGTCGGGATAACCACGCTGTCAGCAGCCGCAAGCGCATTGATTGTCAGCATACCCAAGCTCGGCATACAATCCACGAGGACAGTATCATAATTCTTTTTCACCTCATTGATGCAGGTTTTCAGCACGCTTTCACGGCTTATGGCGTTAATCAGCCTTACTTCCAGTCCCGACAGTTCAATGTTGGACGGGAGCAGGTCAACGCCCTCGTCATGGTGTAGGATGCTTCTGGAAACATCGACGGGTTTATCATCAATGATGTCCTGCATGATGGTGGAGAGCGTATCGGGCAAGTCGTCTGGTCGGCTGTAACCGAGCGACATGGTTAGATTTGCCTGTGCGTCGGCATCAATGAGCAGTACCTTTTTGCCCTGCTGTGCCAGAGTTACGCCCAGATTGACCGCCGTGGTGGTCTTTCCGACGCCGCCTTTCTGGTTGGTTAAAGCAATCACTTTGCAATTTGACATAGGGTGCGTCCTCCTTTCGCATAGATTTAGCCACTTTGTCAAGGTGGCTATGTAAGAGTACCAGAGAACGCAAAAAAGCCGCTTACTCTTAAAAATCAATAAGAATAAGCGGCTTCATAATGATGTGCCTTAGACATATTCAATTTTCATTCTCTTTACTGGTGCGTTTACGACCTTGAATATCAGTTCGTCAACGCAGTCTGTATATCTGCCCTGCTGTATGAGTTGGTTTTTCAGTTCTACAAGGCTATGTAATAAAATACTCCTTTCTTGGCTGTCCACATACAAATGGTTCTTCTTTTCTCTCATAAGGTATCAACCTCCTTTATAGCTTCATTATAAGCTCAAATTCATTCTTGTACAAAGCTATAAAAATACTTGATTCCTTAGTTTTATAAACATCTTCCATCTAAATACTCAATTGCTGTTGAAATTAATGTCAAGCATCTCTTATAAAAATATTCAAAGTGCCTTTTATCTTGAATATCAACCTTTGTTGTTTCATGGTGTCTAATTCTAAAATCATTTCCGAGAGATGTAAGTGCATGAAATTCTCTATCAAATAATTCCATAAACGCTTGTTGATTATTTCCCATGTCCTTTACAATCTTATTTACAGATTTCTTTTTGTCTATGGATGGGGAACAGTAATACGTTTTTAATCTTTCAAATGCATCCCAAAGTTTTTCTACTGCAATTTGCATATTATTTGCATCATAATATTTAGATGCCTCTTGCAACAATTCTTTCAATCCAGCTTCTTCCACTACTCCTAGTGAGTTTTGGGTTATTTGAACATCAAATGAATTTACTATTTTCCCATTACTAAGCTGAAACGCAATATCATTCAACTTTAGTATTGTATTAATTTGGGCTTCAAAATCATCCAACATACTATGTCTGGCAAAAAGCTCTATTGCGTCCAAAACACAAAATGGCAAATTAGAGATTATAAAATCTTGCAAATTATCAGTTTCAACATATTCCTTTTGATTATTAAAGCACTTTGGCACATAAAACTGTCTTATGTCATAAAATACATCTGCCGCTATATTGGTACTGTAATTATATCCTGTATCATCAGTTGCTTGATATTCTATATTGCATCGTTCCAAAAATTGATAAATTTGATTCCTGGCTTTTCGATTTATGGACAAAACTATCCTTTTTTCTTTTATATCTTTCTCATTCCTTTGAGAATATGGAACAAACAATGCACTTTCCTCTCGCTGAAATATTCTCCATCTATAAACCTCACGGTTAGATACTTTTTCCGCTGGATAAAGCTCATATCCATCATTTTGCAATAATTTATTGATTTCTGTTAAAAATTCTTTCCAGTAACCTTTTTCATATCTGACAGCAGGGTGGAACACTTCACATAAAAATTTTAAATATGTTTCATCATCACCATTTTGCAAATAAAATCTTTCATCTTCAAAAACCCAACAATCAGAATAATCATCGTTATTAACTGTATGTTGCCAAATATCCTGTTCTGCATTTTCATATCTTGAATCATTGCTTGGCATATCTTTCAACTTATATAACCTTTTAAGGAAGTCTAATTCTTCAAGCCTACCAAAATAGGGATACGGAACAGTTCTAGTTGCAAAAAAATCATCTATTTCCAATCCATTTTTAAATAAATCCAAAATGTCACGTTTTGTTATTTCTGTGATGCGATTCACTTTCTTTTCCTCCTCCCAAATATATCTAAGTATTTTTATATTACTACTTCTAACAAATTCTTTCAAGAAAAGCGTACCACTATCTCTAATGATACGCTTATGATTATCAGATAACTTCAAAATGCTTCAACGCATCCTTTATCGCTTCCACTTTCTCCGCTGTCGGATGTTTCCTCGGCTGTTTCAATTTCTCTACCGCATTAGGGGCATCATACATCGGCAAACCTAAATCTCGTTTTACCTCTGCGATATATGCGGTATGTACTTTGAAGCCATACTTCGCTTCTATGTACCCCTTAATCATCTTGTATGTAACTCGCTCTTTCGGCTTATACGCTTCAGCTCTCTTGGCAATATTATCAAGTGGCACTTTGCCCTCACCCTCGCCAAACTCCACTTTTACGTTGATTACGCTATCGGGTTTTTTGTGGGAAAGCATTACAACCGTCTCAACATGCCCAACCCAAGGAAACATATCCACGCCCACTGCGCCCTCCGCTTGATATCCTTTCTTTTGGAACCAACCTAAATCTCGTGCCAACGTTTCAGGGTTGCAGGAAATATAAATTACCCGCTTTGGTGACACTGCCGCCACAGCGTGCACAAACGCCTTTGTGCTTCCGCCTCTTGGCGGGTCGAGTACGACCACATCTGCCCTCTGCCCTTTTTGTGACATATATGTCATATATTCTGTAGCATCTGCTGCTACAAAGTGGATATTTTTCATATTATTACGCCGTGCATTTTCTTTTGCGTCTTTTACTGCCTGCTTATTCAGCTCTATGCCAAGCACATTTCCTGCCTTCTGTGCCATTACCATGCCGATTGTGCCAATTCCACAGTAGGCATCTATTACTGTTTCTGTGCCGGTAAGCGCTGCCATTTGGACAGCCTTTTTATATAAAGTCTGCGCCTGTGCGGCATTTACTTGATAAAAAGAGCTGGGCGAAATCCGGAAACGCAGTCCACACAGCACGTCCTCAATATATCCCGCACCATACAAAGTCTGGTTTCGTTCCCCCAGCACAAACGTTGTCTGCTGATCGTTAATATTCCATACAATGGTGGTAATTTCCGGATGCAGCCTGCGCAGTTCTGCAACAAAATGATTTTTATGCGGAAATTCTGCACAGCCTGTAACAAGAACTACCATAATTTGTTTGGTTGACATTCCCTTGCGCACCAAAATATGACGCATTACGCCGCGTCCAGATTCTTCATTATAAACCCATATTTTAAATGAACGAATAAGAGCCGTCACCGTCTGTATAATCGCTGAAGCCTGCGCATCCTCAATGATGCAGTCCTGAATCGGAACAAGTGTATGTGTCCCCTCCTCATAAGTACCTGCGACAACCTCCTCCTTGACTCTGCCAAAAACCGCGTGTACTTTATTCCGATAGTGATAGGGATAATACATTCCCACCATATCCTGCACCTTGCAAAACGGTTTTAGATTCTGCGAAAGCCACTTTTTCTTTGCCGCAAGCTGCTCCTCATAATTCCCCTGCCCAAATTGACAAGCACCACATCGCTGTGCATATGGGCATTTCTCTTGTTCCATTTTCCACTCCCCCTCAATATTTTATGTATTTTATCGAAAAATCTGTAATAGTTTATGTAGGTCTGCGCATTTACTGCACTGACCGTAATAAAATGTAGTGGTTGGAGGTATCCAGCCCATCGCGAAGCGATTTCCAATGGCTGGATACGTAACAGTTCAATGGGTTATCTAAACTGTTACAAAAATCTCATCAATATATGCTAAATACTGCTCCATAACACTTGTATTCGAAAGTTCCTTTAACATATTTGCGGACTCTCGAAAATACCATTCCTGCTTCAGCTTGTCCTTCTGATTAAATTTATCCCAGCACACTTCCTGGCGAAGCCTGCGCTCACGAACCAAAGATTCCGCATTTGCAGTTTTATCTGCCAATGTAATTACTTTCACTTCACGTGGCATATCCCGCAGGCGCAGCAAGGATTCCTGCTTGCGGATTTCCCATGTATCCGCCGCTGGTCTGTCATGACGTTTATTCTCCGTTTCTGCTTCTACCAAAAAAGCAACCCGCTCCCCGAAGCCCTGCCGGATCTCGTCAATCGTTACCGGCGTATCCTCCACTGTATCATGCAGAATCGCCGCTGTCAATACCTCTCTATCTTCTGTCAACTCCATTGCATAATTCATCGTTGTAATAATGTGCGTAAAATATGGAACATTCGTTCCCTTTCGAACTTGTCCTCTATGTGCCGCCGCTGCAAAAGCATATGCTTTATATAACTGTTGATCCAATCCCTCTACTCGTGGAAAAAGGAGCGGCTCTCCTTCCTCCTCCTTATATCGGCAAATAAATTCGCCGCCGCCGCATTTCACAAAGCATGGGCAGCCGCGTCCGCAGACATACTGACCTTTCTTATAATTGAGTTCCCCTGATACCGCCCTACAGTAAAAACTGCCTTCGTTGTCCGCTGTTACAATATGCGTCATATAGCTACCTCCGAATATTAATCCTTCTTGGTAAACTCAATAATCCAGCCTTTTGTTTCACTGCCGTCGTGATACTTATAATTTCCATACTCCATGCGACAAGTAAACGATACCCCTTGTTCTGCCTTAATCTCACCGACAATTTTTTCCATATGCTTTTTCATTTTTGTTTCGTCGCTGCCAATCGACGCGCTTTTGTAAATGGTTCCAAAAGTTTTGATATCGTAGCGAATCGCGCGGTTCATCGCCAATTTTAAGTCTTTTTCACTGCGAAATGGTCCTGCCAGCGAGTCGCTTAAATATTCGTTGCGATAATTAATAAGATACATCTGCATGGTCATTGCCGCTACTTTTGCATCTGTTTTGGATAAACTATCATATGTTGTTTTTAGTGTATGCCCTGTTGACTGCAAAATACAGTCATCCATTATCGCATATCCCATTAAATAGGAATCCATATATTTCAGATAAGTATTTGCGTCCATATCTTCTACGTCGTCCACATCGAAATCACTTAACTCCTGATTTTTGTAGAAAGAAAACGTTCCCTGTGTCAGCTTTTGGATATTTGTCCCATTGAGCGCCGCGCCTGCTGCTGCAATCTCACGCTGCTCCAGCCCATTTCCTGGCACATAATAAGTTCCCTCTAACGATATCCGAAACCAGCCATTTGAAGTAATCCCTGTCACATTTACTGGCAAATCCTTTGCAATTGTTGTCACCAACTTAGAATTGATATCAGGACTTTCATAAACCTTTGTATTATCATTGCTATAAAGCACTGCATTTTTATCCGTCACTGTAAAATTCGCCGCGTAAACCGTTTCCATACTACCAAAACCATCTGATAAGTTTCCGCCTGCAGATGCTGCTGCCGATACGGTCATTACCGCCGCCGCAAGTGCCGCCGCTGTTGTCTTGAATCCTTTTCGTACCATAATTCCTCCGTTCCTGCCGCGTCTATCCCCATATCTATAATTCATAGAAAAGCGAATAAACGCAGCGTGCCCAATCCTAAACCGTAAACTCCTTTATTATTTATCCTAAACGCAAATTTTATTTGCGTTTACCTGCGCCGACCGCATGCCGCAAAGCAGCTAAACTCCTTTTGCGGTCGTGTGCAGCAATTATAGCAAATGACAAACACTTTTGTCGTTTACTATATTCTTTTATCGCCAGATTCCTACACGGTTTTCCGGCGCCACATACATTCCATCTGTTTCCTGAATATCATATATTTCATAAAATGCATCGCAGGAACTTAACACTGCATTCACGCGGATTTTATTTGGCGAATGGGTATCCGTATTCAATAAATACATCATAAAGCTCTCGGTATCCTTACACGCCCAGTTGTACGCCATTTGTCCGAACGCGTCGTCTAGCGCTTTCCTGTCGTCTTTTATAATAGAGGAAATACACGTAATTGCGCCCAAATCCGCAATATTTTCCATAAGTGTTAATTCTCCGTTTACCTTTGAACCCATAATTTCATACTGATTATAATAATTTACAATGGACTTAGAAAGTTCCTGATACTTCTGCATTTCTTCGTCTGTCCACCACACGTTATAATTGCCGTATTCATCATAGAGCGCACCACTTGAGTCAAAAGCATGGCTGACTTCATGTGCAATTACATAGCCGATTCCGCCTAAATTCGCGCCGTCACTGTTGTTTCTATCATAAAAGGGGGCTTGCAGAATCGCCGCCGGGAAAATAATTTCATTATTTAAAGGATCATACATTGCATTGATTGTTTGCGGCGTGACATCCCACTCGCTTCTGTCAACAGGTTTGCCAAGCTGGCTTAAACTATCTTCAATTGCGACATTCATACTCACCAGTACATTGGATAACAGGCTGCCGCCCTCAGAAATCGGTGTTACCTGCATCATATCCTTTGCCTTGGGCCACTGGTCAGGATAGCCAATTTTAACTTGCATCGTTTCAAGCTTACGGATCGCTTTCTGCTTCGTCGCCTCACTCATCCAATCCTGCCGTTGAATAATCACTTCATATTCCTTTAAAATCTGCGCAATCATCTGCTCGACATCCTCTTTATCCGCCTGCGAGAAATGTTCTTCCACATAGATGGTTCCAAAGTCCCACGGAAGCAAATCCTGCGTTAAATTCATCCATATTTTCTCATTGCCCCAGCTTTCAGTAATACCATACAGCGCATTCTGCATATCGTCATGCAGCTTTACATACGTTTCATTACCATATTCTGCGACGTCATTGAGCATAACAAATGTAGAGTAGTCCTTTAGCGCCTGCAAATTCTCCTCTACCAGCAAGGAATTGATTTTTTTTGCCTGCTCCACATCCATTACAATGTATTTATCCTGCCCGTCAACCCGCAGCGTTTTCAACATTTTGTTGACATCTACATTGCTGTATAACTGCTGTAATTCGTTAACTGTAAAAACATTGTAGGTAAGCGATGGATCATATAATTGTTCTTTGGTCAAGGTCGAACCGCAGATATCGCGCAACAGCCGTTCAATAGAATCTGTCGCGTTTTCTGCCTCACTCTCATTCATACCAAACTCCCCAAGCATATTGTCAATGTAATCCAAATACATAGAAACATACTCCTGCGTATTCTCGCCCTCAATATACTCCTTTCCAATCAATGTATCGGCATACATCATATAAACTGCATACTGGTTGGAATCTGCTTTATCCTGCATAATCGTATAACCGCCAACAATACTGCTGAAACCGAACTCACCACTTAATTTTGCCAGTGCATCTACATATTCTGGAATGCTTTGCGCATTGCGGATACTATCCATATGCGGCTTTAAAGGTCCCAGCCCTGTTTCATTGCGGTTTTGCACATTGGATACGCACTCATATAAATCCTTAATTTTCTGTTCGCTTGTGCCCTTCTCGTAAGTATTGGTGTCAGCCGCCAATTCCTTAATAATTTCCTCCATTTCGCTGCTTACCATTGCATTCAGTTCCCCAAACCAATCCCAATGCGCATCCGTTGCCGCAAGCTGAATTTTATCCAATAACCTTTTATTGACAAATTCGTAGTAATCATCCTGATAACGAAGTTCCTGTGTATCTGTGTTCTGCCCATTTGCACTAGAAACAACTGATTCCTGATTATCTTTCTGGGTATTGGATGTTGTTTCCTCGTTATTCGTCTGGCTCTGCTGTCTGCCAGGCTGCCTTCCTGCATCGCCGCAGCCTGCCAATTGAATTACAAGCTGCATAGCAATCAACAAAGCCAATAGTTTCTTTTTCATAAATCAATTCCCTTTCTTTTATCATTATTTCCTATTTATGTTCATAAACCGCTAACTAGTGCATGAATCACTAAATAATATATTATACTAAAAATAGCTAAAGTACAATAAGACAATAAAAAGTTAATGATTAAACATAACTGTTTTCTCCTGCCAATGTCTAACGCACCACAAAGTTCATTTGCAAATCTGAAAAAATCCCTTTTAAAAACCGAAAAATTTCCGAAAAGGTCTTTCCTTTTGCCTGAAAATATATATAATAGTAAATGTATTTTGTTGCTCCTGCAAATAATGCACTATCGTATCAAAATACTAAAATAAAAATGTGTATAAGCAAAGGAGTTTTAAGTATATTATGAATGTTCTATTTTGGACTGTGCTTCTATTACTAATTATTGGCAGCATATCTGCGTTGTATCTGCTCTCTATTATGCCGCGGCTGCGCGGACGTCCTGACTATAAACCATTTTATGGACATATGTATGCTCACAGAGGGCTTCACAATATGAACCCAACACTTCACCGTCTAAAAAATTTAGGACAAAATTTAGGACAAAATATTAATATTCCACATAATCCAGAGGGAGATTTCCCAGAAAATTCCTTTGCTGCAATAAAACGAGCAGCAGATTTAGGATACGGCATAGAATTTGACGTGCATTTAACAAAAGATGACATTCCTGTCGTTTTTCATGATGACACACTTCATCGTATCTGTGGCGTTAAAGGGAATCTTCGCGACTATACTTTTGCAGAATTGCAGCAATTCCGCCTGCTTGGCACCAACGAAAAAATTCCTGCTTTTACTGATATCTTAAAAATGGTAGACGGACGTGTCCCACTGATTATTGAATATAAGGTAGAAAAAAATGCCAATAAACTTTGCAGCATCTGCGACGGAATTTTGCAGCAATATAAAGGTTCCTACTGTATAGAATCCTTTCATCCGCTCGCTGTACGCTGGTACCGCAAACACCGCCCTGAAATTGTGCGCGGGCAGCTATCCGAAGATTTTACACGCCAGCATTTTAATATTCCTTGTTTTCTGCTGTCGCACTTAATAGGGAACTGCTATGCCGCACCAGATTTCGTAGCGTACAACTGCAAACATAGAACAGAACTATCCAGAAATATCTGCCGCAAACTCTACAAAAGTTTAAGTGTTGCATGGACTGTACGCTCCCAAGAGGAATTGGAAAAAATTTCACAAAGTTTTGATTTATTTATTTTTGAAGACTTTATCCCAATGCAGCGCTCCTCTTAAACCAATTTTCGTGCTGCAAAACAGTTGGTTACGTAGGCAGTTTCTTCTATATTAATGTGTATTTTTGTTTCAAGACTGTAAATTATTACCAATATGCATTTTAAGTGTGCATTTTAAACTTGAAAACGTGCATTTTGTTTTATTTTTCAAATTATACTATAACTTTTTAATAAAATAAATACGAAATTTTTTATAATTTTTACCAATATCTTATTGGGAGTCTTTATGTTATAATGACCTTGTTATATCGGATTATGGAATTTAACGGTATGCATTTTGACTTCCCGGTATTGACAACAGCTTCTCAGACAGCAGATTTGGCTTCTTAAGTTTGACAGCAGTTATAACAACAGAATTTAGCTTCAGGATTGACATTTTAGTATGGACATCAGTTTTACAGCAGGTTATTGGGACAGTTTTATCAGCAGTTTTCACAACATTGGATTATGCACCGGAATACCATAAGTATAACATAGGCTTCTGCATTTATGCAGAAGCCTTTTTTACATAAGTTTTACTTATCTTATACTGCTTAGGAATTGTCAAAAAATAACTTGTTAATTTAACACCATATAAATGTTCAGCTGCAAAGAAGATAATCGCAGGCATAGTGGGCTATGTCAAGATTTTCTGATGCCGCAGATGGACATTTAGACAAGTAATTGTCATGAGTAATTTATTAACAGTTCCTTATGTCGTATAAATATTATCTTTACCAATTTTAGAAAATTTTATTAATTTTTCTAAATTCTCAAAAAAATCTTTATTTTTACTTGAAATTATCAATAAAATTCGTTATTATTAAGATAACTACTAAGTTTTCACGTTCCCCGCGTGACATTTTTGGAATGGATTCTGAATGTAATAGTAGTAATTCCCCCAAGTGGGTGAGTGACAGGAGGTCCCACCGATGAAGAATAAAGCAAAGGAAATTCGATTTGATGAATTAAAAAATCATTTTGACGCAATTTCACAAGAAGTGAACCAAAACGGCGAAACCGTTACATTGACATTAGGCAGCCGTAAGGTTTTTATTGTGTCCGAGGAACAGTACGATAGTATTTCTCGTTTTGTTATTCCAGCACATTCTCACAGAAATTTAACATCATTATAGGCTTAACAAAGCAGGATGAAGGGTAGACAGATGCATGAAGAAACTGTAAAACAGGTTCGTTATTATTTTATCTCAATAAACGAATCTGTTTTTCGTCTGTCCTGTTTTGCAGCAATATTATCGAAATTATCCAGGAGGCGGCAGGTATGATAACTTTAACAATGAGATCAAAAGGCGCAGTTGACCGCAATACCCTATTGTCAATAAATAAACTCACAACAAAGGGCATACGCAATATCGCTACATCAACAACATCGCCCGCTCCAAACCGAAGCAGTTCGGTACCTACGCCAAGCAGACCTGCTCCGATCTCTCCAAACAGAACTGCTCCGGCAGCGTCTGTTCTGCCCAGAAGTTCAATCACACCACCAACACCAAAACCGATTCCGCCACTTTTTCATACGGTACAAAAAGGCCAGAAAGCACCGCTGTCTTTAGACGATGCCTGCAATGCAGTTAAAGCTTGTTTTGGCTGGAATACCACCAATGCGCAGTGTGATGTTGATGTTTCCGCATTTTTGCTCGGTGCTGATGGAAAAATATTAGGCGATGATTGGTTTGTATTTTATGGGCAGTCGCAAAGTCCAGACAATAGCACGCTTTTCCAAAGTACAGTTTCTTCGGATCGCGAGGCAGTCTGCATTGATTTTCAAAAATTAAATCCACGTGTACAAAAAATCGTGTTTGTACTAACCATCAATGAAGCATTTGAAAAACGCCTTCATTTCGGAATGTTAAAAGATGCTTATATCCGTATTTTAACACCCGATGGCAGGAAGGAATTGGTTAGCTATCAAATGACAGAGTATTATAGTAACGTAATTTCTATGATGATCGGCGAACTTTATCAATATAACGGTGCCTGGAAATTTAATGCCGTCGGAAACGGCGTTGCCAAAGATTTAGCAGGATTATGTGCACTGTATGGCGTACAGGTGTGCGATTAATTAGTGTCTGCAAAAGCAGGCGGACGGGAGCAAAAAATGTTAACATTTGAAACCATTAATGAATTAACCTTAAAGGTAACTTGCAGCGGAAATGATGTACTGTATACAAAGGCAGGCTCTTTTATTGCTGGAGAAAGCATGGGCGGCAAAAACTACAGCTTTGAAAAACTGCTGCTTGGGCCGCAGAATAATTTTGCACAGGCAGCACTGGGTTCCTTGCTGCGCCGCGTTACAGGTGAAAATCTACCACTGATGAAAGTAACATTTAACGGCAATTCTGTTACTTATTATGCCAACAACAGCCAGCATATCGTGGTATACCAGCTTGCCGTCGGCGAAGTAGTTTCCGTTGAGTCAGAAAATATATTAGCATTTACCGATGACTGCAAATATGATGTCCGTTTTATCGGCTGCGGCGTTATTTCACAGAAAGGGCTTGCCACATCCACCCTGACTGGAACAGGAAGAGATGCTTATGTTGCCATTCTCTCAGATGGCAATCCCATTGTATTAAGCAATATCCAAAGCCGCAGTACCATATCCGTTGATCCAGATGCCGTAATCTGCTGGATGGGGCAATCCGGCTACTGTGACCCGCAAATCCGCACAGATTTATCATGGAAAAACTTAATTGGACAGGCATCCGGAGAATCCTATGCCTTTGAATGGAGTGGCAGTCAGCCCGTATCCGTTATAGTACAGCCTTCCGAACGCAATGGCGGCATCCGCGTTGGCATTGACTAAAATCACTTGTACATAATCAAGTAGGAAAGTTTACTTCCCCTACTCGCGCACCGCCGATGCGCCATTTTAGTGACATATTTCCTCTGCATTGGCGTGTGCACAAAAGAGCTGTCAGAAAATTTTATTTCCCGACAGCTCCTTATTTTTGTTATGCCTTATCTGTTATATTTTTATCTCTCTTAGTATCTATCTAATAATGCGAGAAAACATTCTTATCTTCATAAATAATTATGTTTGTCGGCTTTTCCTTTCAAAATAACCATCTATTTCCCGTTTGACTTCCGCAAGCGGCTGCGTCTTTAATAGATATCCCGCTGGTTTCAGCGAAATAACCTTTGTTACACTTTCCTTATCGGTTCTACCTGTTAGGAAAAATACTGGAATATCCGCAAAATCTTTCTCCGAGCGAATCATTCCCAATACCTGACTGCCATCACATACCGGCATTTCATAATCCATTAATACCAAATCTGGTCTATCTAGTGTAATACAACGAATTGCAGACATTCCCGATTTCGCTACTCCAACCTCATATACACTTCCTAACAGTTCCCGCATTGCCTCCAGAACAGTATCCGAATCATCTACCACAAGCACCTTTTTCTTTCCTGACGGCTTTTCTCCGCCATCCAGATACTTTTTGACCTCTACCATTGCGTTTTCTGCCTGAATAGAAACAACATTATCTGTTCTTAACAGATGCGGAGCAAATACACAATAGGCAAAATACCCTTCACCCGTATCAAACAATTGACTAAACTGTGGATTGTTTCTTTCAAATATTCGCTGAAACGCCTCATACGCCAACAGATTCTCATCTTTTAACTCAAATTTATCTGCATTTGCAAAATGTGCCATAACAGAACTTACAAACTGCTGCGACGTATAACGCACTGCATTCATTAGCATGACACTGACTTCTTCCGATTCGCTGTCTATCATTGCTCCAATCGTATTCATAATCAGCTTTTCCTCAAAAACCAAAGCTATCTCTAACTGTTCGCCTGATTCTGCCACAAAAACCAGTCTGTAATAAATACCATTTCCAAACTTTTCTCCGCCGTAACAGTCACTGACTACCTGTGCTTCTAATTGGAACATTTCATTTAGATACTGAATAATCACCTGACGCATTGCTACTTGTTCTTCTTCTGGCAAAAGTTCCTCCCATTTGCTAACCGTTTTTCCGTTAATTGCGCGATCCTCTGTCAAGGTATGCCCCAAAAGCCATCCTGCACAAACACCCAGAAAATGATTCATTGCATCCTGTGAAAACTTTGTACGTGTCAACTCCATTTCCAGCGCTGGAAGTGTTTTTTTACGGAAATTATCATGCAGGCGTCGGTGCATTTCGAACCCTTCATAGCTGATAGACGCCATATATGCCTCCTCCTCCGTAAAATGCTTCATTGCATGCTCCTTAAAATATTTAATTCCTTCTTGATAGACCCATTGACGTTTTTCATCCTCGTCCTTATTTGCAAACAACCTGTTTAAAATACTGAACAGTTTCTTATGCTCTTTGTCAACAAAGTCAATTCCAATGTTATACCGTTCGTGCCAAACTAACTGCCTGCCCATGCGATTTTCTCCTTTCTGACAGCATTCGATTATTTGGTATGACTGCCTTTTGTTATTTGTTTTTTCACCTAAATCACATCTCTTATAATTTTAGTACAAATTTCCTATAAAATCAATGGGACAGCTACATAAATTATATTATGCGGCTGTCCCAACTGTGTTACATTCCCTTATTAAATTCAAGCAATTCCTTAGACATTGCCCCACGCTCGTACACCTTGCTAAGCTGTAACGCATCAAGCCATGCAAACACCGCTTCGCGGTTGGTTTGACGTCTCTTAACCTCTGCATGTTCTCACAAATTTTGCAGCGCAGTGCAAAGTTCTGGGCTAAACTATAACTTCTCTAACATTTATTTTACAGATTCACTTGATAGGCCTTCACCTTTTTCTCTAACGGATTCTTTCTTATAACATATGGTGTACATAAGTGCAGACAAAAGGAACGCCAGCAGCACATCCAACATAGAATGCTGTTTTAGCAAAACTGTAGAACAAATAATGCTTACACCAAGTCCAAGCATTGCAGCCTTAATCACTTTGTGATTTGCAAAGCACCTGCTTCTCCACACAGCAATCATAATCGCAATAGAATTATATACATGAATGCTGGGAAGTACATTGGTTGGTGTATCTGCAATGTAAAGATTTTTTACTAAATCAATAAAAATATTGTCGCGTTCAAAGGTTGTCGGCCGCAGATGATGACCATTGGGAAATACCGCTGATATCACAATAAATATTGTCATTCCTGCAATTAAAAATTTCACAAGTTTATCCGCTTCTTCCTTATCCTTAATGCCTAGGAATACAACGGTAAGCGCGACATACGCAAACCATAACAGGTAGGGCACAATAAATATTTCACAAAACGGAATATACTGATCCAGTCCAAAATTAATCACATGATATGAGATATTCCTCTGTTCTAAGTAGAAAAATGCCGCCAGATAAAATACTGCATAAACTGCCATAACAGCCAGCGACTGATACGACCGGATAAAATCTATGCCGGTCTTTGCAAATGTTTTTGCTTTACTTTTCATAATTTCCTCTCTCTCCCTTTTGCATCATGCAAAAATATGTTTCACTTTCTTCACAGTGAAATCATTATATTCTATCAATTGTGCAATGTCAACTTGTGTACGTAAATTTTAAGAAATCTTAAAAAAATATGCACAACAAACAACGTTTTTTGTTCGGAACAAAAAATGCAAACATTTTACCAAATGTTAATCATTATTTTTGTAACTATTTTTGTTGTCTTTCCATAAAATGATGTTTGATTATTTGGCAAATATGCTGTACAATAAAATCGTTGAGAATAGATTTGTTTCGGATTATTTTTTTGGAGGGATTATTCCATATGAAGTTTGATATGCACTGTCACACACAGGAAGGATCTTTGGATGGCAAAATTCCAGTTGCAGAATACATACGCCTGCTGAAAGCGAAAGGGTTCGGGGGGATGCTTGTCACAGACCACGATTCCTATAACGGGTTTCGCGCATACCGCGACCGCCATGCAGATGCGTTTAAAGATTTCGTTGTTTTAAAAGGTATTGAGTATGATACAATTGATGCCGGACATATTTTAGTAATTATGCCGGAGAATGTCAAGTTATTAATTTTAGAATGCCGCGGTCTGCCCGTGAAAATGCTGCAGGATATTGTACACCACCACGGCGGTATTCTTGGGCCGGCACACCCGTGTGGTGAACGTCATTTAAGCATTACACGTACCCGTCTGTATAAAAAGCACCCTGAGATTATGGAAAACTTTGATTTCTTAGAAGGTTTTAATTCCTGTGAGTCGCCAGAATCCAACGCTGCTGCTGTCCGCCTTGCAGCTACACATAATCTACCAATGCTTGGTGGAAGCGATTCCCACCATACAGACTGTGTAGGGACTGCCTATACAATGGTTCCTGATACCATTGCCTGCGAATCTGACTTCATTGACTGTATTAAAGCCAAACACCCGATTAGTTATGGCGGTTATTACTATCATGGCACAGTAAAAAGCAGACTTGGTATATTCAATCATGTACTGGTAGAATCGTTTTGGTTTTATAACCGCTTTGCCAGCCTGTATCGCCACCATAGAAGAAAATTGGCTATGGCTTCCTTAGAGCAGTAATAAACAGATAGTTACAATTGATGCACACAAAATGCCAAAAACAGGCATTTGGGCGCTGGCTTCAACGCCATGCAGCAAGTGCATGGCACGGGTATGAAAAGTAAAAACAGATACCAAATTTTGTTAAAAAATAGATTGAAATACTTGCATTCATACTATAATTGTATTATACTTAAAAAAAGAAAATTAACGGGGGCAGTTTGCATAAACAGATTTATGCAGGAAAGGAGTCACTATGAATGTATCATCTTATAGTAGCTTATATCATAAGTCCGCCAATAAGACAAATTCAATATACGGTAAAATAGCCAGCGGGAAGAAAATCCAGTCGGCTGCGGATGATGCGGCGGGTCTTGCAATTGGCCGCAAAATGAAGAAGCAAAGCACCGGACTTGATGTAGGCGCTTACAATATTTCAAGCGGCATTGGTGTTGCCAATATTAAAGACGGCGCATTAGGAACAATGCAGGATTCCCTACAGCGGATTTATGAACTTAGCGTTCAAGCGTCCAATGGAATATATGGTTCTTCAGAGAAGCAGATGATTCAGGACGAAGTTGACCAGCTTTTGCAGGATATTCAGCGAAGCGCGGTTGGCACAGAATATAATAATATGAAATTAATGGATGGAAGCATGGCAGATATGCATATTGCCTCCAATCCTGACGGCACCGGCATGAAGATTCAGATGGAAAATGTTACGCTGAAATCTTTGGGCTTAGAGGGTTATAATGTTACAGGCGATTTTGATTTAAGTGCGATTGAATCCGCAATGGAGAAGATTAGCACTGCAAGAAGCCATACCGGCGCTGTGACAAACAGCATGGAGCATGCTTTCAATTACAATACAAGAGCCTCTTTAGAGCTTACTGGTGCAAGAAGCCGCATTGAAGATTTAGATATTCCTAAGGCTGTTTCTGAACAAAAGAAAGATAAGCTCTTATCCGATTACCGCATGGGTATGCTGCAAAAGAAAATGAAAAATGACAATGTTATTGTAAAACAGCTATTCGGTGGTATGTAAATACTTTTTATTTTTCAATGATTTATCGCTTATAATCCTTTAGGATTACAATAATCAATTACATAAAATACTCTCTCTCTAGGCAGCATTATTTTGCTCGTGTTACTTTATTTTGTTCCTTTTTATGCCTAGAAAGGGAGTATTTTATTATGCCAAAATATTAAATATATTATAATAGAATAGCTATTATTTGAGAAAATTACTAATTGCACACTATTTTCACAAATGCGTGCATAATATAGCACAATTAATTTACATATATAAATTCTATTGTATAAACTTATCCAAAAATATGTTTTGTGGTTGGAATATTGGCGAATATAATTTATGATAGATAGTAGATAGGTACTAATTTTAATATAAGTGAGGACAAAGATGATTTCAAAAATACAAGCTGGCTTATACAAATTTAAGCATACTTTAGTGATTATTACTTTTGCTCTCGTAGCATTGATTATCAGTTTTAGTTTTATCGAAAAATTGCTTTCACGGGAACCATATTCCATAATTAGTTTGGAGAAAAGCTGGAAAGATGAAAACGGCGTTCCTTTCTCCTTAGAGAATTTTGGCTCTGCTTCTGGTGATCCCAATCTGCCACAGCGCATATACTTTAATACAACAATTAAGGATATCAATACGGTACTTGTGTTTCGCAGCCGCAACTGTTATACCAATATCTATATTAATGGAACACTACTGGAGGAGGATAAACCTGTAAAACGACTTTATGGCACTTCCCCGGGAAGCCGATGGCATATGTCTGCGCTCGGATTCACCGATAAACCAGTAGAAATCTGCCTTGAAGTGACAGCCTGCTTTGGCAATGCACATGGATTAATTGATAATATTTATCTGGGCAAGGCCAGCGACATTCTGCGCCAAGTGATGAGTGGACGTTTTGTGGATTTTACAGTCAATGTATTTCTGATGATTATTGGTCTGATTTTAATCGGCTCCTATGGCTATATGAAAAAGCATTTTAAAATTAGTGCTGACTTAATATTCCTTGGACTTGCAACCTTTTTCTGCGCAGTATGGTCCAGTACAGAATCGCTGCTATGGCAGTTTTTCTTTGGTCATTCAGAAGTTGTACACTTGTGCGAATATCTGGCACTTGCGGCAATTCCGCTGTCGTTTGGACTTCTTGCAAGCCGCCGCCTAAAAGGTTGGGAACGGATATTTACAAACGTTTACAGCATTATCGGCTGTATCAACTTAATTGTAATCTCTGTGCTTAATGTAACAGGAATCTGGGAGTTCCACTACTCACTCCCGCTTACGCACATTCTCCTTGTAATCCTAATACCGATTATGGTAAGATTGGTGTTAAGCTATACAAACGAAGCGTCACAAGGCAGCCACCGTGCCATTATCATACTGTTACTATGCATATTGGTTATTTGTATCGCCACTTCCCTGCTTAAGTATATTACAGGGAGTTATCAGAATTATTCTACATATGTCCGTACAGCACTGCTCTGTTTTCTTTTGTGCTTGATTATTTTCCAGCTCAATTTGCTGGTTAATACTTTCTCAAAGGGCTTAAAGGCAGATATGCTGCATGACTTGGCATTAAAAGATTATATGACAGGTTTGTTTAACCGTACTGCTTTCGCAGAACACCGCTATGAATATGAGCATTTAATTGCCAGCTTCTCACCGCTTGGTGTAATACAGTTTGACGTTAACAATCTGAAAAAAGTTAATGATACACTAGGTCATGAAAAAGGCGATCAGATGATTAAAGCAGTTGCAGAAGGACTGAAACAATCATTCCCTGCAAACGCTTGCAGCTATCGAATGGGCGGCGATGAATTTTTAACGATTATAACCGACCGCGATCCGGACACGGTTTATCAAAAAGGCATTGATGCCCTAACTGCATATTGTCAAGAACAAAATGCACAACCTGACCTTGGTTTTAAATTACAGATTGCACATGGCTATCTAATGATTAAAGGAAACCTTTCATTGGAGGAGGCTATGGAAGAAGCTGATGGTATGATGTATGAAAACAAGCGAATGTTAAAAAGCGAGCAGAAGTCTTAACTTAAGACTCCTGCTCTTTTTCCAATTGTTTAAAGAACTCTCCAAGGTTGAGCAGGCACTTAATCATCACTTTCATTTCCTCCTCATTTAATTCCTTAATAATTGCCTTTATCATATTTTTATGGAAATCTTTGTGGTGAAAGAATACCTTTCTTCCTTTCTCCGTCAGTTCCACCAGTACAACACGCTTATCCGCTGCACTGCGTTCCCGAATAATATATCCTTTCTCCTCAAGACTTCCCATATTGGTTGTCAGCGTTCCAACCGTTACAGATAATTTCTTAGCGATTACAGACATTCCCTGTGGCTCATCTATACCGATTGCCTCAATAATATGCATATCATTATTTGTGATATCCTTAAATTCTTCCGTAATTACTGCTTTTTCCTCTATGTCCATAACATTGTTAAAAAGCTTCACCAGAAGTTCGTTCAACTCCCTGTTCGTGCTACTTCCCATATGAACTTCCTGCCTTTCCAAGAAAACATTTCCAAGGCGGCACAAACACTTTCCTTTCCATGTGGGATAGGGATTTGTTTTTAACCCCAGACAAGCACACTGGCACCATAAGTAAGACCTGCACCAAAGCCGGAAAGCACAATGCGATCTCCCCGATGCAGCCTGCCGCTGCGGTTTAGCTCATCCAACAGCACCGGAATGGTCGCCGACGACATATTTCCCACCCGTTCTAAATTCATAGGGAATTTGGAAATATCCGCCTTTAAACGTTTTGCCACCGATTCTATTATCCGCACATTTGCCTGATGCAATACAAAAAGGTCAATCTCCTCCACGCACAGTCCCGCCTGATCCAGTGCAGCCTGTATACAGCTTGGCACCTGCCTTGTTGCAAATTTATAGACTTCCTGCCCATCCATTTTAATATAGGACGAAATATCTTCATCTTCTTCTGGCACAGATACCGCAAACGGATTAGAAACTGTACGCTCTTTGCAGGAAAGCACCATTCCCTTCGTTCCGTCCGATCCCTGCACCATACTTTCAATCCCAACGTGGCGTCCATTGCTGCATACTTCGTTATCGTTTGTCTTCTCCACAAACGCCGCTCCTGCGCCGTCACCAAACAGCACACAGGTAGAACGGTCACTCCAATCAACAAGTTTGGAAAGCACTTCACTTCCGACAATCAGTGCATTGCGATACATCCCTGTTTCGATATAGGCATAGGCAGTATTTAACGCGAACAAAAAACCAGAACAAGCAGCATTTAAGTCGAATGCTACTGCGCGCTTTGCCCCTAGTAATCCCTGTACCTGACAGGCACAACAGGGAAGCAGCAATTCCGGTGAGCAGGTCGCTACCAATATTAAATCAACCTCCTGGGCAGAAACACCTGCATTTTCCAATGCCATCCCACACGCCTTCGCTGCCAGCGCAGCAACTGTTTCTCCTGCGGAAATCCGCCGCTGCGCAATTCCTGTCCGCTGCCGAATCCACTCGTCAGATGTTTCAACAAGACGCGCCATATCGTCATTGGTTATGGACTGCTTGGGTAATGCACTTCCTGTACCGCTAATCTTTATTGCCATTACGTAAATTCCTCCATTATATCTGCTACCGTTTCTATTTTATGCGCTCGATACGCATTGCTTCCGCAGAAAATCAGACCCTCTTGCGTCCTGCCCTCCACTGCATTTACTAACGCATCTGTAATACAATATGGGATTGTCGCTGGATTGCAGGTAATAATACACTGTTTACAGCCTTTGATAAACCGTTCTCCGGCAGCTACCCGCTCCAAAAAGGCATTGTGAATTGCGCGCCCTGGCATTCCTACCGGACTGTCTACCAGTACAATATCTTCTTTGCGTGCATCTATATACGCCTGTTTATATGCGTCAGAAGCATCACACTCCTTCGTTGTCACAAGGCGCGTAGCAATCTGTACCCCTTTTGCGCCCATTGCAAGATAATGATCCATATCGCTTCTTTCATAGACACCACCTGCCACAACAACAGGTACTTCCATTTCATCCGCCAGCGCTATGGTAGATCGGATTTCTTCGTCAAAATCTTTAGTGCCATGTACCGTATACTCCTCGATATCTTCCTTTTGAAATCCCAAATGCCCTCCTGCCATTGGGCCTTCGATCACTACGAGATCTGGTTTTCTATTATATTTTTTCTGCCAATATCTCGCAATCACATGAAGGGACTTTCTTCCAGAAACAATCGGTGCTATCTTTGCCGAACCCGATATCGCAGGAAGCGTCATCGGAAGCCCCGCACCGGAAATAATCAAGTCAACCCCCGCATCAGCAGCCGCCTTTACATAGTCCTCATAACGCTTGGTTGCCACCATAATATTCACGCCAATAATACCGCCATTTGCAATGGCACGTGCTTTTGCAATTTCGTCTGCAATCGCCCTTAAATTGCAGGCAATCGGGTCTTTTTCAAAATCCGGCTCACGATAGCCAATCTGTGCCGTAGAAATCACGCCCACGCCTCCCGCCGCAGCTACAGCGCCCGCAAGCCCTGACAGGCTTACGCCTACGCCCATGCCGCCTTGAATAACAGGAATGCGTGGACACAAACCGCCAATATTTAATCCGCTTATGCTCATTTTATTCCTACACCTCTAGCATGCCTTGGCACACATACAATCCATCGTTTAAAATGCTCGAAACCTGTTATAGCGCTCCGCTGCGATTTCCTCTCCTGTTTTGCCGTCATACTTTTCCAAAAACTCCATAATATGCTCTTTCATATAGCCGGCAATTGCTTCTGTCGTCTTTTTATCCGCTCCGCCAAACTCCGGCACAATCCGCTCAATTACGCCAAGCCGTTTTAAATCCTGTGCCGTAATATTCATAACTTCACTTGCCTCCTGCGCGCGGTTGGCGTCTTTCCACAGAATCGAAGCAAACCCCTCCGGTGACAATATCGAGTATGTAGCATTCTCCATCATCCAGACTTCATTGCCGACTGCAGTTGCAAGCGCTCCGCCGCTGCCGCCTTCACCAATTAAGATACATAATACAGGCACTTTTAGACCTGACATTTCCATTAAGTTTCTGGCTATTGCTTCTCCCTGACCACGCTCCTCCGCTTCAATACCGCAGAAAGCACCTGAAGTATTGACAAAACTGATAATCGGTCGATTAAATTTCTCTGCCTGTTTCATTAAGCGTAGTGCCTTGCGATATCCCTCCGGAAGCGGCATACCGAAATTGCGTTCCTGACATTCCGCAAAATCCTTTCCCTTAATATCTGCAATTACTGTAACAGGCTGCCCTTCGAGAAAGGCAATTCCGCCGATAATCGCCTTATCATCATGTACTCCTCTGTCACCGTGCCCCTCAACAAATACATCAAATATATATTCCATGTAATCGCTTGCCGCTGGACGCTCTACCTGACGAACCGCCTTTACTTTCTCCCATGCACTGCGCGGTGCGGCTAACCAAGTCTGTTCCTTTAACTCCTCGCTTAACACAAAGCGAAATCCTTTATGTTTGTCGAAATCCGCATAAGTATTTTTACCGATGCACTGATGGGATTTAATTAGGAAATGAAGTGTTTTTTTCAGGTTTTCGCGCAGTACAATGCCATCTACAAAACCATGTTCAACAAGAAACTCTGATGTTTGGAATCCTTCTGGAAGTTCCTGTCCAATCGTCTGTTTAATAACACGCGGGCCTGCAAAACCAATTAACGCGCCCGGCTCTGCCATTATAACATCTCCCAGCATAGCAAAGCTTGCCGTAACACCGCCTGTTGTTGGATCGGTCAATATTGTGCTGTACAATAGTCCAGCTTCTCCGTGCTTTTTAATAGCAGCTGACGTTTTTGCCATCTGCATAAGCGACACAATGCCCTCCTGCATTCTGGCACCGCCGGAACAACAAAACATAAAAACGGGAAGCTTTAACTCCGTTGCGCGCTCAATGCCTTTGGTAATTTTCTCACCAACAACGTGGCCCATACTTGCCATTAAGAAACGCGAATCACAAATCCCAATGACTGCGTCCTCTCCAAAGATTTTACAGCGTCCCATTGTAACTGCCTCGTTTAAGCCAGTCTTTTCTCTTGCTGCTGCCAGCTTCTCCTCGTACCCCTGATAATCAAGCGGATTACTAACTTCCATATCCTCAAACCAAGGTTCAAATGTTTTGTAATCTGCCACCATGCGGATACGGTTCTTTGTCTTTACACGAAAATAGCCGCCGCACTCATAACAGATATATCTCTTTTTCACAACTCTATCGCGCTCTACCATTTTCCCGCATTTCGGACATTTTATCATACTTTTATCCTCAGCAGGTACTGTTTCGGGTTTTTGCTCTGGTTCTGCCTGGGGGTCTTCTGCCAGTTCCTCTTGCTTTCCTTTCAACTTCTGCTCCAGCCTATTATACAAGTTTAATGGAAACTGCCTCCCCTTTTTATGTTGCGCTTTCTCCATATTTTCTCACTCCTTTACCATTACAGTTCAGCCGCAATGCATTCTTGCGGACTTTGCAGCATCGTGTAAAGTTCTAATCTGAACTATAACTCTTTCCCTACTTTCACAAAGCTTCTGTCCCGTTTTTGTATTATTACGTCCCAATGGCAAAAGTAAGCTCCGCCTTACATACAACCGTTCCATTTACAGTTGCAACAGCCTCGCCGACACCAATTGGCCCTTTCACCTTGCCGATCTTGGTTTCCAGCATTAATACATCACCAGGATAAACTTTTTGCTTAAAGCGCGCCTTATCAATGCCGACAAAATATGCGGTCTTTCCTTTCCACTCCGGAAGCCCCAGAAGCGCAACCGCACCAACCTGCGCAAGCGCTTCAATAATTAAGACACCTGGCATTACAGGATTCTGCGGAAAATGACCTGCAAAATATGGCTCATTAAAGCTCACACATTTCTTTCCCAGCGCACGAACGCCCTCCTCCAATTCTTCTATGGTATCAATCAGCATAAAAGGGTGTCTGTGCGGAATAATCTCCATAATCTCCTTTGCTGTATAAACTGACATCTGTGTCACCTCTTTCTGACAGGATTCTATGCATCTCAATCAATACGATTTCTTACGGACTTTGCCGCATCGTGCAACGTTCTAGGCTGAACTGTTACTTCTACGCAAACTTCTTTAACAGAATACTTGCATTGTGTCCGCCAAAGCCAAGCGAATTGCTTAGTGCATAAGTAATATCTTCCTGATAACTTTCCTTACAGTAATTTAAGTCGAGTTCCTCCTCGCTTTCCATAAGCCCTACTGTCTTGTGGATAAAACCGCACTCCAACTCTTTAACACAAGTAATAAATTCAATTGCGCCAGCCGCGCCAAGCAGATGCCCTACCATTGATTTCGTAGAATTAATCTTAATATCCTTGGCATGACTGCCAAATGCAAGCTTAATTGCTCTTGTTTCAAATAAATCATTATGGTGCGTTGCCGTACCATGTGCATTGATATAAGTAATATCGGTTAACGCTGCTCCCGCATCCTTTACGGCATTCGTCATTGCCGCCGCTGCGCCGGAGCCGTCCTCTGCCGGAGATGTAATATGAAATGCGTCTGACGAACAGCCATATCCCACAACTTCCGCATAAATCCGCGCACCTCTTGCCTTTGCGTGCTCAAGTTCTTCCAATACAACAACTGCCGCGCCCTCGCCCATTACAAAACCGCTTCTATCTTTGTCAAATGGGATAGAGCATCTTGTCGGGTCTTCGCTGGCAGATAATGCCGTGAGTGCTGAGAATCCTGCAATCCCAATCGGTGTAATGGAACTTTCCGTACCACCTGCCACCATAATATCTGCGTCGCCATACTGAATGGTCCGAAATGCCTCTCCTATAGAATTGGTTCCTGTTGCGCAGGCAGTTACCACATTAATGCTTTTCCCTTTTAAATTAAATGCAATGCTGACATTTCCAGTCGCCATATTGGATATCATTAAAGGAACCAGCAGCGGACCAACCTTACCAGGCCCTTTCTGCTCTAATCTCGTATGCTCACGCTCCATTGCCTGAAGGCTTCCGATACCACTTCCAATTGCGCAGCCTGCCCTGAACGGGTCTTCTTTTTCCATATCCAATTTTGCATCCTCAATGGCTTCCTTTGCCGCCGCTACCGCAAACTGACAGAACGCTTCCATTCTGCGCGCTGCTTTCTTATCCATATAATCCGCAGCATTAAAGTCCTTTACTTCTGCTGCCAGCTTGCACTTATAATCTGCAGTATCAAAGTAAGTAATGCGGTCAAATCCGATTTTTTCCTGACAAACGCCCTCCCAAAAAGCTTCTACACTGTTGCCGATCGGGGTAATGGCGCCCATGCCGGTTACTACTACTCTTTTTTTCATAATTGCTCCCTTTCAAAACCCAATAAACGTTACTGTTCACTCCGTTCCAGTAACAGGTAAAAATCCATGCGAATGGATTTTTACTCGCTGTATGAACAGTAACCAATAAGCGTCCGGCGCCTGCCATATGCTACAAACCAGTTAGGTTCGGCGCACTGCTCTTTATATACACATTCCGCCGTCTACACAGATTACCTGACCTGTAATATAATTGGAATGTTCGCCTGCTAAAAACAATACCAAATCTGCCACATCCGAAGCATTCCCGATTTTTCCCATTGGTATCATGCCGTTTAACGCACGCTTCGCGTCCTCTGTCATATTTTTGGTCATATCTGTGTCAATAAAACCGGGGGCAACCGCATTTACATTAATGCCGCGGCTTGCAAACTCCCGTGCAATACTTTTGGTCAATCCGATTAAGCCTGCTTTGGAAGCGGAATAATTAGATTGGCCCGCATTGCCCAGTACACCGCTCACAGAAGAAATATTAATAATTTTGCCGCTTCTCTGTTTAATAAAGCTGCGTGACAAATGTTTTATCATATGAAACGCACCCTTTAAATTGGTGTCAAGCACCATATCGTAATCTTCCTCTGTCATCCGCATAATTAAGTTGTCCCGTGTTACGCCTGCATTATTAACAAGAATATCCACCTTTTGATACTTTTCCAAAACTTGCTTGATAAATACTTCGCTTGCCGCAAAATCCGCAACATTGCACTGTATGGCTTCCGCTGTACCGCCAGCCGCTGTGATTTCCGCAGCAACCGCCTCTGCACTTTCCTTAGAGCCGTTATAATTGACAATTACTGCAGCGCCGTTTTTCGCCAAGGTCAGCGCTATCTGTCTGCCAATCCCTCTGCCTGCGCCTGTTACCAAAGCCACTTTTCCCGTTAACATCCAAGCCCCTCCAATACCTTATCCAAGTCTGCCAGTTTGTCAATATTGACGCACTTTACTTCCTTGTTAATCTTTCTCATAAAGCCGCTAAGCGTTCTGCCTGGCCCGATTTCAATAAATACATCAACGCCATCCGCTATCATTTTCTCTACGCTCTGCTGCCAGCAAACGGAGCTGGAAACCTGCTGTTCCAACAAAGTCCGAATATTCTGATTATCGGATATAAATTCTGCCGTTACATTACATACATAAGGGATTTTCGGCTGATTGACTTCCACTTTGTCAAGTTCTGCACGCAGTTTTTTGCCTGCATCGCCCAGCAAGGCAGAATGGAATGGGCCGCTTACCTTTAATGGAACACATTTCTTTGCGCCTGCCGCCTGCAATGCTTCCGCCGCTGCCGCTACTGCCTTCTCCTCTCCGGTAATTACTATCTGACCGGGACAGTTATAGTTTGCTATGGAAACAATACCACCTGTCTGGCTGCTAACAGTATTGCAAACCTCCAATATTTTCTCGCTTTCCAGTCCTAAAACTGCGGACATTGCACCACCCACAGGATACGCTTCCTGCATATAAATGCCACGCTTGCGGATTAAATAAAATATATCTTTTAATGTCATTACGTCCGCTGCCGCCAGTGCGCCGTATTCTCCAAGGCTTAACCCCGCAGTGACATCCGCTTTCACGCCCTTTGAATCTAATACCTTTAAGATTGCAATTTCTGTAGCAAGCATTGCAATCTGCGTATACTCGGTGATATTTAGCTTGTCATTTTCCGTAAAACAAAGCGCTTCCATATCCAGCCCGGAAACCTCGCTGGCAAGTTGATACACTGCTTTTGCCTCCGAATATGTATCATAAAAATCTTTTCCCATGCCAGCGTATTGTGCGCCCTGACCAGGAAAAATAAACGCGATCTTACTCACACCGATTCCCTCCATTATTATTGTGAACCATCCGATATTATCTGAAATTCTATGATGGATCTTCTTGTTATTTTCCCAGCAGATTCTGTGCTTCCTGCATAATCTCTGTGATAATTTCCTTACAAGGCTGCTCTTTCTTAATCAAACCTGCAATTTGTCCTGCCATAACAGAACCATTTACAACATCGCCTTCCATAACCGCCTTACGCAGTCCGCCCAGCGTTAACTTTTCCAATTCCATAAAGTCTGTGCCTTCTTTTTCAAGGCGCAGATATTCGCGCGTCATTTTATTACGAATACTGCGAATCGGATGACCATGTGACATTCCGGTAACAGTGGAGTCGATATCTTTCGCCTTAATCAACATTGCCTTATAGTTTTCATGTACAATGGATTCCGTCGCTACCACAAAACGCGTACCAATCTGCACGCCCTCTGCACCCAGCATAAACGCTGCCGCAAATCCTCTGCCGTCTGCAATCCCACCTGCGGCAACAACAGGAATAGCAACTGCATCTACCACCTGCGGCACAAGCGTCATTGTTGTAGCTGAACCGATATGGCCGCCGCTTTCCATCCCCTCCGCGATAATGGCATCTGCACCGCCGCGCTCCATCATCCTTGCCATTGCCACACTTGCAACCACGGGAACGACTTTTACTCCTGCTGCTTTCCACTGCTCCATATATTTTGCCGGATTTCCTGCTCCTGTTGTAACGACTTTAACCTGTTCCTCCACAATAATCTGCGCAATTTCATCGGCTTCCGGATTCATTAACATTACATTTACGCCGAAAGGTTTATCGGTTGCTGCTTTGACTTTCTGAATTTGTTCCCGAACAAACGCTGCAGGCGCACCGCCTGCGCCAATGATTCCCAAGCCTCCAGCCTCAGACACGGCCGCTGCAAGATTATGCTCAGCGACCCATGCCATACCGCCTTGGAAAATCGGATATTCGATATTAAAAATATCTGTTATTCTTGTTTTCATAACAAGCTCCTGTTTTCTTTCTGCTAGTTTTCATTCTAGTCTTTTTTCTATTTGATGGATTCCTAGTACACTTAGCATGCGCTATTTACGCCATCGCCGCGTTGTCGTCAGTCAACAATGCCATCGCATTGCCTCCTTCTTCCGCCTTGCGCTGACGAAAATATCAAGCACTCAGTATATGGAGATTAAAAAAACGCTGTACTAGTCCTCTACGCCTTTGCTCTTCATATATTCAATAATCGCGCCAACGGTGGTTATTTGGTCTAAATCCTCAGAAGGGATGTCGATCGCGTATTCTTCTTCAAATGCGTTGACAAGTTCAAATAAATCCAATGAATCTGCGTTTAAGTCCTCTTTAAAGCGTGTATCCTCTGTAATCTCTACACCCTCGATATTTAACTGCTCCTCGATAATTTCCTTTACTCTTTCTAACATTGCTGCTGCCTTCCTTTCTTTCTTTTCAATAAATAATTGTTTGCTTTTTTATATTTTGGAATTTATCCGAATACTTTGACAGTCAAATAGTTTGAATGTCAAAGTATTTATCTGCTACAGGATATACTATTGTGGTGGGGATGTCAATATATAATTGGAATTTTATAATGTGTTTATTTTTTGTTAGTTGAGGATAACGTTATTTACCAGTTCCCCACAATTAGATAAATCATACGCCTGTTCTCTGCCCTTACCTGAGAAAAAAGTATATATTGAACAGACGCTACATGCAATTTATCAGGAGCAAAAAGACATCATTGATGAAAAAGTGGTATGTTACGCAAAGCATTGGACAGTATGCAAACCACAGATTTGCGCCGCATTATCAGAAGCTTTCGATGTGGATTGTTTTAATTTATTTCCAGATATAAAATGTAACCTTTCCATAAATCCGATTGAACCACGCTTTTTGCAGCAACGTTCCTTTGATATATTTTATCACAACAGCGAGCGCGGCGCGATTGGTGTGGCAATTCATGAGATCATTCATTTTGTGTGGTTTTATGTATGGAATCATTTATGGAAAGACCATTACAGCGAATATGAAGCCCCCTCTTTAAAATGGATATCAAGCGAAATGGTTGTAGAATCTATTATGAAAGACCAACGGCTTTGTTCGATTAATCCTTATTATCCGCGTGAGGAGGGCGGCTGTATCTATCCTTATTTTTTCACAATGAAGGCAGATGGAAAGCTTGTTCTTGATATAATCGAAGAAATGTATCAGACACAGTCAATACAAGATTTTATGAAAAACAGCTATGCATACTGTTTATCACATGAGAAAGAAATACGAGAGCATATCGCGAAAGAAGGATAGTGCATTATTATCTAAAAAACTAAGGGACTGTAGCATATTGTATGTCAGCAGCCCCTTTATGTATTCTTATGCTGTGATCATGCAGTTCTTAACGCAGCACTGGACGGTTTTTGAAATTAATTCCTGCAGTATTGTAATAGGGTTTCCTATTAAACGCGGCTCTAGCCTCTGGTGCAATTGCACTGCCAGAAAGTTCTTTATCACTGACTTTCTTGAACATTGACATTTCTTTTTCAATGTAACTGTTAATCACCTGTGCTGTATTCTTTACTTCAAAAAACTCCATGAATAAATCCCCCTTTAGAACTATAAAAATTTGGTCTTTTACACAATATAAAACCATTCCCTTTTGTACTATTGTTATAGCATATTCTTGTACATCCTGCAAGATTTTTTGTGCTAATCTCATAAATTTTGTGTAATATTTTCAAAAAATATATGATTTATATATAAATTGCACAATACAAAAAATATTAAATTTTTTAAACTGCCTTTTTTACATAGATTTTATTCCCTTTACAGCCATTTTTCTGTAAAATAAGGTTATTAGGGTGTATGAAAACATGAAAGGAGGATTTTATATCGTTTTACTTTTGAGCAAATTAAAACAGCGAGAGCTGTCAGAAAATATTACGTAAATGGTATTATTTTCCGACAGCCTCTCGCTGCCTATTCTTAAAAATTGGGTTTTATTAGATTATTTCTTTTTCTTTAAGAAAATGCCAAGCGCTGCTGCAGCAGCAACTACAGCAATTCCGCCTACAACAAACGGTGTTTTGCTTGCTTTTTCTCCTACTGCTGTTGGTGTATCCGATTCCACTGCGCTTTCAGCACTTGCTGGTGCTTCGCTGCTGGCTTCGCTCTTAGAAGGCTCAGCCTTTACAATGGTGCTATCACCTTGAACCAGTACCATTGCAGAAATACCATCAACGGCAACACTTCCCTCAGCACTTCCGATAGAAGCCGTTCCCGCAGCTGTGCCATTGATACATATTTCCCATGTTCCTTCCGGAAGTTTTACATTTACAGGTGTTGCATTTGCATTGTAAATTACACAGATTTTTTCTGCTGTTTCTTGATTTGGACTGCCTGAAATGGTATAAGCAACCACATTGGGTTCCAAACCTGTCATAAAGGCAAGGTTATTTTGCAATTCTGGCGTTGTGGTCATACGAAGCGCGCCATGTGCCTTACGAAAAGCAATCAATCCTTTGTAATATTCATACGTATCTATTACATTCGCTTTATTATCCCATTTTATGCTGTTTGTTGCATCCGGAGAACAATAGCTGTTTTCATCAAATCCCGTTTCAGATTTTTCCGACGGCTTAGAACGGAGCATTTCCTCGCCTGCTTGGAAAAATGGTACTCCCTGCGCTGTTAAAATAATCGCACTGCCCAGCTTATTCATCTTAATCCTTGTTTCTTCGCTGTCATCCGGATTAGAGATCGCAAGTTTATCCCAAAATGTTAAGTTATCATGGCACGAAATATAATTAATACTCTGTCCTGGCTGCCCTGCCCAGCTTTTCGTTCCTTTCCCATTTTTAGAAACCATAATCTGCTGATGCGGTGTTGCGGCAACCACGCCGAATTTAATACTTTCCTCCATGCCTTCTTTGCCATTTACAAAACCTTTGTCCAAAGCATCAAATACATTTCCCTTAATGCCGTCGCGGATATCATCGCTAAATGCACCGACACGGTCTACCTGACTCATATTTGCCTTTAACGCCTGCTGTCCGGAAGAAATCGCGCAGTCGCCGCCAGTCCACCCCTCACCATAAACCATAATAGATGGATCAATCTCGTCAAGTGCTGCACGAATCGCACGCATTGTATCCAGATCATGCACTGCCATTAAGTCAAAGCGGAAACCGTCGATATGATACTCGGAAGCCCAGTAAACAACGGAATCAACCATAAATTTACGCATCATAGCACGGTCGGATGCCGTTTCATTTCCACACCCTGAGGCATTGGAGTAGCTGCTGCCGACTTTACGATAATAGTAATCCGGCACTGTTTTTTGGAACCATGAATTTTCAATATTAAAAGTGTGATTGTAAACAACATCCATATTTACGCGAATACCGTTTGCATGAAGTGCCTGTATCATCTGCTTCATTTCATTGATACGCACCTCTCCGTGATATGGATCTGTACTATAAGACCCTTCCGGTACATTGTAATTTTTCGGGTCATAACCCCAGTTAAACTGTGGTGTATCCAGTTTCGTTTCATCTACTGTTGCATAGTCGTAGCTTGGCAGAATCTGTACGTGTGTTACACCAAGATCTTTTATATGATCAAGTCCTGTCGGAAGCCCATCACTGTTCTTAGTGCCTGTTTCTGTCATTCCCAGAAACTTTCCGATATTTTTAATTCCTGATGCGGGATCGGAAGATAAATCTCTTACATGAAGTTCATAAATAACAGCATCTGTTGCATTTTCAAAAGCAGGCCTTGTTTCGCTTTCAAAGCCCTCCGGATTGGTTGCTTCCAAATCTACAACCATACCTCTGTCGCCATTTACGCCAGTTGTTCTTGCGTATAAATCGACTGCTTCATTTGTCTTATTACCGATTTTTATTGCATATGTGTAATATACACCGTTTAAATCGCCCTGTTTCTCGCAGCTCCAAGTTCCCCTTTCTCCTTGCGTCATAGGGATTTCCTCTATTAGATTATCACCATCACCCTGCTCAAAAAGCCGGAGTGTTACTGCAGAAGCTGTCGGCGCCCACAATTTAAATGTTGTTTTTTCTTTTGTGTAGACTGCCCCAAGGTCATCTCCGTCATATGCCATTTCCTCATCGAAATAATTCGAAACTAAGATTTTATCCATTGACACATGACTTCCCTCATAGCCTTCCATTGAAATATCGTATGATTTTGACAATTTCAGTTCCTCCTCAAGTTTCAACAAAATCTCCCGTCCGTCTGTACTCTCGGCGGATGCAACTGCATAATGCTGTCCTTCTTCGTCTGTTATTGTTATCTGCGCTGCGGCAGTTTCTAGGTTAGACGGCGTGCGCGAAAGCAGCACATATATCTGCTGGCTTGTCGTTTCTGAAAAATAAGCCTCTGCAATAACGGGATTGTAAATAACATCTTCCATATTGTACCATAATGTTGGATTTCCTTCCACTATGTAAACATCTAAAATATTATTTGCTGCTTTTGACAAATCTATTTCATATTCCAGCGCATTATCTGCATCACCGTCCTGAATTACCTTTACGCCGGCTGTTGTCGCTCCCTCTTTCGGAAATAAACCAACCTTAAAAAATGCCCCGAAATCATCCGTTTCTGCAAGCGGATAACTTCCGCCAACCTCATCACCTGCCCAAGCATAAGCTTCCACATTATCTGCACTGTAACTTTTATCAAAATTATAATAATGCACATTCAGCTTTAAAGCACTATCCTCATTATAAGCGTTCAAACGTTCTTCCTCCAATGCCTGCACATCATACGATTGTGCTCCCTCTGGCGCTTGGGTTGCAAACTCTGCCTCGCCGCTTGTTATCCAAATTTCCACAATATCCTGATCCATTGTTACAAAGCGGTCATCTGCGATATCTTTGTCCTCCCACTGGTTTAGACGCACAATAAAGCCGATTTTCGGCGGCTTTCTGTTTGTTTGATATACAGCAACTTTACCGAAATCATCCTCATCCGTAAAGTCAAGCTGCTGCCCCTCTCTGCCATCTTCCCAAATCCATAAGTTCCATCCGTCATAATTGTTGTCGCTGCGTCCGCCGTAATGCACTACAAGTGTTGTTCCTGCCGCTTCCACTGAGATAGTGGGTACAAAAACTGACGCAACTGTCAGCAATACCATTAGGACTGCCATAAGTCCTGCTGTTAACTTTTTCTGCATAAAAATCTCCCTTCCTCATTCTATGTAAAATTTTCCTGTCTGAAAATATTATATACTCTTTCACTTCCCCCTGTCTATTCATTATTTCGTAAAATTTCGTTTTATTTTTTTGGTAGAATTGACAGCTTTCTATTCCCTGCCTGCGTATCGAGCATTGGTCAGTTTATTGACATCTTTCATTTATCATTTATACTGCTTAACCGTTAAATTTTTTGAGTAACCTGACCACATAACGCCAGCCATATACGTTTAACCAGTGGAATACGGTAAATTCTGGCGTTATGTAGTATAGGAATCATCTATAAAAAAAACTGCCATATCAGGAAAATAACTCCCCAATATAACAGTTTTAATGTCTATTATTCATTTAGTTAATTACAACATCATTCCAAGAATCGGATGGTACCAATGCAACATAAGTTTTTCCTGTATTAATCTCAACTTCTTCACCCGTTGCCTTGTCCATAAAGATAGTCTTATCACTCTGGTCTGCTTTCAACCAAGTTACATCAATACCTTTTCCATTTGTAATATAATAGCCGACACATACATTCGGATTATTGTTAGGGTTGTCCACAACATTGTAAATCATGTATCCATTGGGATCAAGCTGATTAAATGAGCAGTTCTGAATTAAAAGATTCTTAAAGGTAAGCTGCGCATTATTGTGCTGTGGATCTTGGTGTGCCTGACCATATTCATAATAATCATAAGTACCTGTTGACTCATTGTAGCGGAGTGTCGAACTATTGTGTGGGAACGGAAGTTGAATTTCTGTACAGCTAAAGGAATCATCTCTATCCCCTAAATTTAATTCTGTATTAGAAAAATTATAATGCGGTCCTTGATAGTATTCGTTATACTCCGTTGTATATTTTGAATTGCTGAATTTCTTATCCAAATCTCCCGTACAAATATACTCTGTAAACTCTGTCGGCTTGCCGTTCTTTACACGTGAAAATCCGCCGCTAAAATTATTATTATACGGCTTCGCAATATACGCATCAATATGATATGGGCCACCGTCATGGCAAAGCACTGCATTCCACTCACCTGCCAACATAACATTGGTAGGTCTTGTGCTTCGAATACTGCCAAACTGCGTAATCTTACCCCAGTCTTTCACAATCGCCATAAGACGTGTTACTCTGCCGTTCTGTGTGCTGTTCATCATCTCATAAACCACATCTGCCTCAGTCAGCCCAAAATGTGGAAGCGCTTTCTTTTCATTATCCACCATTACAGCGATCGGGCGCTGGTTCTGCAGACTCTCATCAATCCACTCATTCGTAATCTCACTGCGGTACATCCCCTCACGTGTTTCCTCTACTGGCGTTTCTATCTCTTCTGTTGTTTCATCGACCGACGGTTGCTCTTGCGTCTGCTGTGACTGATTTGTGCCTGCAATATCCGCAAAATTCACATCGGAATTTGAGGAATCGTCCTTGCCGCACCCTGACAATGATGCCATCGCAAGAGTCATTGCCAAGAATATTGTTAAGCTTTTCTTATTTAAGTCCATTCTTTTCATAACTTTCTCCCTTTGGAACACTTCTCCTTAATCCTTTGGTATTTGGTTACATACTGTGCGGGCGGCGTCGAACCCTATGCCCATATGCGTTACCCCTACAGTTAACTCCGCCAGGCACCCTTACGGCACATATGAAATCCACCTTAGTGCTGCTACATTCCTGTCCTGACACGGTTCAATGGCACACATTGCGTAAGACCCAAACTTCATCGCCACTTATAGGGGGCAGCCAAACAAACGCAGGCCCTCGGCCGTCCATCACCCCCGCTATAGCGGATTGCGAGTACAGGACACCGCTAACGCCCCGGCTGCACAGCTATATTATTATAACCTCATTCGTATAGAGAAGTCAATGAAATTCATTATATTTTTATGAATATATAAAAATTTCATTTTTTTAAACAATTTGTAGTCTTCCAATGTAATTTTCTATGTAATTTTCTATGTAATTTTCTATGTAGTTTTCTGTCTGCATCTAAAATATGTTATTCCCTTTTCAGCCTTCCGCGAAATTTTGTATAAAATATATTATTTTTTTCAATATTTTGGTAAATTTCTTTAAATTATGTATGTTTTCTTTTTCATCCTTCTTCGCCTTAATATTTCATAGAATAGTATCACTGTCACAAGTTCCCGAATCCATGGTTCTTTCTCCTGCCACGGCACGCTCTCACTTGCCTGCACTGCTTCCTGCTGTACACTATTCTCCTCATTTGCCTTAATAATTGCCAGTACACTAGACACAACTCTCTGCATTGTTAATTTATCAGGATACTGATCATAAATAAAACTACCGTCATAGTCCATTTTGTCTACAACGCTGAGAATCACACCCTGATACCGCTTAGCATAAGATGGGTACATCTGCTGCAAGTATTCCAAGTCCTCCAAGATCTTGTCTTCTACAATCTCTCCCGACTGGTTCCACTGTCCAAAGCCCTGATAACCCATATAAAAAGGAAACGCCCTATAATAATCCATTTTTCGAGTTCCTCGCTTTTTATGATTATCATATGCGTTTCCTTTTATATTCGTGAATTGAATAACAAATCGGCAAACACAATCTCAATTATTTGCCAAACATACGAACTATTTATATATACTATTAATTCAATTTTGCAGCATTGATACGCGCGAGAGAACGCAAAAGTGCCGCCTCTGCTCTGGCAACGTCCAAACTATTGTCGTTTCCTTTCAGCCGATCTTCTGCTCTTTGTCTTGCCGCCTCTGCTCGCTGCTCATCAATCTCGCCGGGCCACTCTATGATTTCTGCAAGAATTGTTACCTCCTCTGGCAGTATCTGTACAAATCCGGCATGAAGCGCTGCGTTTTTGACTGTTTCCCCCTGTGTGATAGCCAGAATACCAGGCTTAACGATTACGGAAAGAGGAGCATGCCCCTGATAAATTCCGATTTCGCCCTCTGTTGTATTAAACTCCACCATATCCACATCATCTTTGTAAAATTCACGGTCAGGCGTCACAATCGTAAGTTTTAGCTTTTCTGCCATTTCTATTCCTCCATGCATATTCATGGGCATTTCATATATGCTGCACATGGAGAATACGCGGCAAAATTTCTACTGCCCGCATTCCCGCAGTACAGCCTTATTATCCCCAACCGGCAATATTTATGAATGTCCGGATTCCTGCTAACGCAGTTGCTTACGCATTTTTCGCGCGGGCTACTACATCATCAATTGTACCTGCATTTAAGAAATGGCCCTCTGGAATGCTGTCATGCTTTCCTTCAAGGATTTCCTTAAATCCTCTGATTGTTTCAGAAATAGGTACATACTTACCCTCTATACCTGTGAATTGTTCCGCTACGTGGAACGGCTGCGACAAATATCTCTGAATTTTTCTAGCGCGATTTACGACAATCTTGTCTTCCTCTGACAATTCGTCCATACCAAGGATTGCAATAATATCCTGCAATTCCTTATATTTTTGAAGAATCTGCTGTACACCACGCGCAACTTCATAGTGTTCCTGACCAACAATACGCGGATCAAGAATTCTTGATGTAGACTCCAACGGATCAACAGCCGGATAAATACCGAGCTCAACGATAGAGCGCGAAAGAACGGTTGTTGCATCCAAATGTGCAAATGTTGTTGCAGGCGCTGGGTCTGTCAAGTCATCGGCAGGCACGTAAACAGCCTGTACGGATGTAATAGATCCGTTCTTTGTGGAAGTGATACGTTCCTGCAAAGCACCCATTTCTGTCTGCAAAGTCGGCTGATAACCAACTGCGGAAGGCACACGTCCAAGCAACGCCGAAACCTCGGAACCAGCCTGTGTAAATCGGAAAATATTATCAATAAAAAGAAGTACGTCCTTTCCGCCTTTGTCACGGAAATACTCTGCCATTGTCAACCCAGTCAATCCAACACGCATTCTCGCTCCGGGCGGCTCGTTCATCTGTCCGAATACCATTGCTGTTTTGCTGATAACGCCGGATTCTGTCATCTCATTATAAAGATCGTTTCCCTCTCTTGTACGCTCGCCTACACCTGTAAATACGGAAAATCCGTCATGCTCATTCGCAATATTGGTGATCAACTCCTGAATAAGCACGGTCTTACCTACGCCGGCACCGCCAAACAAACCGATTTTACCGCCTCGCTGATACGGGCAAAGAAGGTCAACAACCTTGATACCTGTTTCCAGCATCTCCGTTGAGGTCGCCTGCTCTTCAAAGGTCGGTGCGGGTCTATGAATCGGCTCATAACCCTGCGCCTTTGGAGCCGGTTTGTTATCTATAGGTTCGCCAAGTACATTAAACATACGTCCAAGCGTACTCTCACCAACGGGAACTGTAATTGGTGCGCCTGTTGCAACTGCGTCCATTCCTCTTACAAGTCCGTCCGTAGGTCCCATGGCGATACATCTTACCGTATCATCACCCAAATGCTGTGCAACTTCGATTGTCAGTTCTGAATTATCACTTCTTGTGATTTTAACTGCATCATTAAGTTCTGGAAGCTGTCCCTCCTTAAACTTAACATCGAGAACCGCACCGATAATCTGGGTAACTTTACCAACTATCTTATCTGCCATCTCTTTGTTTCCTCTCTCTAAATTTATTATTTTTGCAGTTATTGCATAGCTTAGATTTTCTAAGGCTGTGTTGTCTACTGTCTTAGAAAATCTATTCGCCTTTATGATATTGCCTGTGCACCTGCAATAATTTCTGTTAACTCCTGCGTAATAGCACTCTGGCGCGCTCTATTATAGAGCAGCGACAGACTTGAAATCATCTCTTCCGCATTGTTGGTCGCGTTGTCCATTGCCTGCATTCTGGCTCCATTTTCACTCGCTACAGACTCAATCATTGCACCGTATATCAAGCTTGTAATATACTTAGGAATAATTAGATCAATCGCTTCCTCCGTTTCGGGTTCAAAGTCCAGCACTGCCTTATCAGCATCACTGCGCTCATCCTCTATCTTAATCGGAAGCAGTTTCAAGCGGGTTGGTATATGCGTCACAGTATTCTTAAATCCAGTGTAAACAATATATATCTCGCCTACTTTCCCCGTTGCAAAATCGTTTACTACCTGACTGCTGATCTTCATCGCATCTGCATAAATCGGCTCCTCAATTGCTGATGAGTAGTCCTCTCCCATCTCATATCCAAGCCTTGCAAATGTATCCCTTCCCTTCGTTCCAATTGGATAAATAATCAAATCGTTTTTATTCCAATCATTATCCCGCACAAGTTTTGTAATATTGGAATTGTAACCGCCGGCAAGCCCCCTGTTGCCTGTAATCACGATAACTGCCTTTTTGGGGGAATTGTTGGGCTTTAGGTATGGATGATTAATTTCTCCCGCTTTAGAAAGCATGGAAACCACTGTATCATACATGCAGTTAAAATATGTCTTTGACTTTTCTGCACGCCCTTTTGCTCTTTGCAGCTTGACAGTGGAAACAAGTTTCATGGCCTTTGTAATCTGCTGCGTACTCTGTACAGAACCTTTACGCCTTTTTATATCTCTCATTGAGGCCATTGTTATTCAGTCCCCCCTTCTGCTTACTTGAAGCGCCCTTTAAATTCTTCAATTGCTGCTACAAGTGTTTTCTCGGTTTCATCTGAAATTACCTGCTCCTCTTTGATCGCCTTTGGTACTTGCGGATACTTGGTATCAAGAAAATCGAACAATTCTGCCTCAAATCTTGTAATATCGCTTACTGGTACATCCAACAGATACTTTCTTGTTGCAACAAACAGAATAATAACCTGATATTCTACAGGCATCGGCTTATATTGCGGCTGCTTTAAAATTTCCTTAATACGTGCGCCTTGCTCCAAACGCTCCTTTGTATCAGGGTCAAGATCAGAACCAAACTGTGCAAAGGAAGCAAGCTCTCGATACTGTGCAAGCTCTGTACGAATCGGCCCTGCAATTTTCTTCATCGCCTTAATCTGTGCGGAACCACCAACACGCGAAACGGACAAACCAGCGTTAACAGCTGGACGGAAACCAGAGTTAAACATTTCTGTTTCCAGATAAATCTGCCCATCTGTAATAGAAATTACATTTGTTGGAATATATGCGGAAACGTCACCTGCCTGCGTTTCAATAATCGGAAGCGCTGTAATCGAACCGCCGCCGTACTCATCATTCATACGGCACGCACGTTCAAGAAGTCTTGAATGCAGATAGAATACATCTCCAGGGTATGCCTCACGTCCAGGTGGACGCTTTAACAGCAAGGAGAGTGTACGATATGCTGTAGCATGTTTACTTAGGTCATCATAGATTACCAGTACATCTTCACCATTCTCCATCCATTCCTCGCCAATGGTACATCCCGAATACGGCGCAATATACTGCAATGGTGCAAGCTCACTAGCTGTTGCAGCTACAATTGTCGTATAAGACATCGCACCGAACTCACTCAATGTCTTAACAATACTTGCTACGGTAGAAGCTTTCTGTCCTATCGCAACATAAATACACTTCATATTCTGCCCTTTTTGATTGATAATCGTATCAATCGCAATTGCAGTCTTACCGGTCTGTCTGTCGCCGATAATTAATTCTCGCTGTCCTCTTCCGATAGGAACCATTGCATCAATCGCTTTGATACCTGTCTGCATCGGCGTATTTACAGCTTTTCTTGTGATAACGCCGGAAGCCACTCTTTCAATCTGACGATATTTCGTCGTCGCAATAGGTCCCTTGCCGTCAATCGGCTGACCAAGAGCGTTTACAACACGTCCAAGCATTGCATCGCCAACGGGTACTTCCACAACGCGCCCAGTCGTCTTTACGGTATCGCCTTCGTTAATATTCTTAGAACTGCCAAGCAAAACAGCTCCGACATTGTCTTCCTCAAGGTTCATAACCATGCCGTAAACCTCACCGGGGAATTCCAATAATTCGCCCTGCATTGCTTTTTCCAATCCATGAACACGTGCAATACCATCTGCCACCTGAATAACAGTACCTACTTCCGATACTTCCATTTCAGAGGCATATCTCTTTATCTGATCCTTGATCACAGAACTAATTTCTTCTGGTCTTAAATTCATATGGATCTGCACCTTTCTTGTTACTTATTTGAAACTGCTATCCGCAGTTCTTGTTTTGTTATTATCAAGTTACAACTGAATCGCCATTAACTCACGTTCCAGCTTACTGAGTTTTGTCCGAATGCTGCTGTCTACAACCCTGTCACCCATACGGATCACCATACCACCGATTAAGTCTTTATCCACATCATAGATGCACTCAATCGTTTTATATTTCGTAGTGGCAAGCAGTCGGTTCTCAATATCCTTTTTTTCCTTATCACTCAGCGTCACGGCTGTTGTGACATTTGCCGTACCGATATGGTTATACTCTTTAATGCTTGCAATCAGCTCAAACAGTATTGACTCAATTTCGGTGTACCTGTCTTTCTCGATAATGGTTACAAGCAGGCCTGTTAATTCTTTGTCAATCCTGCCCGTAAATACATTCTCCACTACCTTGATTTTATCCTCCTTGGGAATCTTAGGGTGGTTCATAAACTGCTTAAACTCTGTATTCGTGTGTATAACATCAAGCAGTCCTGTGATTTCCTCCAGAAAGAGCAAGGTTTTATTTTCCTCCACGGCAAGTTCAAACAGTGCCTGCGCATATATTTTGGAAATTAGCTTAGCCATGTGCTATCACCTATTTCTTTCAAAGTTTCCTCAATGAGTTGATGCTGTGCGTTTGCGTCGATATTCGCCTGAACAATTCTGGCTGCCATTACTGAAGCGACTGCGATCATTTCACGCTTCACTTCATCTGCCATCTTCTGCTTTTCAAGTTCTGCCTCGACTCTGGCTCTCTCTACAATCTTTGCAGCTTCGTCCTTTGCCTCAGCAACAATCTTTGCTTCGTTTGCCATACCACGCTTGCGGGCATCTGCCAAAATTTCTTCCGCCTCTTTGCCTACCTGCTTTAACTTATCTTCATAGAGGGCGCGCGCCTCTGCTGCTGACTTCTGATCGGAAGCTGCCTGATCCAGTTCGCCCTTTATCTTTGCCTGTCTGTCTTGCAGCATCTTTCTTACTGGATTAAACAGGAAGTGCGACGCAAACAGAAACAGGAAGAACATTGCAATAATCATTAATACTGCATCTGCAAGAAGCTGAAAATCCAAGTCAAACAAACGGCTCAATCCCTCTGTCTGGGCAGCAAGTATCATGGTATTTCCTACCATACCTTTACCTCCTTTCTCATACTTTATTTTCTAATACTTTATTCAAAGTTTTTGTGATTGAAATTAAGGTACTAAAGGCTTTACGAATAATAACAGCATAGCTACAAGCAAACCATACAAACCTGTTGTTTCGGCAACGGCTTGCCCTAATAACATCGTAGAAGTAACATCAGATTTCGCACCGGGATTTCTACCAACTGCTGCTGCTGCATGCCCTGCTGCGATACCTTGGCCTACACCAGGTCCAATACCTGCAATAACCGCAAGTCCTGCACCAATTGCTGAACAACCTAAAATAAAGTTTGAATTGAATTCCATAATTAATTTCCTCCTAAAAATTTAAGTAATAAAAAGTTAAACCATTACCCTTCAATTGCATTGTTGATATAAGTCATTGTCAGCATACAGAATACATATGTCTGAATTGCCCCTGAGAACAAGTCAAAGTACACATGTAGTGCTGCTGGCCATGCTGTCGCGATAAAGCCAAGCAGACCATATATCAACGCCATCATAACTGTACCTGATAAAACGTTCGCGAACAAACGCAGGGACAGTGAAATCGGCACCGCAATATCACCTATTACATTAATCGGCGCCCAGATTGGCCACGGGTCACACAGTCCTTTAATAACGCCGGATACTTTCTGATATTTAAACTTGTTAAATGTAATCAGAGTAAAGGTTATCAGACCTAACGCAAATGTGACACCATAATCTGCTGTCGGTGGTCGAAGCCCAAACAGACCAGATATATTGCTAAGCAAAATAAACATAAACAACAATCCAATATAGTTTGCAAATGGCGCCGCATTCTTGCCCATAACACCGCTGATCATTTTGTCAAGCATTTCAACGACCATCTCCACAACGTTCTGAAACGCTCCTGGTACTTCCGTTGCGTGCTTAATTGCACGGTTCGCGCACAGGCAGAAGATAACAATTATCATCATTACGATAAAAAGACATGCGTGCGTGGTTGTTATCCACAGCGTCTGTCCAAATAACTCATACTGAAAGATGCCATGCACCATAAAATCAATATTATCCGCAGCAGATAACAAAAATCCTGTTCCCATAATCTCACCTCCTTTTTATTTACTCTATTCAGTTTTTACAGACTCCATCTTGTTTTTTTCTTTTGGACGTGACAGTTTCCGAAGCAGCGGTTGTAAATATGCGGAAATTTTTAAACCCATAATTCCCGCAAACGCCGCAAGCGGATTTCCTACTCGTGTAATCATTAGTATTCCCAAAATAATGACTACTACAAGATAACGGATAATATTCTGTCTTGTCGCTGCCGCCTGCGCCCCCTTTACATCTCTTTCCACAGCAGAATTTATAGATATTGCCATATGGAAAGCCATAAAAATTCCAGTAAGAACTCCTATCCAGAGTCCTTTACTATAGTCTGCTTTATCTTCCACGAGGAAAAAGCCGGCAGCCTGGCATATAATGCCAAATAAAATCATGCCAAAAAGCAGCCCCGGCAGGGCAGTATTGATTTTCTTTAATTGCATAAGTAAACTAGTCCTCATCCTTTGTGCCCCCCTCGTATATTTTTTTTGCCAGAATAAATATGTTGCGAAATCCAGCCAGCGCTCCGACAAAAAAGAGTAAAACAAACCAAATTGCAGTATGGAACCATTTATCTAAGTACCATCCCACAAAAGTGCATAAAAAAATTGGAACCAGCATATTAATGCCAAACTGGGTAATAACTGCCAATGATTGATAAACTGACCTGTTATATTTTTTCTTCTTTCCCATTTTTTCTGCCTCCATACGCTTCCACTATTTATAATAGTATTGGTATCCAATTTTTCTAATACCAAAAATAATAGAACAAAATTTATTGTAACTTAGTGTATTCCTTCTGCATCCGCAAAAGACAGCCCGTTCTCCGTAACGGCAAACAGTTCCGCCCGCGCAAGTTCAAAACAATCAAGCATTTCCGGTGAGAATATTCCACATTCACCATCATGAATCATGCGTGCAGCAACCTCAACGGCATACGGCGCTTTGTATACACGTTCACTGACAAGTGCATCATAAACATCAACAATGGACACAATCTGTGCCCAGATAGGTATTTCATCACCGGCAAGACCTTCTGGATAACCCTTTCCATCATAACGCTCATGGTGATATCTGCAAATATCATAACAATATTGATAAAATTCATTATCCTCCTGACGGAACTTCTCTAAAATCTCACATCCATATAAAGTATGCTTCTTCATCTCTTCAAATTCTTCTTCCGTCAGCTTGCCGGGTTTTAGTAAGATACTGTCACTAATGGCAATTTTACCAAGATCATGAAGCGCAGAAGCGTTTGTGATTAACTCCGCCTTTTTCTTAGTTATCCCATACTTGGGATAAAATTTTCTTATATATTTCAGGAACAACTTTGTAAAATACTTTACACGCTGAATATGTTCTCCAGATTCAAGGCTGCGGAACTCTACAACCGTACTCAACGCATTTATAAGAAATTCGTTACTCCTTGCAAGCTGCTCCCTGCTCTCTATCAATTCATTGGTACGCTTGACAAGTTCTTTCTCCACATCAATCCTGTGTTCAAACAATTCCATTAGATTTTTTGCACGCCGCATAACAACATTTGGTGCAAAAGGCTTGTAAATCACATCAGACGCGCCAAACTCATACGCCTTTTCCTCCGTTTCGTCCGTTGCCTCGCCAGTAATCATAATTACTGGTATGTAGTCGATGTAATCATGCAGATTCATATATTTGAGAACATCCAATCCAGACTTATTCGGCATCATTAAATCAAGGAAAATCAAGCACAGGCTATGCTTATTCTCTCGAATATAATGAATTGCCTGCTCTCCATCCTCAGCTTCTATAATCTGATACTGTTCCTCGAAAATAAACTTAATCATCTCGCGATTTAACTCTGCATCATCTGCAATCAAAATCGTATCCTTTGGCATAATCCGTTTCTCTCCTTTACTTTTTTACGCCCTATTGCTCTAACAGTTTCGTAACACCGTCTATCGTCCGCTCATAATCCTTTGTAACTTGCTCTAAAAGCGTCTTTGCCTCGTCCATATTGCTGCCGCGCAAAGATTCTGTTATCGCAAAGCTGGAATGAAACAGTGTGGTAAACGACATATTCTGGCACACCCCTTTAAGTGTATGGGCAGCCCGAAACGCTTCTTCCTGATTTCCCTCCTCGATTGTCTGTACCAAAGTTTGGTAACATTTCTCTTTTAGAAACATACCTGCGAATTTTTTAACACGTTCTTCTGTTTTCAGACGCGACATAATGTCATTATAATCCCCACCAATTGCTTCATAGCATTCCTGTACCGTCATAAAATAAGTCCTCCTTCATTACGAATACATGATTATTATAATATTATGAGCCAAAACATATGCCGAATCAAACTAAAATCTATTCAATAGGAAACATGTTTTTTCTCTCACTATAACTATAACAAATAACTACACTAAATTATACATGAAATATTCAGATAATTCAACAAAATTTCGACCTTAATCAACTTTTGTTACTTTTTTACTATAAAAGATTGATGCAACGCATGAAAAGTAGTACAATATCAGAAACCAGAAAGGAGGCAGTGCTATGAAAAAAAGCAATTTGGACGGAACTAGTATAAACATTTATCGTAAACGTATTATACCTGACGAATGTATTTTACTGAAAAATGACACTATTTTAGAGGCAACGGATGAATATATTATTACAAAATGGGAAACGCTGAAACCGCGTCGTGACTTTCACCACGGATATTCCTGCTACTATCTAAAAGAAGGCTACAAAGTCAGTAAATTTTACCGAGAAGATCATTCTCTGCTTTATTGGTACTGTGATATCGTAAACTATCAGTATCAAGAATCAGAAAATGCCCTGATTGTAACAGATCTGCTCGCGGATGTTGTGATATACCCAGACGGGTATATCAAAGTGCTTGATGTTAACGAACTTGCTGTTGCATTGGAAAAAAATCTCTGTCCATTACCATTGATAACACAAGCACTGCTTCAATTGGACAAACTATTAAATATTTTGTATGACGATAAATTTGAATCACTGACAAAACGGATAGACAAGTGGATAGATAACTAATATTATTATTTCTATTTATTTTTATTATTTTTATAATGGTATCGCTTCATTGGAATCAATGTATACAATATTTTGAATTAAATCCATTGTCGTTGATTCCAACAGAAGCACACGCTCCTGTAACGGGGTTGTGCTGTTGTGCATTGCGTTGATATTATATGCTAATTCCAACGGAATTGTATAGCTTTCTGGTGACAAGTGTATTTTCTTCTCCACCGAAACTGTACTATCTTTTGCAGGATATGTAATACCTGCTAATTCCAAGGGGATTGTACTGCTTTGTTGCAAAAACATATCATGCTCTAATAAATTTGTAGTGTTGTGCAATGATTCCGTTTTCTTTTGTATTGGTAGTGTCACATCCTGCATAGAAGAGCTTTTTAATTTACAGTCTTGTTCCTGTAATAGCAGCGTTTTCAGATATTCGTTCTGTTTCTGCAACCTTTGCTGCTTTCTGTTCCGTTTTTGCGTTGTATTCATTCGCTCTTTTCTGCCTGTGTTTACTTTCAAGCGATAAATACGATTTCCGCGTAACGCTTTCCATATATAACGGATATCAAACGCAACATACAAAATGGCTGCCAATGCGCCAAATATGCCAGCCATAAAATAAAATAGTGCTGATAAATAGTTCATTTGTGCAATACTCATATATTTTTCCCTTCCGTTCTCTATTGCGTTCCTGTTTCTTTATAGCTGGAACGAACCATTTTATAAGCGCCTTCGGTCATTGCCTGCACACTTGCAATTTCCTCTTTGACTGTGCTTGAACCAGTGTGTTCCATTTCTTCCATGTCTTGCTCAATTTCCTTAAGCATCACATATATCTCCTCTTTAGATACGCCGTCGTCATATAGGTATTTTGCATATTCTGTTACGCGGCTTACAATTTCGCGGTACATACGCAGCGTTATCCATTCCCGATCGTGCATTTCATTATGCAGTGCTTTTAATGCTGATAAGTTCGCCCAATATGCCCCATACATCCCTGCATCGCTTCCGTCAATTTGCGCAGCGGTTATCTTCTTATAAAATCTGCCAATTTCCACATATAAGCAGCTCCTTCTGTATTCCGTTGCTTTTTCTTCCCTATTTTCATAATAATACATTGCCGCCTCAAACCAAGAAACAGCATTGGACTGTCTGCTTTCCTCATGAATATAATAATACCAATATGCATTTCCCATTTCGTAACAGAAATCTGCATATGCCACTGGATTCTTCTGCGCAAAATGCTGCAAATAGCGCTCCGCGCTTATATTTAAGTGCAGCAATGCTTCCTCCTCTGTTTCGCTGAACACAGCATCCTCTATAATCGTATTATAATATCCATGATAGGCATGCTCACGCACTGTGTCAATTTGTATTGCTTTCATATAATAAGGAATGGCTTCTTCCGCAGAGGTCATATGCTGCGCCATTTCTAATGCTGCATTATAATTATCGTTCTGCCGCTCCTTTGCCTTTGTGTGCATTCCCCAGCCGCCTGCTGCACACATTAGCGCTATTGATAAAACCGCTGAAAAAATTCCCATTCTTCTGTGATACCTTCGCTGCATCTGCGTTTCGTAGTCATGGTAATGCTGCAATGCATACATCAATTCTTCTGTACTTTGATAACGGTCATCGGGATTTTTCTGTGTACACTTCAAGATTACCTGCTCTAAACCGTTAGAAAGTTCTGGCCGCCATTTCGTAATCGGATACATCTCATATGGCGGTGCGGAGGGATTATGGCCTGTTAAAAGATGATACATGGTCGCACCCAGTGAATAAATATCTGTACGCGCGTCTGTCTGTCCCATACCACCAAACTGCTCAGGCGCAGCATAACCTTGTGTACCTAGGCAAAAAGTATCTGTTACACAGCGTTTTTTAAATTCGCGTGCCGTGCCAAAATCAATTAATACAACACTTCCATCCGATTTCAGCATAATATTGGAGGGTTTCATATCACGATATACAATCGGCATAGGGCGCGTATGGAGATATATTAGTACGTCACAAAGCTGCATTGCCCAGTTTACAACTGCCTCCTGTGGCTGTGCGCCTTTCTCCATCAAAAGTTTCTCCAGTGTATTTCCTTCAATATAGTCCATAACAATCAGAAAGTTTTCATCATTGTCAATAATATCCACAATACTAGGGAGATTCGGATGCTTGAGTTTTTTCAACAGATCGGTTTCTACAATTAAACTTTGTTGCAGCACTTCATAATTACTGCTGCAGCACTTACGCACTTCCTTAATTGCCCATGGCTTATTTGCCTTCTCGTTAATTGCAAGATAAACCGTACTCATTCCGCCGTGTCCAATCTCATTTAATACTTTGTACTTTCCGTCAATCTCTGTTCCTATCTTTAGCATCTGATTCCCCCATTATTTGCTCATCGCTTTTATCAATATTACAGAAATATTATCCTTTTCCTTACGCTGCTTATCCAGCTCGATTAACTGTTTTAGCTGCTGGTTCATAATATGTGAATTTTCCATTCTGTTTGCGACACACCAGCTTAAAGAAAAAAGCCCATTGTGGCACTGTTCATATAATTCTTTCTCCGATAATTCATTGCGAAAGCCATCGGAACAAAGCAAATAGCTTTCTCCCGGCATTACATAGCCGTTCATAAAGTCTGGTGTAATCGGTTTTCCTGTACCGATACATTGGAGCAGGACATTTCTGCGCATATCATTTTTTGCCTGCTCCGTAGTCATGTGCCCTAGTGCCACCTCACGTGCAACATACGTCTGATCTGTAGTCATCTGCCATATATCCTCACGCATTTTGTAAACACGGCAGTCACCTACATGCGCGATATAGTAACATCCACCGGTCAACAGAAGCATCGTTAGTGTCGTTCCCATTGTTGTATTCTGCTTTTTGCTGTATGCATACATTCGTTCATTACAGCGGTTAATCATATGCCCCCATATCCGTTCTAGTCGTGCAGCAGTAATCCCTGATTCCAGCAACGGCGGAAAATCCTTTAAAAACCACTGTTCAAAAGTTTTCGCTACAGTTGCGCTTGCCACTTCTCCCTGCTCTAATCCGCCCATTCCGTCACAAATAATCGCAATCGCCGCTTCCCCATATGCGGTACCAGCAACCTTTACCGTTAAACTGTCCTGATTTATTTTTCTGACTGTTCCCGCGTCTGTCTGCGCAGCAACTGTATAATGCAGTTCCACTCCCATTATTGATTTCCTACCATAAATTCAAATACTTCATCCGCAATCTGCACAATATCACCAGAAAACAACTTTTCCTGTTTTCCCGCCTCAATCCGCCTACCGTTTAAAAATGTGTGGTTTAACGAACCTTTATCCACAATATAACATCCTTCTGTACCCTTAATAATATCTGCATGACTTCTACTGACAGTCGGATTGTCCTTAATGCAATAATCCACATAATTTGCATCTTTGCCAAGTTTAAAAATATTGCGGTTAATTAGTATTTTTTCTCCCGTCTTTTCGCGCACTAAATATGGAATGTTTTGTTTCTGCTGCAGCAGCGTTGTCCTTTTCTGCGCCTTGCGACTTTCTTCTGCTGCATACTGCAAATTATCAAAAATTTCTGTTATCCCGCTGGCACCTTCCTCAATTTCATCACTTTCTGTCTTAGATTCCCATTCTGGCTGTTGTGCTTCCACATTTTCTGACAATTTCTCCTGCCATGCTGTCTGCCCCTCTTGTTGTGGTTCTACATATTCCGTTTCCCATATAAACGGTTCGTCCTCGTCCTGCTTTCTGTACTTTTCACCACTTGCTTTCTTCTGCATACTGCCTAAGCCTTGTGATTCTTGCGCCAAAGCAATATTGTGCAGCTTTTCTTGTATCTGCTCAGAGGGGATATAACAAGTATAGTCCATACCCTTCAAACTTGTATTTGTATTGTCTAACCCATCCATTAACTCCTCACAAATCCCAATCCAATCTAAGAAAAACTCCGCCATATCCTGTTCTTCACCATTATCTTGCAGCGGGCAGTAAAGGAGTGCCGTTTTCATTGTACTCTCGTCCAAATAAACAAATTCTGGCTTTAGCACCACCTTGTCAGGAAGAAGCATATATTCATCCAGCCCCTGCATGGTTTCGAAAATATTAGCAACAACCCGCAGCACTTTGTTTTTTCCATTATTCCCGCGGTTTTTGCGCACAAAGTCCAAAAGAGATATTTTATTTGTAATCTGATAATAAACCATATTGTCAAGCCATGTTACCTCTGCCAAGCCATCAATCTGATTATTAATCAGCATTCCCATTTCTACTTCATTCAGTGCAGCATTCCCCTCCTCGGGCAGACTGTACACTTTATAAATTCCTCCCTCAATCTGTGCTGTATCCAATACAAAATCGTCAAAACGATGATAACCGCGCTGCGGCGTCATTGCCGTCTGTACAGGTTTTGCCGATTCCTCTTGCTTTGACGGCTGCTCCGCACCAGCTTGTGCTTCATCAGCGCAGACTGCCATAATTTGTTGGTAAATCTGTTCTAGCCGCTGGTATTTTATGATTTTATTGCTATCTCCACCATATCCCTGCGTTACCAGATAGGCAATCTTAACTTCCGGCGGCACCACAGCGCTTCCCAAGTCAATTCCCTCGCCTACAAACAATGCATCATATGATACCACGTCCATATCCAGATCTTCTAAGTCCATATTATTCCAATCCATATGACCATTTTCAATTATATGTACTTCAAGGCTATCGCTGTGATGGCTGCGCAAAAATTCTACCAGCCTTGCAAGATAGATACGGTCGCGCTCCAAAATTCCTATTCTGTATCTCATAAGCCAATCCATTCCATTTCTGCGCTGCTTCTGCACAGAGCGAAACCGCGCCAGCAGCGCAATTACAGCGATTCCGCACAAACACGAAACAGGTGCAGCTCCATTTACTTTCTAAATGTTACTACACCTATTTCTTTTATTCAATGGTACTTTTGCCACATTTTCATCAAAAACCAATCCATTTTAATAGGCATATTCGCAATTTTGCTCTAATAAAAAATATGTCCACCAATCCGCAGCCCCGTCAGCCCAGGAATCGGAGTTCGAAAGTAAACGCACTGACCAACATTGGTAACACCACGCATCGCTTCGTCTGCTGCTTGATAACAGCTTGATGTCGCAGTATCATTGGCAAGGGCTAGGGCAAGCCTGCCGCTTCCTACTGGGGAAAACTGTTTATTTTGATAAATAACACCGACAACTGTGTTAGGATAGCGTGAACTTAATACACGATTAATTACAACAGCACCGACAGCAACCTGTCCAACATAGGGTTCTCCGCCCGCCTCACAATAAATTAAATTCGCCAGCAGTTTTCGGTCACCCTCCTCAAACGTAACTTCAGAAATATCCCGCCATTTCGACTTTGCCGCCAACCGCGACATTGCCAGTTCCTCCTCATACTTCTTCTGTAGCGCAACAATATCCTGCTCTTGTTCATCTATCATGCTTTCGAGCGCATCAATCGTTTCTTCTGCATCCGCTATCTGATCGGAATAATTCGCTACACTTGCCGAAGTTTGATTTACAAGACTTGATACTCTGCTTTTCTCCTGTTCCGCCTCCTGCCGCAATACATTTAACGCCTCTAACTCCGTTTCCAATAAAGCCTGCGTCACCTCTACATCCTTGCGGCTCTGTTCAAACTCCTCCAGCATTTTCTTATCATATTCATTCAGCCGTTCAATATAATCTCCACGGTTTAAAAAATCAGAAAAACTCTCAGCCGACAGCAGCAATTCCAGATATCCCCCATTCATATCACGCTCATACATCACGCGGATATGATGCTTCATATTTTCATACTGTGTTTCCTCTGTCAAAATTGCCTGCGCCAGCGCCTCTTTTGTCTGTGCAATCTCCGTTTCCTTATTTACAATATCCGCTTCAATGCTTTCCAAATTGGTGCTGACCTGTGCCAGATTATCATTTAATGTACTCAACTGACCTAAAAGCGAATTTTTGGTGATTTGCAGCGATTCCTTCCGATCCTGCGTGTTGTCCTTTGCTTCCTCGGTCTTTTCCTTTTCCTTCTTTGCCTTTTGCAGCTTTTCAAGCGTGCTTTCCGCATGGGAGGGCAAAGACACAGAACCTGCAAACGACAGGGAAACCGCAATCGCCACAAGTATGGTTATCGACCGTTTTAATGCCGCTTTCATAAGTTCCTCCATTTATTTTGTGCCGAAAATCCTGTCACCAGCGTCGCCAAGCCCCGGCACAATATATCCATGATCGTTTAGCTTTTCATCCAAAGCCCCGATATAAATATCCACGTCTGGATGCTCTCTCTGCATCCGCTCCACCCCCTCTGGGGCCGCAATAATACACATAAAGTGAATGTTTCTGCATCCTCTGTCTTTAAGCAGTTTAATAGCTGCCGCAGAAGATCCACCCGTTGCAAGCATTGGGTCTACAACAAAAACTTCCCTCTGGTCGCAGTCCTCTGGCAGCTTGCAATAATACTCTACTGGCTCTAATGTTGCAGGGTCACGGTACAATCCGATATGCCCTACTTTTGCCGCTGGTATTAGCTGCAGCATACCATCTACCATCCCCAATCCTGCACGTAGAATTGGTACAATCGCCAATTTCTTGCCAGCAAGCACTTTCGCCGTCGTCTTGCAGATAGGTGTTTCAATTTCAACCTCCGCCAGTTTTAGATCTCTCGTCGCTTCATAACAGATTAAATTGGCAATCTCACTGATTGTCTGCCGAAAATCTTTTGTTCCCGTTTCAATGCGCCGAATATATCCGATTTTATGCTGGATTAATGGGTGATCCATAATCATTACTCTTGCCATTTTCACTCCTATCTGTCTGAACTGCCAGACACGCAATTGCAAATAATTAGGTATCGTACCTAATTCATGGTTTCTGCTTCCAGCGCCTGTATTGCGGCAACTCTCCTGCAATGTTTCTCCTCTGCTGGAAATGCAGTATTTAAAAAGGTATCAACAATTCCCAACGCAAGATTGGTTCCAACAATTCCCGCACCGATCGCAAGCATATTTGCATTGTTATGTTCTCTTGTCAGCCTTGCAGATACCGTATCGGAACACAACGCGCAACGAATGCCTTTTACTTTATTTGCTGTAATTGAAATCCCAATGCCGGTTGTGCAGATTACAATTCCGCGATCGCATTCTCCTGTTGCAACTGCCATTGCCGCTGCTTTGCCAAATTCAGGATAATCGCAGGACTCTTTCCCAAAACAGCCAAAGTCCTTATACGCCAAATGGTTCTCCTCCAGATAGGCGATAACCGCCTGTTTTAAATCAAATCCGCCATGATCACATCCAATTGCTATCATTATATTGCCCTCCTATTATGTTATATATAAACTTTGTCAAAAATTATTAGACCTTTACCACTTTATGCCCTGCTGCTTTTAGAAGACGGTTCATCAATGCCTGTCCCAGTCCGGTATCCCCGAATGATTCAGCGTACATATATTCGATATTTTCATCATCAAATTCCCGCAGAAATGTATAAAGTTTTCTTGCTGCTGTCTGCGGTTCTTCTTTACTGCCCGCGTTCTTGATACTGTCTGCATTGTAGTGTGCAGCCCATTTTTCGGTGGCGATTACACCTGTTTTTTCGCCTTTTTGATGATGTTGTTGTATTTGCCTATTAATATAATTTATCACATGATCCGGTGTTCCCTCCACTATAACCAACTGTCCTTTGGGTGCATAGTGACGGTACTTCATTCCCGGTGCTTTGGGTGCTTTATTGGATTGATTATGAAAAATTGTACTATCCATATCCGTTTCACCCACAACACTTGCAATCATTTCCTGCGTAATATAACCGGGGCGGAGTATTATTGGCACTTTACCAGTCAAATCGACAATCGTTGATTCCAACCCAATTGCAGTTCCGTCCGCCGCGATAATCACGTCAATTCTTCCCAACATATCTTGCATCACATACTTCGCAGCAGTAGGGCTTGGCTTGCCTGATAAATTTGCACTCGGCGCCGCTATATATCCGCCGGCTTCTCGTATTAACTCAAGTGCCAACGGATGATTCGGCATCCGCACTGCTACGGTTTCCAGTCCCCCAGTCGTCTGCTTCGGCACAATATCCGATTTCTTTAAAATAATCGTTAACGGTCCTGGCCAAAATGCTGCTGCTAACCGCTTGGCATATTCTGGCACATTTTCTACAATTTTATCCAATGCCGCCATTTCTGCGATATGTACAATCAATGGGTTATCGCTGGGTCTGCCTTTTGCTGCATATATTTTCTTAGCAGACTGCGGATTCAACGCGTCACCGCCTAGCCCGTATACCGTTTCTGTCGGAAATGCCACCAATCCGCCCTGCCGTATCACCTTGCCTGCATATTGCAATCGCTTGGCTGTTTCTGCCGTTTGTCTGTCTGCTTGACCGGCTTCTATTTTTATAATCTCTGTTTCCATTGTTACTATGCTCCGTTTAGGCATCACATTTTATCAAATTTTGCAATTTTAAGGTGCACTTAGATGTATTGTAACACAAAGTTGCTCAATTATAAAGGGAAATCCACAAGAATTTTGAAAAAGATGTAATATCTCAACTTAGGACTTTGCACTGCGCTGCAAAGTCCGTGAGAACACGTTGCGGTTGAGAGGCATCAAGCCACCACGAAGTGGTTTTGCATGGCTTGATGCATTACAAAAGATGTAATACCTCAACTTAGGACTTTACACTGCGCTGCATAAAACAAGCACAACAGGTTTATTCTGCCCGTCGTGCTCGTTTTATGTAAAAATTCTATAATTTATTTTTATTGTGCACTGTCAAAATGTGCATATGTTTGCTGCGGTATTTCAATAATTGCTGCATCGTAGGACTGAAGTCCACCTGCGACGTAAGATTTTGATTGTCCTGTCACTGCTTCCGCAGCTTCCTTTGTCTGCAAATCGGAGATTTGTGTTGTATTGGAAACCGTTGCTCCTGCTGCATTTTCTACTTGCTTATTATTCGAAGCCTCTGCTCCTTGCGTCAATTGATTTTGCTGTAAAGTTACTTGGTTTTCATCAAGAACTTCCTCTAAAAGCCCATCGGATAATTCGTCCGTAATCTCCTCGACCTCCTCAAGCAGTTCCTCCATAAGTCCGTCGCTTTCTTCCTCATCTTTAAGCCCAAGCGCTTCTTCCAACTTCTCCTTGCGCTTTTCTTCTGGTGTCTTCTGTGACTCCTCTATTTTCTCATGAAGCTGTTCGCCGCGCTCTATCGCCTCATCCAACGCATGAATCATTTGATCATTATTATACTGGCTCTTAACATTGACAATCTGCTGTTCATAATTACTCAGCATCCCAAGCTTCTCCGCAATCTCCTCAAGCGTTTCGCACTTGATATCCTTTAATGCGTCTTTTTGTTCTTTCCAAAACGCAACTTGGCTTGCTGTTTCCTGCTGCCGTTTCTGCTTTTCTTCTGTGCTCTTTAATGTATTTTTTGCGCTATTACCGGCAAACATCGTTCCCATAATACCAGACTGCTGACCATTTAACAATGCACTTGCATTAAATGCTGTAATTCCCATAAGTTCCTCCATTCCCACCAATACTTGTTTTATTTCTTTATTTTTCTACAGTTCCTTATTACAATTAAGCTTTCCAAACTAGAACTTTATTTTCTATAATACTTATCGGAAACAATGGCAAAAAGTGTTAGAGGAAAATAAAAATTTTACTATCCAAGTATTATTTTTTATAGGTTGAACTGCTTGCGAACTTCATGCGTCATAATATCCGCCAATCTTGTCGGCAGCGGAATATGGCTGTCCTTTGTCACCTGCTCTATTGCAATTTTTGTCGCTGTATCCAAGTCAATTTTATTACCGATTGACAAAAAAATCGGTTTTACATTTTTATGCGTGCGCAAAGCCCTTCCATATATTTCCCCCTCAATAATTATATCTTCAAATGCAAATGCATTGTTTGTTGGCATAATAAAATTACTATTATGTACTCTATAATATGTTTTCGCAATGCCAATCGTTGGCATATCCATTAAAATCCCCGCCTGCGTCGCAACACCCATATGCCTTGGATGAAGATATCCATTGCCATCAAAAATATAGACATCCGGCTGCTGTTCTAACAATTCTTTTGTTTTTAAAAATAGCGGAATTTCTCGAAAGGCAAGACATCCTGGAATATATGGAGTGATTACTTGATCTTTAAAATATTTCTGCTCTATTACCGTTTTTGTGTTATAGTCAAGTACAACAATACAGCAGACAGCATATTCGGTTTCACCTTGTTCCCAATATGCCAAATCAACACCTGCAATATATTTTAATTCTTTAAGATTCACGCAGTTTGCTCTATTTATTTTATCTTTTAAACGCAGTTGTTCCATAATATATTGTTTTTCTAAATCTTCTTTGTTCTGCATCTTCTACTTTCCCCCAACAAGCAATAGCTGCTATCTTCTTATGCCATACTGCTTTCCTACCGAAAATATTTATCAAACACGGGATACACAACAACGCATAATGCAATTGGTAGCCCAAATAAAATCCCGCCGATTATTACTCCCACTACCATCGGAAACAGTGAAAATGTCTGTGACAATAAAAAGCATCTTATTCCCAATACAGAATTTATTAGAAATAAAACTCCGGAAAATAATCCCGGCGAACGTTTTCTATCTTTAATCGTATAGAAAAAATGATCTCCAAAATTAATCAATCCCCAAACTAAAATACCATCACCAAAGCAAAGAAAACGCTCACTTATTATAAACAAAACCGCTGAAATCAGCAGCATCGGATAATACAGAAACAAATTGTTTGCCATCCTCCAATAATTGTCTTTCAAAATTATTTTCCCATTGCTCCAATGTTTCCAATAGCATAAACTGTTGTTCTAATATTGTGCGGCCAAAAAGCGGAATATCGGTATGTGTCGGTAGCTGCTCTGCTATCTGCATTTTTGTGTGGTGGATGCTGTTTTTTATATTTGCAATGCATTGCGCAGCAAATTCCCCGTCCAATAATCCCAAATTTACAATAACTGCATTAAAGTCCAAAAAAATCCGCGTTTCTGCCAATGAGA
>ERZ778496.249-NODE-249-length-61463-cov-41.473342_pt1 | contig 61463 bp, 63 predicted proteins | sample MGYA00433099_ERZ778496 | MGnify/ENA primary metagenome ERZ778496 (study PRJEB29527, sample SAMN07138962) | mouse gut metagenome | material: feces | host: mouse | place: China:Nanjing | collected 2016-01-25 ...
CTTATTCAGTATACTAAATACTAAATCTATTGTCAAGGGAATTTGAGATTTTTTTCTTAATACACAAAAAACAGTAGTCGTATTTGACTACTGTTCTGATATAGCAAAGAGTTTATTGATGCATTTTTCGGTACTCTTCGGCTTCTTCTGGTGTTGAAAGGACAAAATGTCCTGGAGTGATTTCGTGCATTTGACGTTCTTGTCCGTCCAATTCCTGACTTGGATCGTACTCAGTGTGAACACGAGTGCGTTCTGACTCTGGATCTGGCTCAGGAATAGCACTTAATAGGCTCTTAGTATATGGATGGATAGGGTGGTTATAAACGTCGTCAGATGTCCCTATTTCAAGCATTTTACCCCAGTGCATAACCCCAATACGGTCAGAGATGTATTTCACCATTGAGAGGTCATGGGCAATGAAAAGGTAGGTTAAGCCTTGTTCTCTTTGAAGTTTTTGCATTAGGTTAACAACCTGTGCCTGAATTGACACGTCCAAAGCTGAAATTGGCTCGTCAGCGATGATAAATTTAGGTTGTACAGCCAATGCGCGTGCAATACCGATACGTTGACGTTGACCACCTGAAAACTCGTGTGGGTAACGTGTTAAGTGGTCTTTATTCAAACCAACCAAGGCAAGCAATTCTTGAACTCTTTGGTCACGCTCTTCTTTCGTTTTAACCAATTTATGTACATCAAGTCCTTCTGCAACAATATCACGGATTTTCATACGTCCGTTCAAGCTGGCTTGAGGATCTTGGAAGATCATTTGAACATTTTTACGGAATTCGTGTAATTCTTTTCCTTTTAGATGAGAAATGGTTTCACCGTCAAAGTCAATCTCACCTTTACTGATATCATATAATTTTAGGATAGCACGACCAACGGTGGTTTTCCCTGATCCTGATTCACCCACAAGACCAAAGACTTCACCTTCATAAATATCAAAACTGATATTGTCGATCGCTTTTACTTCGTTCCTTTTTCCTTCGTTAAATGACAATGACACATTTTTAAGCTCGACAAGCTTTTTTTTGTTTTCAGTCATTAAGCTTTTCTCCCTTCAAGCTCTTTCCATTTCGCCCAACGTTTTTGAATTGGCAATGGTGGTTCTACTTTAGGCGAGCGTTCATCTAATAGCCATGTTGCAGCGTAATGCGTATCACTCACTTTAAAGAGTGGTGGTTCTTCTTCGTAATCAATATCTAAAGCAAATTCATTACGTGGTGCAAAGGCATCCCCTTTTGGAGGATTAAGAAGATCTGGTGGTGTTCCAGGAATAGATTGAAGGCTACCTGCTTCTGTGTCTGTTGTTGGCATAGAATTCAACAATCCCCAAGTATATGGGTGTTGTGGATTGTAGAAAACTTCATCTACTGTTCCATACTCAATGATTTTACCAGCATACATAACAGCAACACGATCAGCCATACCAGCAACAACACCTAAGTCGTGGGTAATAAAGACAATTGATGAATTACGTTCTTTTTGAATTTTCTTCATCAAGCTCAAAATTTGGGCTTGGATCGTTACGTCTAGGGCTGTTGTTGGTTCGTCGGCAATCAAAACATCTGGGTTGGCTGCTAGGGCAATAGCGATAACGGCACGTTGACGCATTCCCCCTGACCATTGGTGTGGGTAATCATTGATATGTTCTTCAGCTTTTGGAATACCTACACTTTTCATCAATTCCAAAGCACGTTTGAGAGCTTCTTGTTTTGATACTTTTTCGTGAATCATAATTGGTTCAGCGATTTGTTGACCAATTCGCATAGTTGGGTCAAGACTGGTCATTGGATCTTGGAAGATCATGGCAATTTCATTCCCACGAACTTTAGTCCATTCGTCTTCTTTAAGGTCAAGCAATTTTTTGCCCATAAAGTCAATATCACCTGTAATGTTCGCATTAGGAGCTGACAAGCCCATCAATGTTTTAGTTGTTACAGATTTACCTGAACCTGATTCACCTACGATAGCAAGGGTTTCCCCTTTTTTAAGGTCAAAATTGACATCGCGAATCGCTTTAATTTCTCCAGCATAGGTGTGAAAATCTACTCGGAGGTTTTTAACTTGTAAAATTGTTTCTTCACTCATCTTTTTCCTCCTAACGATCACCAGATTTTGGATCAAATGCATCACGAAGACCATCACCCAATAAAATAAAGGCAAGTGAAATCAATACCAAGGCCATTGAAGGTAGTATTACTTGATATGGATAGTATTGTAAGTATTCTTGAGCATCCGTAATCAATGAACCTAGTGAAGCCGTTGGTGGTTTTACCCCTAGGTTAATCGCAGAAAGGACTGCTTCATACATGATGGCACTTGGAACGGTCATCATGATTTGAACGATAATAATCCCTGAAATATTTGGAAGGATATGTTTAAAGGCAATTTTTGGTGCACTTTCACCAAGCGAACGAGCTGCCAAAACAAACTCTTGTTCACGGTAAGATAAGGTCAAGTTACGCACTTGACGCGCCATTGAAGTCCATCCAACGATGGCAATTGAAATGATAATTGAAGTAATACCATTTCCTAGCAAAAGACCAAGCATGGTAACGATAACCAAGTTAGGAATTGATGAAACAACCTCGATAATACGTTGCATGACCATATCGACGCGTCCACCAACGTAACCTGAAATCAGACCATAGGTTACCCCGATTAAAAGGTCAATCAATGTCGCAACAATCGCGATAAGAAGGGAAATACGTACCCCAACGATGATACGTTTGGCGAGGCTACGACCTAGGTTATCTGTACCTAAGATGAATTTTGTTCCTTCAGGAACCCCTTGTTCTTTATAAACGTTAGTTGGTTCTGTGTTTCCAGAATAAGTAATGGTACCATTCCAGAATGGAAGATCACCACTTAATTTCGGTGGAAGGTTACGGTAAGTCGTCACTTCCTTTGTATTAAAGGCGTTGGCTTCATCACGGGTTACAAAAGCAACTGAAGCAATTGAGAAAACGATCAAGAAAGCTAAGAACCACATTGAAATAACGGCTAATTTATTTTTCTTGAGACGACGCCATGCATCTTGCATAAAAGAAAGAGCAGGCTTCTCAATTTTTTCTTGCATATTTGCTGAACCGATGCCAACAAGTTTAAATTCTCTATTTTTTTCTGCCATCTTTTTCTCCTTATTGCAAGCGTACACGTGGATCAACTATACTTGTTGCAATATCTGTGATCAAAATAGCTACCATCAACATCATTGCATAAACAATAGTAGTTCCCATGATAACGGGATAATCTTTAGCAGGGATAGACGTTACAAATTGTTGTCCAATTCCTGGAATTGAGAAAATTTGTTCAATCAAGGCAGAACCTGTTAGAAGGTTAGCAGCCATTGGTCCTACTAACGTTAAGACAGGAATCATTGAGTTACGGTAAGCGTGTTTGCGTGTGACTTGACGTCTTGTCAAACCTTTAGCAATAGCTAATTGGATGTAATCTGAACTCAATGTTTCAATCATTTGACCCCTAAAGAATCGTGTCACTTGAGCAAAAACTGGAATAGCTAAGGCAACTGATGGGAGGACAGTTTGAGCAAACGTACCCCAACCAGCTAATGGGAATAGATTCCATTTAAATCCGAACAATACCAACAAGAATAGACCTGTAATGAAAGATGGTACTGAGATACCTAATGTTGAGATAACACTAAGCACACCATCAATCCAGTTATTTTTGTTACGGGCTGAAGCAGCACCGACTAAAATACCTGAAACCAAACCAATGATAAGAGCTTGCACACCCAATTGTACAGAAACGCCCAAGCGTTGTGAAATCAAACGTGATACTGGTTGGTTGATTGATTGGTAACTTGTTCCAAAATCACCATGAAGAACATTCCAAAGGTAAGTAAGATATTGTTGCCAAACAGGTTTATCCAAGCCATATTGCTTGTTCATCATAGCAATCATTTCATCTGTTAGTTTTGGATTGTTATAAGGAGTCCCAGGCATAACTTGCATGAGGAAAAACGACAGGGTAACTACGACCCAAAGTGTTACAAGTAGAATCGCAACACGTTTAAGAATGTATTTTATCATAATATTTCCTTCTCTTTATTGCTTTTGTTGGCAGGATAAGACCTTTCCTGTCAACAAAAGCAAGAATTGGTCATATCCAATTCTTGCCCATTAGTGAATGCTGCTTAAAGATTATTCTTTATAGGCATAGGTAAAATCAACTTGCAACCCTGTTGAATTACGAACAAGTCCTTTTAATGAAGGATTTTGAAGTGATTCTGTGCTACGGAAGTAGATTGGGTTGTAGTCTGCATTTTCATAAAGAATTTTTTCTGCTTCTTTATAATCTTCAGCAGCTGCCGCTGGGTCTAGAGCATCTGTTGTCACAGCTTTTTCGTAAGCCGCATCATACTCTGGACTTGACAACTTACCGTAGTTGTAAGATGAATTGCTTGTAAATAGACTATAGAATGTTGAACCTTCTGGGTAGTCACCGCCCCAAACATTCATAACAACATCAAAGTTTTGGTTCTTAGAATCTTGCAAACGTTGTTTGAATGTGACAAATTTTTCTTCAACAGTTAATCCTGGAAGAGCATCTTCCCAAGTTTGTTTGAGGTAGTCAACAGAAGCTTTCGCAACTGGGCTATCTGCATCTGAGGTAACCGTCAAGGTCAATGAGTCTGTTCCAAGTTCAGCTAAACCTTCTTTGAAGAGTTTTGCAGCTTCTTTTTCATTGTAGCTGTATCCTGGAGCAACGTAATTTGTCAAATCTGTACCGTCAGGTAATTTTTCAAGTCCGTAAGGTACCAAAGCAGTTGCTGGTTTAGAACCTGTATCAATCGCTGCTTTAACGATTCCTTCACGGTCAGTTGCTAAGTTAAGGGCTTGACGAATTTTTGTATTTGTCAATGCTTTAACAGAACCTGATTGGTTGTAAACCAAGTAAGCTGTTGTTGCTTCAGGAACATCTACAACATCTTTATTGCTCTTGTTGGCATTGTAGATAGCTTCTGTACCAGAAATGCTTGCGGTATCCAATTGACCGTCTTTGTACATTTGAACAGCTGTATCTGGTTTTTTGATGGTTTGGATGTTAACTTTTTCATTCTTAACATCTTTGACATCCCAGTAGTATTTATTTTTAACTAATGTAAATGTACCGTTTGTTCCGTTCCAATCTTTTACAGTGTACGGACCAGAATAAAGGGCTTTGTCTGAACTTGTTCCGTAGTCATCGCCTGTTTTTTCCACGAAAGCTTTACTTTGTGGCATGAAGTTTGTGAATGACAACAAGCTCATGAATTGTGGTGATGGACTTGACAAAGTAAAGATGACTTTATTACCATCTGCTTTGACACCAAGTTCATCAACACTCTTTGTTCCGTTGATAACCTCTTCGGCGTTCAAAACGTGGGCATCTGAAACTAAGTAAGCATACTCTGAAGCTGTTTTTGGATCAACGATACGTTGCCATGTGTAAACGAAATCTTCAGCTGTCAAGTCACTTCCGTCTGACCATTTAAGGTTGTCACGCAAAGTGGCTGTGTAAGTAAGACCATCATCTGAAACTTCGATATCTTTCGCTGCTAAATCTGGTTGCAAATCACCATTTTTATCGCGACGAAGCAAGTTACTTCCTGAGTTACCAATAGCAATAGATGAATAAGTATCCGTTACTTTTGAAATATCTAAAGTGCTAATTTCAGTTGGTAAGTACCAATTAATTTCATCTTTCGATGAAGACGTTGTCGAGCTGCCCCCACCACAAGCTGTCAAAACAGCTGCAGAAACAAGGGTTACAGCTCCTAAGCTAATGCGTTTCCATGCTTTACTATTTAGTGACATGTGACGCTCCTCCTAGTTGTTCTCTAAAAATTATATTATTTGACAGATAAGATTATAACATAAATTTATCTTAAAGAGAATACTTTTGTCAGAATTTTTTGTCAGATTATCTCCCATGCAAACTGTGATATAATGGTAGATACCTAATTATTTTAATAGACAAAGGATGGAATTGATGAAGAAGTTCATTGCTTGTTTGGCCATTTTGATGGCTTTCTTTACCGTTAAAGTTTCTGCCGATGATTTTGACGTTCCTGCCAAGCACGCGATTGCTGTGGAAGCAACGACAGGAAAGGTCTTATACGAAAAAGATGCAACTACGCCTGCAGGTATTGCATCAATCACAAAAATTTTAACGGTTTACATGGTTTACAAAGAGATTAATGAGGGCCATTTGTCTTGGGATACGCGTGTTCCCATTTCAGATTATGCGTATCAGTTAACGGCGAATTCGGACGCCAGTAATGTGCCCATGGAAGCTCGAGAATACACTGTTGAACAATTGGTTAATGCTGCCATGGTTGCCAGCGCCAATAGTGCCGCTATTGCACTTGCGGAGCAAATTGGTGGAAGCGAAAGCCATTTTGTGGATATGATGAAGGAACAACTAAAGGAATGGGGCATTACAGATGCAACGTTAGTCAACGCTTCTGGTCTAAACAACAGTTACTTGGGCGACAATATTTACCCTGGTTCTAGCAGTTCAGATGAAAATATGATGAGCGCTAGAGATGTGGCTATCATTGCTCAACACCTTATCAACGAATACCCTGATATTTTGAAAATTACCAATCAAGCGACAGCTGATTTTGATGGGACAACCATCCATACCTATAATTATATGTTAAAAGAGATGCCTTATGAACGCGATGGCGTGGATGGCTTGAAAACAGGAACAACCGAATTAGCTGGTGCGTCTTTTGTAGCTACTTCTGTTGAAAATGGCATGCGTGTGATTTCCGTCATTTTAAATGCAGACGACTGGGAAAACAATACCTATGCTCGTTTTGAGGCAACAAATGATTTGTTGGATTATGTTAAAGCCAATTTCGAGATGAAAACATTGATTAAATCAGGTGATAGTTACCAAAAGAGCAGGGCTCTTGTCAAAGACGGTAAGGAAAAATCAGTCACAGCAGTCGCTGAAAAAGATTTGAAAGTGGCTTGCCGTATCAATACTGAACCAAGTGCAACTTTTAAAACGGAGGAAAATGGCTACGAAGCTCCAATTCTCCAAGGTCAAAAAGTTGGAACCTTTAGCTACGATGACAAGCAGATTGTCGGAACAGGCTATTTGGAGTCAGAGCCTAGTGTGACAGCCGTCGCAAAAACCAACGTGGAAAGAAGTTTCTTCCTCAGAGTTTGGTGGAACCATTTTGTGACTTTCGTCAACGAAAAACTCTAACAATAACCTTTTCAAGTAAAAAAATAGGGCTTACCTTATAACAAGGTAAGCCCTATTTGTGTGGCGTTCTCTATTATCCAACAGAACCTTCCATTTCATAACTGATTAAACGGTTCAATTCAACGGCGTATTCCATTGGTAATTCTTTGGTGAATGGTTCAACAAATCCCATAACAATCATCTCTGTCGCTTCTTGTTCAGAAAGGCCACGACTCATGAGGTAGTACAATTGTTCTTCTGAAATCTTAGAGACTTTAGCTTCATGTTCCAAAGCGACTTGTGAATTGTGGATTTCGTTAAACGGAATAGTATCTGAACGTGACAAATCATCCATGATAATGGTGTCACATTCGATGTGGCTGACCGATTTCTTAGACTCTTTGTTGAAGGTTACTTGTCCACGATAATCCACTTTTCCGCCACTTTTTGCGATTGATTTTGACACGATAGATGATGACGTGTGTGGGGCATTGTGAATCATTTTTGCACCTGTATCTTGGTGTTGCCCCTGATTAGCAAAGGCGATCGATAACATAGTACCACGCGCTCCTTCACCGTCAAGGTAAACAGATGGATACTTCATGGTTGTTTTGGCACCAAGGTTTCCGTCAATCCATTCAACCGTAGCATTCTTTTTCGCGGTAGCACGTTTCGTTACCAAGTTATAAACGTTATCTGACCAGTTTTGGATGGTTGAATAACGCATATAGCTGCCCTCGAGAGCAAAAATCTCAACAATAGCAGCGTGCAAGCTGGCAGATGAATAGTTAGGAGCCGTACAGCCTTCCACGTAATGAACACTTGCTCCTTCATCTACGATAATCAGCGTACGTTCAAATTGCCCCATCGCTTCATTATTGATACGGAAATAGGTTTGAAGCGGGATATCCACTTTAACCCCTTTTGGTACGTAGATAAAAGTTCCTCCAGACCAAAAGGCTGAGTTTAAAGCAGCCAATTTATTATCTGTTGGCGGAACTAATTTTGAAAAGTATTTTTTAAAGAGGTCAGGATATTCTTTCAAAGCAGAATCCGTATCTGTGAAAATAATACCTAGCTTGTCATACTCTTCTTTCATGTTGTGGTAAACAACTTCTGATTCGTATTGGGCTGAAGCACCAGCCAAATACGCACGTTCTGCTTCAGGGATACCAATTCGTTCAAAGGTTTCTTTGATTTTATCTGGAACGTCGTCCCATGAACGGGCAGGTTTGTCAGACGCTTTTTGATAATAAGTAATGTCGTCAAAATTGATATCTGACAAATCAGGACCCCACGTTTGCATAGGCATTTCATTAAATATTTTTAGGGATTTCAAACGGAAATCGAGCATCCATTCAGGTTCGCCTTTTTCCGCTGACATTTCACGAACAACCTCTTCGCTGATTCCTTTTCCCGTAGAAAAGACAGGCGTGACATCATCGTGAAAACCAAATTGATATTCCCCAAGATCAATTGGTTTTGGTGTTACTTTTTCATTGTTTTCAGACATTTAATCACCTTCTCTATCGTCATTATCATCCATTGCAATCGCTTTTTTGAGCGCATTCCATGCAAGTGTTGAACATTTGATTCGTTGAGGGAATTTAGACACGCCTGCCAAAAAGGCCGCGTCACCTAATTTTTTTTGTTCTGCAGAGCTTTGTCCTTGGACCATTTCTGAAAAAATCTCAGCTAAAACCAAGGCTTCTTCCTTGGTTTTGCCAATCACTGCATCAGTCATCATGCTTGATGAGGCTGTTGAAATGGTGCAACCGTCGCCATCAAAAGCAATATCAGCAATACGGTCACCATCGAATTTAACAGAAAGTGAGATGACATCTCCACAGGTTGGATTATTCAAATGAACAGGTGTGGTATCATCGAGTTTGCCATGGTGGTGGGGATTTTTAGAATGGTCCGCCACAACCGCCATGTAGAGACTATCTAATTTAGAAAGTGCCATTGAAAAACTCCTTTGTCTTGACCAAGGCTTCCACCAAACGGTCACAATCTTCCTTGGTATTATATATGTAAAAACTTGCACGAACAGTTGATGGAATACCTAAATGAGTAAGCAGTGGTTGGGCACAGTGGTGACCAGCACGAACAGCAACCCCTTCATAATCCAAGGCCGTTGCCACATCATGCGGATGCAAACCTTCTACATTGAAGGCAATCACTCCCATGTGCTGGCTAGAGTCTTGTGGCCCATAAACCGTCACACCATCAATGGCTTGCAATTTTGGAAGGACATAGTTAACCAATTCTTGCTCATGAGCATGAACGGCGTCCATTCCGATATTGGTCAAGTAATCAACCGCAGCACCTAGGGCAATAGCTCCTGCAATATTAGGGGTTCCTGCTTCAAATTTCCATGGCAATTCTTTCCACGTTGCTTCTTGTTCATAGACAAAATCAATCATTTCACCGCCAAATTCGACAGGGGACATGCGATTTAGGAGTTCTTCTTTGCCATAAAGCACGCCAATACCTGTTGGACCTAGCATTTTATGGCCAGAAAAAGCAAAGAAATCGCAATCTAAATCCTGAACGTCAATAGCCATGTGAGGGGTTGATTGGGCACCGTCAACTACCATATAGGCCTCAACTTGATGAGCCAGCTCTGCCATTTCTTTAACGGGTTGCACAGAGCCTAACACATTAGACACATGGGCAATGCTGACAAATTTTGTCTTGGCATTGAGTTTTGCTCGGAAATCTGCCATATCAAGCTGGCCGTCTTTGAGGTAAACATACACGAGTTTTGCCCCTGTTTTACGGCACGCTTCTTGCCAAGGAATGAGGTTTGAGTGGTGTTCCATAATGGAAATCAAAACTTCATCATCTGCTTGTAACACTTCTTCTGCAAAACGAGCCACCCAGTTTAACCCTGTTGTGGTACCTCGCGTAAAGAGAACTTCCTTGGTCGATTTGGCATGGATAAATTGGCGGACTCTTTCACGACTGATTTCGTAAAGAGAGGTGGCACGCTCAGCAAGTGTATGCACTCCTCGGTGAACATTAGCATTCGTCGTGTGGTAATAATCGTTAAGAACATCAAGAACAGCCTGTGGTTTCTGTGTGGTCGCAGCATTGTCAAGATAAACTAAAGGTTCATCATTGACCACTTGGTCGAGAATAGGAAAGTCTTGATAAATTTTGTGAGCATCAAATGCAGTCATTTTAACGATTCTCCAATTTTTTATCTAAGACGTCAATCATTTCGTCATGTACTTCTTTGACTGGAATTTCTGTGATAACAGCGCCCAAGAAACCACGAATAACCAAGCGTTCTGCTGTATCCTTATCCAAACCACGGCTCATCAAATAATACATATCTTCTGGGTCCACTTGCCCGATAGAGGCAGCGTGACCAGCCGTGACATCATTTTCATCAATCAAAAGAATCGGGTTGGCATCTGAACGTGCCTTATCTGAAAGCATCAAGACACGGCTTTCTTGCTGAGCATCCGCCCCTTTAGCCCCATGAACAATATGTCCAATACCATTAAAGGTAAGGGTCGCACGTTCTAAAATAACCCCATGTTGCAAAATGTGACCAATAGAATTGCAACCGTAGTTTGTCACTCGAGTATCCACACCTTGCACTTGGCGTCCTGATGAGGCAGCGACGACTTTTAGATTAGCATGGCTACCATCTCCATACAAATCAGAGTCAAAGTCAGCAATCACATTACCTTCGTTCATGACACCTAGCGCCCAATCCACACTAGCATCTTTGCCATGACGGGCACGACGGCTAATATAAGTCGTTACGTTATCACCAAGACGGTCAATAGCCGAATATTTCACCTGACTACCATCGAGGGCAATCAATTCAACACCAATATTAGCGGTAGCTTTAGCATCTCCTTCACCAATTGTTTCAAAACGCTCTAAGTAATTCACGCGACTATTGCGTCCAGCGATGATGAGCACATGTTTGTTAAATGGCACCGCACTTGCTTTGTCTTGGTAAAACAAAGCTTCAATAGGCTCGTCAATTTCAACATTATCGGGAACGTAAAGCACTGCCGCACTGTTAAAATAAGCCATGTGGTAGGCTGCTAATTTGTCTTCCTTGGCTCCACGCGCCTTACAAAAGTATTTTTCAATAATATCAGGAATTTCTTCTAAGGCAGCGTAGAAATCCGTGAAAATCACACCTTGGTCAATCAAATGTGTAGGTAATTGTTCAAAAATAGTTTGTGTCCCTACTTGAACAAGTTTTGGATTGTCCCCAAGTGCTGTAAAATCAGGCACATTTGCCATAGCTTGGTCTTCTGAAAGGGTCCCGTCACCTAGATTCCAACGATGAAATTTGACACGATTAATTTCAGGTAAATCTAGGTGTTTGATGCTATTAAAAGCAGCCAAACGGCTATCTTGTAGCCATATGGGTTCTGCCTTGCTTAGTGAGAAATTAAGAATAGCTTCTTTTGTCATAAGTTGATGTTTACTCCTTTTTATCCTAATTTACGCGAGTAGAACCTACTGAAATTAGTAGGTTTTGACATCATTCATTACACTTCTTCCTCGTAGGTCAAACCAAGTTCTTCGGCGATTTTAGCGTAACCTTCTTTTTCAAGACGAGCAGCAAGTTCCGCACCGCCTGATAGTACAACGCGTCCATCCATCATGATATGCACAACATCTGGTGTAATGTAGTTCAAAAGTCGTTGGTAGTGAGTGATAATCATGGCACCAAAGTCATCACCACGCATGGCATTAACCCCTTTTGAAACAATTTTAAGAGCATCAATATCAAGGCCTGAGTCGATTTCGTCAAGAAGGGCAAATTTCGGTTCAAGCATCAACAATTGGAGGATTTCATTGCGTTTTTTCTCACCACCTGAGAAGCCTTCGTTGAGGTAACGCTCTGCCATTTCTTCTTTCATACCAAGAAAAGCCATTTTTTCATCTAATTTTGTGATAAAGTCCATCACTGAAATCTTGTCTTCATCTTCTTTTCCAGCATTCATAGCTGCACGGATAAATTCGGCATTGGTAATACCAGGAATTTCAGATGGGTATTGCATGGCAAGGAAAAGCCCGAGGCGAGCGCGCTCATCCACTTCCAATTCAAGGATGTTTTCACCATCTAGCAAGATTTCACCTTGAGTCACTTCGTAGTTGGGATTTCCCATAATAGCGGCAGACAAGGTTGATTTCCCTGTTCCGTTTGGTCCCATGATCGCAGCAATCTCACCTGTTTTGAGGGTCAAATTGACACCTTTTAAGATTTCCTTATCTTCAATAGAAACATGAAGATCTTTTATTTCGAGTACAGACATGTGTACATTCCTCCCATTCATCAATATCGAATATCGCGATAATTTTCAGAAAATTACCGCATTTCTATAAGGCTATTACCCATTATAACAAAAAAAGCCATTTAAGGCTTTTTTTATCGCTTATTATTTTCGACGTTGCTTCCATTGCAACATAACAGCTTGGCGGTAGTCGCTATTTCCGATAAATTTAAGTGTATTAAAGAGTGGCGTACGACCAACACCCCAAATTTCCAGTCCTTCGATAAAGACTTCGAGGGCAAAGGCCAGACCGATAATCAATAACACGCCACCGACACGACTTGATACATTAAGCAACAAAGCAATCAAAGAGAACAAAATAGCAATGCCATAGACCACCAAAACCGCACCACGATGGGTAAAGCCCATTGCTAGCAAGCGGTGATGCAAATGCATTTTGTCAGCTTCTGTGGCAGGACGACCAGATAATTTGCGTCGAATAATGGCAACTGTTGTATCTAAGATTGGCACTCCAAGGATAATCACTGGTGTGATAACCGCTACTGCCGTCGAATTTTTCAGACCTTGCAGTGATAGCACTCCAATCATAAATCCGATAAAGAGGGCACCAGTATCCCCCAAATAAATAATAGCTGGATGATAGTTGTAAGGGAAAAAGCCTGCAATACAAGCAATTAACAGCAAAATGGTCAAGGTCAAGTAAAAATCCGTTTGCGGTAAAAAGAAGTAGGACACCAAAGCCATGGTTCCAAGGCTGATAATCGATACCCCACTAACCAAACCATCCAACCCATCAATCAGATTCATGGCATTGGTAATGGAAATAATCCAAAAGACCGTCAAAAAGAAGGTCACAACCGAATTAAACTCTAACAGCGGCCCGCCAAATGGAATTTTAAAACTATCAAAACGAAAGTCCGTAAACGCCCAGACAATGACCGCACCAATAATGATACCCAGCATTTTGGTCCGAGGTTTTAATTCAAAAATATCGTCAATATAACCTGTCGCCGTGATGATTAAAGCAGCGATAACCACAGGTAAAATGTAGTCAAAATAAGACACTGCCCCTGGTATGCCTTTTAACACCTTTGGCATTAAAATCAAGGCAGACACCAAAAAAGACAGGAAAATGGCTAGACCACCGCTACTTGGCATAGGAACCTTGTTGATGCGTCTGGCATTGGGATTGTCAACAGCTCCCACACGAAAGGCGATAGAGCGAACAATCGGCGTCAAAAATAAAGACAGCAAAAAGGCACCAATCAGGACAAGAACGTAATCAATTGTAAATGGTATCATATTACATCAACTCAATCATTTTTAATTTTGTTAGGGCTGCAGTTGAGAGCATCTCAATACCATGTTCTTGTAAATATGCACGTGTTTTTGTCCCTGGGTTAGCGTATTCCAATAAACGCGCATACATCAAATTGGCATAATAAGACGGTTGATTTTGCAAATCAAGCAAAATCGTCATGTGGTAACTGTCTTGGTCCTTGTAGAGTTCAGACTCTTCAACTGGAAAATCAATGACTTTGGCAAAGGCAACGACAGACTTCAAGTCTGGAAAATCAAGCACATAGTGCACATAATCTGACGGATTGATATCCTCATCAGATGCTTCTGCTTCTTCTTGACTTGCCATAGCAGCGTCTGCTTCATTTTCAAGCATCGCTTCGACTTTTTCAAGTTTTTCATGGGCATCTGTATCCCCTTTTGACAACATGGTTTGTTCAAGTGTCTTGAAAAATTCTTCTGGGGACATATTTGACACGTCATCAAAAGCCGCTAAATCTTCAAAATTCAAATCTTTATTGAGTTCTGATTTGGTCACAAAGACATCAATACGGTCTTTTCTTGGAGTCACGCGGAAGCTAAGCATACCGCTATCTTTAAAGGTATCTGGCAAATCCAATTCATCCATGACAGAATAGAAGAACTCTTCTGTCTTTTCTTGTGGAATCAAAAAGTCTTTCAATTCCATACCACGTTCTTCCAAATCTTCCATACTAATCGTTATTTTAAGTGTTGTTTCACTAATCTGTTTCATTTCCATACTAAATTACCTCGCACGAGTAGTCATTATATTATACAGGAAAAGTCGCGCTTTTTCAATTTTAAAAAGTTAATTACCTTTTTAAAAATAGCTCTAGGCAGTAAAAAACAAGCAACTCGAATCGAGTTACTTACCTTATCTTATAGCATGAATTTCACTAAGCTGTAAACAATCAAGATGGTTCCCAAAACGATACGGTATTTACCAAAGACGGTAAAGTCGTGTTTCTTAACGTAATCTGTCAAGAAGCGAATTGAGTAAAGGCTGACTATAAAGGCTGTCACACTAGCTACAAACAAAATTAAGATTTGACTAGAGCTGAACACATTGCCGTCTAAGAAGAATTTCACAGCCTTCAAACCACTGTAACCAAACATGGTTGGAATCGCAAGGAAGAAGGTAAAGTCTGCGGCAACAGAACGGCTAGTTCCTAAAATGATAGCCCCCAAAATGGTTGCCCCTGAACGGCTGGTCCCTGGAACGATACTCAAGACTTGGAAACACCCAATCAAAAAGGCTGTTTTATAAGACATGCGTGCTAATTCAGTAACCTTTGGAGTGACATTGGCATTTCTCTTTTCAATCCAGATAAAGACAATCCCGTAGAAAATCAATGCAATGGCAATAGGAATCATATAATTGAAATGTGCCTCAAACCAATCATCCAGAGGCACTGCAATCACAATAGAAGGAATACAAGCCACAGCAACTTTTAACCACAATTGCCAAGTGAGTCGAACCTCACGTGCCGTTTTACCAGGTTGAAACGGATTCAAACGCTCAAAATAAATCACAATAACGGCTAAAATAGCGCCCAATTGAATCACAATATTGAACATATCCATAAAATCTTGGCTTTGGTCAAGATTGATGAATTGTTGCACCAAAATCAAGTGCCCTGTACTTGAAACAGGTAGCCACTCCGTAATCCCCTCCACAATACCAAAGAAGATTGCTTTTAACACCTCAACGAATAACATAGGTCCTCCTAAATTTAATATCTGTTTTATTATATCAAAATGAACGTTTTTTTAGAATACCCCTAAACAAAGAATGCCAATCCATCTACTAACAAGGAATAAAACGCATCCTAATAATATTTTATTGTATAAATATGCTATTTTTACATTAGTCTGTATTGAAATCAACACCCTTTTCCTGTAAAATGGTATGTTGATATAAGAATAGACAGGAGTCTTAAATGAAAAAGTTACTTTTAAGTTGTTTTCTAGCCACTTTGTTTTTATTTAGTGGAATAACTCATATACACGCAGATGAGTATCTTCGTGTCGGAATGGAGGCAGCTTATGCTCCTTTTAACTGGACACAAGACGATGACTCAAATGGTGCAGTTCCTATCGAAGGAACAAACCAATATGCTAATGGATATGACGTTCAAATCGCTAAAAAAATTGCAGAGGGATTGGATAAAAAACTTATCGTTGTCAAAACAACTTGGACAGGTTTAATTCCAGCTTTGACCTCTGGAAAAATCGACATGATTGCTGCTGGAATGAGTCCAACTGAGAAACGTAAAAAAGAAATTGCCTTCTCTGATAGTTATTACACTAGCCGTCCTGTCATTGTCGTATCTAAAAGCGGTAATTATGCCAATGCAACATCGCTAGATGATTTTTCTGGTGCCAAATTAACATCCCAACAAGGGGTTTACCTTTACAATCTGATTGACCAAATCAATGGTGCAGTTAAAGAAACGGCTATGGGCGACTTCAACCAAATGCGTCAAGCCTTGCAATCTGGCATCATTGACGGATACATTTCAGAACGACCAGACGCTATCTCAGCTGAAAATGCTAATAGTGATTTTAAAATGATTGCTTTTGCTGACGGCAAAGGATTTACCACATCTGCTTCTGATACTGCTATTGCTGTTGGTTTGCGTAAAAACGATACTGAGATGTTAGCCAAAGTTAATAGCATTTTAGCAGGGATTTCTGAAGATGAACGTGTTCACTTGATGGACAAAATGATTGACGAACAACCTGCTGAACAAGCTAGTGACAGTGCTGATAGCAACTTCTTTTCTGAAGTCTGGACGATCTTCAAAAATAACTGGGATCAATTCTTGCGCGGTGCTGGTGTGACGCTCTTCATTTCAATCATTGGTACTGTGGTCGGTCTTGTAATTGGTTTGCTTATCGGGGTTTACCGTACAGCACCTAAAGCTGGCAATAAAGTACTTGCTGCCTTGCAAACGCTCTTTGGCTGGGTACTTAATGTTTACATCGAAGTTTTCCGTGGTACGCCGATGATTGTACAAGCTATGGTTATTTATTACGGAACTGCTCAAGCCTTCGGTATCTCAATTGACCGTATTTTAGCAGCCGTTGTCATCGTTTCTATCAACACTGGGGCCTACATGAGTGAAATTGTTCGTGGTGGTATCTTCGCCGTTGACAAAGGGCAATTTGAAGCGGCAACAGCACTTGGATTTACCCACGGACAAACCATGCGTAAGATTGTCTTGCCACAAGTTGTGCGCAATATCTTACCAGCCACAGGTAACGAGTTTGTCATTAACATCAAAGACACTTCTGTCTTGAATGTTATCTCTGTTGTCGAGCTCTACTTCTCAGGAAATACCGTTGCCACTCAGACTTACCAATATTTCCAAACCTTTACCATTATCGCAATCATTTACTTTGTTCTCACCTTCACGGTCACACGTATTTTACGTTTCATTGAACGTCGTTTTGATGCCGATACTTACACAACAGGTGCTAACCAAAACCAAACTATGGAGGTGCGATAATGTCATCTGCGATTATTGAAATCAAACATTTGAAAAAATCTTACGGTCAAAATGAAGTGCTAAAAGACATTTCCCTTTCAGTAAATAAAGGTGAGGTGATTTCGATTATCGGGTCATCAGGGTCAGGAAAATCAACCTTCCTTCGCTCTATTAACCTTTTGGAAGAACCAACTGCAGGTGAAATCCTTTTTCATGGTCAAGATGTTCTTGCCAAAGACTACAACTTGACCGAGTACCGTGAAAAATTGGGAATGGTGTTCCAATCCTTTAACTTGTTTGAAAACCTCAACGTTTTGGAAAATGCCGTCGTTGCACAAACGACCGTGCTGAAACGTTCTCGTGAGGAAGCTGAAAAAATCGCTAAAGAAAACCTCACCAAAGTAGGCATGACTGAACAATATTGGAAAGCCAAACCCAAACAATTGTCAGGGGGGCAAAAGCAACGTGTGGCAATTGCTCGTGCTTTGTCTGTCAATCCAGAAGCCATGCTCTTTGACGAACCAACGTCAGCTCTAGACCCTGAAATGGTTGGAGAGGTTTTAAAAACCATGCAAGACCTTGCTAAATCTGGATTAACCATGATTATCGTGACACACGAAATGGAATTTGCCAGAGATGTGTCAGACCGCGTGATTTTCATGGACAAGGGTGTTATTGCCGAAGAAGGCACACCAGAGCAAATCTTCGAACACCCACAGCAAGAACGTACCAAAGAATTCTTGCAACGTTTCTTAAAATAATATACTAAAACTAGAAATCCCATCACTTAATAAAGTGATGGGATTTTGTTTATTTTGCTTTTAAAGCAGATAGGATTTGGGCGCGAATGTCTTCAACACCTTCGGGGTGATTTGGAAGGAAAATCGTTTGATTGCCCTTGATGGCAAAGGTGTTTAAAGTGTCTAAATACTGATTAGTCAGCAAAATAGACATAATCTGTTCTTCATTCATACCAACGCTGGTGGCTTTTAGTTCAGCAATAGATTCTGCCAAGCCATCCACGATAGCCTTACGTTGTTGGGCAATACCAACCCCGTGCAAGCGGTCTTTTTCAGCCTCAGCCTCGGCAGCCGTCACGATTTTAATTTTATCTGCTTCTGCCAATTCTTGAGCGGCAACACGTTTACGTTGGGCTGCGTTAATCTCGTTCATTGATTGTTTAACTTCGGCATCGGGCTCAACTTTGGTAATCAAGGTTTTGACAATGACATAACCATAAGTGGACATTTCTTCTGCCACTTGGTGTTGCACTTCAAGTGCGATTTCATCTTTTTTCTCGAACAATTCATCCAAGGTTAATTTAGGTACTGATGAGCGAAGCGCGTCTTCAATGTAAGACTTAATTTGTGCCTCGGGACGCATGAGTTTGTAGTAAGCATCGATGACATTTTGCTCGCTCACACGGTACTGCGTTGCCACATTCAAGGTCACGAAAACATTATCCTTCGTCTTGGTCTCCACAACGATTTCAGATTGTAACAGGCGCAACTGGATACGCGCAGCAATTTTATCAATCCCGAAAGGCAAACGAATGTGAATGCCACTGCTTGCGGTGGTGTAGTATTTTCCAAACCGCTCGATGATGACAACTGTCTGCTGACGCACCACATAAAGCATACTAGCTACAATTCCCAAGGCAAGTAGCACTAAAACACCTAGAATAATAAAAATCATACTTTTCTCCTTTCAAGCCAACTCTGGCTTGCCCATGAATGCTTTAAAAGGCGTTCTTTTTTGTATTTACTTATTAATACAATTATATGTGATTGTCACAAAAAAAGTCAAGTAGAAAAAAGTTGCCTCAAGGAAGCAACTTTTGGGTCAAACTAATAAATTATAGAGGCTTTCGTTGCCGTGCAGATTGATATAAGACGGGTCAAAAACAGATAGGCGGTCAATCAGAGCATTATAATCATTTTTATCGCTCAGTGCAATACCAATCAAAACAGGTCCTCTGCCTTTATTGGCACGCTTGATGTACTCAAAACGTGTGATGTCATCATTAGGTCCCAAGATGTTATTCACAAATTCACGCAAAGCTCCTGGACGCTGTGGAAAATTCACCACAAAATAATGTTTAATGCCGTCATAAATCAAGGCACGTTCTTCCATTTCTTGCATACGATTGATATCGTTATTTCCGCCTGAAATGATGCAGACAATCGTCTTGCCTTTGATATCTTCTTTCATGACTTCAAGAGCCGCAATGGAAGCTGCCCCTGCAGGTTCTGCGATAATTCCTTGCTTAGAATACATATCAATCAAGGTTTCTGAAATCAAACCTTCATCCACACCGACCAACTTATCCACATATTTACGCGCAACAGCAAAGGTCTTTTCCCCAACTTTTTGCACAGCAATGCCGTCCGCAAATTTATCAATTTCTTCTAATTTGACAGGACGTCCTTTATCAAATGCAGCCCGCATACTACGAGCCCCTGCTGCCTCAACACCGACAACTTCAATTTCAGGTGACGCATCTTTCATGTAGGTTGCTACCCCCGAAATCAAGCCACCGCCACCAACTGGCACATAAATTTGGTCAAAAACAACACCTTCTTCTTGGGCTTGCTCGTAAATTTCATAAGCCACTGTTCCTTGACCTGCTTGCACATTGTCATCGTCAAAAGGGTCGATAAAGGTCATGCCTTCTGACTTGGTGAATTCTTGTGCCGCTTGAGCCGAGGCGTCAAAGGTATCCCCAACCAATTTGATGGTCACATAAGAACCACCAAAAAATTTAACTTGCCCAATTTTTTGTTGAGGCGTTGTCACTGGCATAAAAATAGTGGCTGGAATTTTCATCTCGTGACAAGTAAACGCAACCCCTTGGGCATGGTTTCCCGCAGAAGCACAAACAACGCCACGCTGCTTTTCCTCTTCAGACAACCCATGGATAGCATAATAAGCCCCACGAATTTTAAAGGAACGCACTTTTTGCATATTCTCACGTTTGAGATAAACCGTTGCACCGTATTTTTCCGACAGGTAACGGTCAAAATCCAGTGGTGTCCGATCCACAACATCTTTTAAGACCGTATGTGCACGGACAACATCCTTTGCTACAATCATAATCCTACCTTCTTATTCTTCCAAATGTCTCACGTTCCCTCAGGAATCCAGTACATAGATAAAAAACCGATGACAACCATCGGTCTTTTAAAAAGCGAGCCGTTTCAAAAATTAGTTATAAATTTTGAACGCGTCATCATCATTTTGCCCAACAAATGGCATGGCTTTACGAAGTTCGCTACCCACTTTTTCTATTTCAAGTTCCGCAGCTTCTTTACGGTAAGCTTCCAATTTTGGACGACCTGATTTGTAGTCATTGACAAATTCTTCAGCAAATTTACCTGATTGGATATCAGCAAGAACAGCTTTCATGTTTTCTTTCACTTCGTTAGTGATAACACGTGGGCCTGATACGTAATCACCAAATTCAGCAGTGTTTGAGATTGATTGACGCATTTTCTTGAAACCACCTTCGTAGATAAGATCGACGATAAGTTTCATTTCATGAAGAACTTCAAAGTAAGCCAATTCAGGAGCATAGCCTGCTTCTGTAAGCACTTCAAAACCCGCTTCAATCAAGGCTGTTAAGCCACCGCAAAGAACAGCTTGTTCACCAAAAAGGTCTTCTTCTGTTTCTTCTTTAAAGGTTGTTTCAAGCAAGCCAACACGCGCAGCTCCAACACCTTTCGCCCAATCCATGGCAATTTCTTTGGCGTGACCAGTAGCATCTTGGTAAACGGCATAAAGAGCAGGCACACCAAAACCTTCAACGTAAGTACGACGAACAAGGTGACCAGGTCCTTTAGGGGCACACATAAAGACGTCAACTGTTTCAGGAGCTTTAATGTATTCAAAGCGAATGTTGAAACCATGAGCAAAACCAAGGGCATTTCCAGCTTCAAGGTTTGGTGCAATTTCTGTAGCATAAAGATCTGCTTGGATTTCATCTGGTGCCAAAATCATGATAACATCAGCTAATTTAGTTGCTTCTGCTACTTCATAAGTATCAAACCCGTCTTCTTTGGCTTTGTCAAATGATTTGCCAGGACGAACACCGATAATCACATCACGACCTGAATCACGCAAATTTTGCGCATGCGCATGACCTTGTGAACCGTAACCAATAATGGCAATTTTTTTCCCATCAAGTGCTGCTACTTTTACGTCTTTTTCATATTCCATTGTTACTGCCATGTTTTATCTCTCTTTCTTCATTTTTATATCTAAATGCCTAGGCATTTGTTGATAACTTGGTTAATTGTTTAGGATAAATCCCGTGAGAATCCTGTTGCACCAGTACGAGCAAGATTTTGAATGCCATAAGGCTTAATCACGCGAATCAAAGCTTCGATTTTATCTGCATCGCCTGTGACTTGGATGGTGATTGATTTTTGAGCCACATCGACCACACTCGCTCGAAACGGCTGAATGACTGCAAGAATTTCAGCACGTTTGCTCGTTGGAGCGGTCAATTTCACCAAAATAACCTCACGCTCCAAATGCGGAATATCCGTGATATCACGAACACGCAGGACATCAATCAAACGATTGAGTTGCTTGATGATTTGCTCCACTTCTTCCAAATTCGCCACGTCAATAATAATCGTAATGCGAGATACATCTGGTTCCATTGTCGGACCAACGGAAATGGATTCGATATTGACCTGACGGCGTGAAAGAACACCAGTGAAACGGTTTAGAACACCAGTTGAATTTTGGAGTTTTGCTGTCAACATTCTACGCATTGAAAGTCACCCCTAACATCTCACTATTTGATTTACCAGACGGAACCATCGGATAAACGTGCTCACGATTTGAAATAGCGACCTCAATCAACATCGGCCTATTCTCCGTAATAATCGTCAAATCATTCTCCAAGGTATTTGGATTGGTAAATTTGTAATGACTAACTCCGTAAGCTTCAGCCAATAATTGGAAATTTGGCTCGTCATCAAAAGTCGATTCACTACGATGTTCGTCATAGAAAGACTCCTGCCACTGACGCACCATTCCCAACGAATGATTGTTCATCAAAACCACTTTTATTGGAACACCGTAACCATTTAATAAGGCTAATTCTTGGTTGGTCATTTGGAAACCACCGTCGCCAACAAAAAGGATAACCTCTTTATCTGGATTGGCTAATTTCGCTCCAATAGCTGCTGGAATGCCAAATCCCATCGTTCCCAAGCCGCCTGAGGTGATGAGTTGTCGTGCATTTTTGTATGGGTAAAATTGCGCTGCCCACATCTGATGCTGCCCAACATCGGTAACCACAATCGCATCACCCTTGGTAATCTTACCAATCGTTGCGATAGCGTGCTGAGGTTTGATAATATTTTCGTCAAATTTATAACTAAATGGTGCTTTGGCTTTGTTGGCAAGAACTGAATCAGTCCAATCTTCGTGACGAGTTTTGACAGGTTCTGCCTCAAGAAGAATCTGCAAAGCAGCTTTGGCATCGCCTACAATCGGAATCTTTGTCTTGACCACTTTCCCAATTTCAGCGGGGTCAATATCCACATGGGCTACAACCGCATCTGATGCAAAAGTGTCAGGATTTCCCGTCAAACGGTCAGCAAAGCGACAACCAAAATTAATCATAAAATCACATTCCATCAAGGCCATATTGGAAGCATAAGAACCGTGCATTCCTCCCATCCCCAAAGACAGAGGGTGTTCAATTGGCATCACACCAAGGCTTAGCAAGGTTGACACTACGGGAATATTGTAGCGTTCTGCAAAGGCCTGCAATTCTTCTGCTGCATTGGCATAATTAACGCCACCACCCGCAACAATCAAAGGTTTTTTAGCTTTCTTCAGTTGCGTTAAAATTTTCTTCACCTGAAGGGCATTGGGTTCAATCGTTGGCTGATAACTTGGAAGGGTCACCTCAGGGTCATAGTAAAAGCTTGTTTTCATTTCTGAAACATCTTTTGGCAAATCTATCACAACAGGACCTGGACGACCAGTTGTTGCAATGTGAACCGCTTCTGTGATAATACGAGGAATATCCGCCACATCACGAATTTGGTAATTGTATTTGGTAATGGGCATCGTAATACCAATAATGTCCGCTTCCTGAAAGGCATCTTTTCCAATACCAGAACGAGCAACCTGACCTGTAAAGACCAGCATTGGCACGCTATCACTCATACCGTCAGCAATACCAGTAATGGCATTTGTCGCACCTGGTCCGCTGGTCACGATAGCCACCCCAATTTTCCCCGTTGATTTGGCGTAACCTTCCGCTTCGTGGAGGGCTCCTTGTTCATGACGGGCTAAAATATGGCGAACACCATCAAATTGGTAAATGGCATCGTAGAGAGGCAAGACAGCTCCACCAGGGTAACCAAAGACGGTATCAATCCCCAGACTAGCTAAGGTTTCCAATAATAATTCTGATCCATTTTTGGATTCGGTTAACTTAATCTGTTTCACAAGGACCTCCTTTTCAAGTATATTTTGAATTATCTAAAAATTCCAACTTATTGTATCTATCATACCACTAAAAAAAATAAAAGCAAGCTAAAGTTTTAAAATATTATAATCGTATTTAGGGACTAATCCTCACGTTCTGCCTTGCGTTCTTCAAATTCTTCTTGGGTCATCATAGAACCACCAAAGTTTGCAGACGACGCAAAAGCCGTGTAGCGACGTAGCCAGCCGCTTGAGATTTTTGATTTAAATGGTTTCAAATGTTTGCGACGTTCTGTCAAGGTTGCATCATCCACCAACAAATTCAAGGTACGATTTGTCAAATCAATGCTAATCTCATCGTCATCTTCAATCAAAGCGATATTTCCACCTTCTGCTGCCTCTGGTGATACGTGTCCAATAGCAATACCACGAGTAGCTCCAGAAAAGCGACCATCTGTAATCAAAGCGACATCTTTACCCAAGCCACGCCCAACGATTTTAGAAGTTGGCGCCAGCATTTCAGGCATCCCTGGACCACCTTGAGGGCCTTCGTAGCGAATAACCACAACGTGACCTTTTTTAACCGTGCCATTGTCAATCAATTCAAGGGCTTCATCTTGCGAGTCACAACAAATAGCTTTGCCTCGAAAAGTCTTAACAGATGGATCAACCCCACCAACCTTGATAACGGCACCATCTTGAGCAATATTACCATAAAGGATAGACAAGCCACCTACTGGCGAAATAGGACTTTCAATCGAATGAATGACTTCCTCGTTCTTGATTTCAGCACCAGCAACATTTTCTTTTAAGGTTTTACCAGTCACAGTGATGCGATCCCCTTTAATCGTTCCTTTCTTAATCAACTGGTTAATAATAGCTGAAATACCACCTGCTTCTTGCACATCGTGCATGGTGTAAACACTTGATGGGGCAATTTTAGACAGATAAGGTGTCTTCTTGGCGATTTCATTGATGTCTTTCAAGTCGTAATCAATACCTGCTTCACGCGCAATAGCCAAGGTATGAAGAACGGTATTGGTTGAGCCCCCCATGGCCATATCCAGTGCAAAAGCGTCGTCAATAGCTTCCTTGGTCACGATATCACGCGGACGCACATTATTTTTAACATTGTCCATCAAATGTTTAGCTGCTTGACACACCAATTCACGACGTTGGTCAGACACTGCCAAAACAGTTCCATTTCCAGGAAGAGCAAGCCCCAACACTTCCATTAGAGAATTCATCGAATTTGCCGTAAACATTCCTGCACAAGAACCACAAGTTGGACAAGCATTTTGCTCCAAATAATCCAATTCTTTTTTGGTCATATCGCCAGCTTGATAGGTTCCTACAGCTTCAAACAAGCTTGACAAGGTCGCTTGATGCCCTGTCATATCAACGCCGCCCTTCATCGGACCACCCGAACAAAAGACCGCTGGCACATTGGTTCTAAGAGAAGCCAAAATCATACCTGGCGTGATTTTATCACAGTTTGGAATGTAGAAAACACCATCAAACCAGTGGGCATTGATAACCGTTTCAGCAGCATCCGCGATAATTTCACGAGAAGGAAGGCTATAGCGCATCCCAATATGCCCCATAGCAATCCCGTCATCAACACCAATGGTGTTAAATTCAAAAGGAATACCACCCATTTCACGGATAGCTTCCTTGGCAACATCCGCCAATTCACGCAAATGCACGTGCCCAGGAACAATGTCAATGTAAGAATTGCAAATGGCAATAAATGGCTTTTGCATATCTTTAGCTGATTTTACTTGCCCGGTTGCATAAAGAAGACCACGGGCTGGTGCTTTATCCACACCTACCTTAATCATGTCACTTCTCATCTGTTTTCTCCAATCCTTTAAATCTTACAATCCATGTTAACATTTTATAAAATAAAGTCAAGAGAATATTCAGAAAATTTTGCTTGTTTTAAATTTTCTTTTTTATTAGATTTTTGTATTTAGACACAAAAAAAGAAAGCAACGAAATGCTTCCTTTTATCCATTTATCAAATAAGCTTATTCAACGCTCATCAAGTATGGGTAAACGGGTTGTTTACCGTCATGAATTTCAACTTCGATATCTTCGTATGTTGATTCAAGGTAATCAGCCATTTCTTCAGCTAAGTCTTGGCTACCATCTTCACCGACATAAATCGTAATGATTTCGCTATCTTCATCAATCATTTTAGCAAATGTGGCTTTCAAAGTAGCTGTCATATCTGGATTTGACACTACAATTTTACCGTCAACCATACCAAGATTGTCGTCTTTATGGATTTCAAGACCATCGATAGACGTGTCACGAACAGCAAGAGTCACACTACCACTAACAACATCTGAAAGGCTAGCAGTCATAGCTGCCACATTTTCCTCTAGAGATTGTTCAGGGCTAAAGGCTAATAAGCTAGTGAAACCTTGTGGCACTGTGCGTGTTTCAACAACAGCTACTGGAATTTCAGCCACTTCAGCTGCTGATTGTGCCGCCATGAAGATATTTTTGTTATTTGGCAAGATAATCACGTTTTTCGCGTTAACCGCATCAATAGCTTTGACAATGTCTTCTGTTGATGGGTTCATGGTTTGTCCTCCAGAAATCACATAGTCAACACCTTGTGATTTGAAGATTTCTGCCAAACCGTCTCCTGCTACAACAGCCACAATAGCAAAGTCTTTTTCTTCTTGCTTAGCAGCAACTTGTTGTTCTTCTTTTTCTAAAACGGCATCGTGTTGGTTACGCATATTGTCCACTTTGACCTTAACAAGAGAACCGTATTTCAACCCTTCTTGCAAGACAAGACCTGGGTCTTCCGTGTGAACGTGAACTTTAACAATTTCATCGTCATTGACCACAAGAAGAGAATCTCCCAAGCCACTCAAATAAGCTTGGAATTCTTCATAGTTAAATTCTTTCACATAAGTTGGACCTTGTTTAAGAGCCACCATGATTTCTGTACAATAACCAAATTGGATGTCTTCAGTCGCCACGTGTCCTGCAACAGACTTGTGGTGCTCTGCATTAATCATTTCGGTCATTGTTGCTGGTGTTGCCTTAAAGTCCTCAGACGCGATGTAGTCGCCTGTTAAAGCTGATAAGAAACCTTCATAGATAAAGACAAGACCTTGACCACCAGAATCCACTACGCCAACTTCCTTCAAGACAGGAAGCATTTCTGGGGTTTTAGCCAAGGCGCGTTTGGCACCATCAACGGCTGCACGCATAACTTCAACCGCATCATCTGTTTCTTCAGATTTTTTAAGAGCGGCAGTTGCAGCACCACGAGAAACTGTCAAAATCGTTCCTTCAACAGGTTTCATAACGGCTTTGTAAGCCACTTCAACACCAGATTGGAAGGCGTGTGCTAGGTCTTGACCAGTTAACTCTTCTTTATCTTTAATCGCTTGTCCGAAACCACGGAACAATTGTGATGTGATAACGCCAGAGTTCCCACGCGCACCCATCAAAAGCCCTTTAGATAAAATCTGTCCGACTTCTCCAACGGTAGTTGCTGGTTTATCTGCAACTTCTTTGGCACCATTTTCAATCGTCATTCCCATGTTTGTCCCTGTGTCCCCGTCTGGAACAGGAAAAACATTGAGAGAGTTTACATATTCTACTTGATTTCCAAGACGTGTGCTAGCAGCCTGAACCATCTCTTGGAATAAACTGGTTGTAATATTTGACACTAATCTTCTCCTGCAACTTTAATATTTTGTACGTAAACATTCACCGTATCTGCTGAAAGCCCCAATTGGTTTTCAAGGTTAAACTTAACTCGTTCTTGAATGTTCTTTGATACTTCAGAAATTTTGACACCATAAGACATCACGGTATAGACATCTACTGAAATACCACTGTCTGTTGATTTGACAACAACACCTTTTGCGTAGTTTTCCTTGCGTAGAAGTGCTTGAAAATTATCTTTAAGGGCACTTTTACTTGCCATACCAACAACACCAAAAATTTCTGTTGCGGAACCACCAACGACCGTTGCAATCACATCGTCGGATAACTCAATTTGACCATCTTTTGTATTAATTTTCACAGTCATATTCACTACCTCAAAAGTTTTTATCAGTTTATTCTACCATATATCAGCCGTCTTGTAAAAAATAAGCAAGAATAATTAGGGATAAAAAGCGAGAAAATCCCTTTTTGCCACATTTAAGCCTTTTCAGCGTCAAATAGCGACTCAATTTCTCGCTTATAAAAAAAGAGGACAAACACCAAGCGATGTTTGTCTATACTGTTTCATTTATACGCTTATACGCGTTCTACTTTACCAGATTTAAGCGCACGTGCTGAAGCCCAAACTTTTTTAGGTTTTCCATCAACAAGAATAGTTACTTTTTGAAGATTTGGTTTAACTGCACGTTTTGTTTTACGCATTGAGTGAGAGCGATTGTTTCCTGATACAGTTTTACGCCCTGTAAAATAACAAACCTTAGCCATATTATCTGCTTCCTCCTACTTAGATTATAGGTGCTTTACACCACATACCATAAAATGATAACATATCTGGACTCATTTCGCAACTATTTTAGACAATAAAATCTATTTTTAAGCGTTTCTACCCATGAGAAAACCCATAGAAAATCTTCTATGGATTTGTCTAACTGTTATCATGATTAGTATTTCCATGCCGATTACAGGGATCGAACCTGCGACCTACGCGTTACGAATGCGTTGCTCTACCAACTGAGCTAAATCGGCTAACGTGGAAATTATATCACTTTGATGACATTTGTCAACACTTTTTAGCCTTTTCTGACAAACAAAAAAAGAAAGAGTTATAAAACTCCTTCTTTCTTTAAAACTCAATCACTAATTAAGCTTTGTTTGCTGAACATAGTTGATTTATTCGCCATACTTCCCATTACACCATAAAATGCTATATTTAAGATTTTAAACAACCACATTAATAGGAAGAGAACTTCATTATTCCTCTTAGTACTATAAAAAGTGTGTCTAATTTGAGGCAAAATATTAAATTAAATTTGCCTCAAATCGTAAGACCTGGTTTGAACAACTTTTGTTTGACTAAATTTCAAAAGTCTTTAATATCAAACATTTCTACGCTTTTCTGAAAGTGTTATTTCAATCAATTTCAACTAATTTTATCTGAATGGTGTGAATTTTACCCCAAAATTACAAAGAATTGAGCTGATAAATACTAAAAGTTCACACCATTAGTTAAATTATTTTTTGTTACGTACGTTTTTCTTAGATGATAGACCTCCTAATTTATTTCTTATAACATTTGAACAAACCTCCGTTAGAGGTTCTCCTATTGCCTCCTTGTAATTAAATCCCAATAATTGCATAGTCTTTAAAGTATCCTTGTTAAGTAAAGCAACTAATTATTTCATTGAATCTTCTTTCCCATCTTCAACACTAGTAAATGAAGATAGTAGAGAAATAACCCGTTCTAAAGTATTGTGCAAATACTCAATATCTTTATCATCAATATGTACTTTTTCATATTCTTCTTTATATGCCTGAGATATGCCTGAGCAATTCTGATTGCCTGTTCTCGTTTCGAAAGCAACTCATTTACAATTTCATCATAAGTGTTTCGTAATTTATCGGCATTACGTTTTTCCTTTAATGATTGAATTTTACTACTCACTAGTGTTGTGGTTACTTTAAATGTTAGAGTTCCCAATGATTATCTCGGATTATGATTTAGAAATAAAGCAGTCCGGACTTCCCATATACATTTTCCCGTAATCAGGTTATTTCTTAAAAAATACGTAACTATAAAAAAGAAAAGCTTATTATATATCGAAATATGTCGCATTAATAATAATTTGCAACAGTTTTTGATAATTCAGAGAGTTTTAATAGCTACCACGTTTTATAGTAATTTACTCTCGGTAAGTAGCTTTTCGATAAACGTTCCCTTTATCTTCTTTTTTAGAACTACTTTAGCTAATTTAGGGATTCCTAAATTAGCCTCATCAATGTTTTTTTTATCTCCCATATAGTAGATGGCTTTAAGTAGTTCTCGAATATCATAAATAGAGCCATAAACTTCAGGAACAGCGCGTTCAACTTCAAGTAAAGTATAGACAGATTCCATGGCTGTCCTAATTGAATATTCGGTAGTAAACACGGTGTCATTACTAGGTGACTCTGCAAAATTACCAATAAAGGCTAAATTAACAGACCCTTTAGGAACAATATCTGGCCTAGCACCCGCAACGCGGGGCATAAAGTATGATGTAATAAATGGCATAAATACCGGAACGGTATTTATATTGTTTTGGTTAGACAATTGTTTGATTTTGGACTCAGAGACCCCAAGGTGATAAAGGAGTTCTTGCGTAATTTCTTCCCCAGAACTTTCTACAATGGTCTTATCAACAAAATTTCCTTTGGTATCTGAATATAGTCCATATATCCATACAATTGTTTCATTTTCCTTTTGTTCTTTGAAATGTGGCTGTCTGTGAACAGCAAAACTCATCAACCAGTTCGAATCGGTTATGGTAATGATTCCACCACTATTGATTTTGTGATCATGCAAATCACGATTGGTTAGACGTTCAATGTAGGGGTCAATTTCTGGTGATTTTATAGTGGCTGTCGCTGACACGAACCAACTTTTTTCAGGTAGGTTATCATAGAATACTTCTGGATGACCAAAATCATTAGATTGTTCTGCCAGATTCTTCCACAGTGACCAACTACCACCCAACTCTTTTGATATAGGAGCGGGTTTATCATGGCTCCCATATGTTGAACTTTCTGTAATAGAACCATTTGTAACGAATACAAGATCATCACGTGATAGGCTAACATCATCACCATCCTGGATCACGAGTTTTTTGGCAATTTTTTCGTCATTTTCAAAATCTACCACAACATTATTAACTTGTGTATCATAGATGAATTCGACATTATATGACTCTAAATACTTTATAATTGGTAGAACCATAGACTCATACTGATTGTACCTATTGAACTTTAGGGCGCTAAAATCAGGTAGTCCATCAATATGATGAATAAATCGCATCGTGTATCAACGCATCTCAACTGCAGAATGCCACTTTTCAAAAGCAAACATAGTTGCCCAGTACATTCAAAAGTTACTTTCAAAGAACTCATTTGAGAAAAATTCCTCAATAGTCGTCTTACCCAGTTTTGACTCAGGGGTTAAAACTAAATCTATTAATTCTTTAGGTTTTTCGTCCAAAGTATACAGGCCATCCGTTGGGACGCGTTGTCCCCGGTTATAAATTAGGCGAGTATTAGATGAATTTGGATCATCTTTATCTAGCCAATAAAATTCATCTAAGTAAGAGGCATCTTCAATTTCTAAAGAAGGAATTGATCGATACATGTCCCACATAGTTTCAAAATGATTTTCCATTTCTCGACCACCACGTGTCACAAAGCCGATATTGGCACGCTTTTCTCCATCTAACGATCCACCCGGAGTAGGCAATTCCTTATATATATGAATTTTTTCCCCGGACATTTGTCCATCACGCACCAAGAAAACAGCGGTCGCCAATCCGGCCAGCCCTCCTCCAATAATATACGCTGATTTTTGATCCACATTTTTGGGCTTTCTTGGACGTGCAAAAGCTTCATAATTTCCGTTACTGTAATATACAAATGGGCCTCCTTTGTATAGACACTAAATAAACATCCTTCTTAACTTGATTATAGGCTTTTCATTACTTCTTATAAAGAAAACCCTTTCGAAACTATTAGACAAATCAACACATTTGTCTATTGTACTAAAGGCAAATAATTAGACACAAAATGAGTTATATTTTTGGTTCTGTTGCAAAGTTTTAAATCTACTATCAAATAAGGTAGAATAAATGAAGAGTATTTACAAAACTGTTCAAAAAATAACAAGAATCGTATCAGAAATATACTTGTAAATATATGCAATCGATTGCAAAACGATTAACAGATTTCATTCTATTTTTTTGTAAGCGTGATCATTTTATTTGACTTATCATTTTTATTAACCTATACTATATATATATTAATCTTATGTTAATCTTATGATTGTTAAGATTAATATAAAAAATACTTTAGCTAAAATATAACTCTTTAGATTATTTGATTTTCCAAATAATCTAACTTTCCACAATTTAGAAAGGGGAGGACATTATGCTTTGGGCTATTATCGTAGGAGGACTTATCGGTCTTATTGCAGGTGGAATCACTAAAAAGGGAGATTCCATGGGAATAATCGCTAATATCTTTGCAGGTTTAGTCGGTTCATCTGTTGGACAATCACTTTTCGGTGCATGGGGACCTAATCTAGCTGGAATGGCATTAATTCCATCAATCTTAGGAGCGGTTATTGTTGTTTCAGTAGTATCATTTTTCCTAGGGAAAAAAGATTGAACTTGAACCTTTCTTGACAGGAATAGATTCAAATTCTATTGATGAAAGGATTCAATATGTCAAAAAACAAAAAAATATTTTACCTTATTTTATGTATTTTAATCTTGACGATTTTGATTCCTATTTTGCTAGATTATCATAAAGTCAGCGGCTTAGGACTGCATTTAGTTGGTTGGAATAAAAATTCCTTTTTAGAATTTTATCTTTCAAGATATATTTTCTGGGGTGCTCTAGTACTTTCAGCTGTAGTGTTGTTTCTAATGCTTGTTACACTCTTTTATCCTAAACAATATTTAGAGATTCAGTTACCTGATGCCGATGGGAACCTAAAATTAAAAAATTCTGCTATTGAAGGATTTGTACGTTGTGTGGTTGCTAATCACAATTTTATAAAGGATCCTACTATTAAGGTAAACTGTCGTAAGAATAAATGTTTAGTTCATGTAGAAGGACAAATGCTTCCATCAGACAACATTATTAAACGAACTCAAATAATTAAAGATGAGATAGCTGATGGATTGAAACAGTTTTTTGGAATGAATCATCGTGTAAAACTGTATATTTCTGTAAAAGAATACAAGCCTAAACCACCACGTAAAAAAACTGTTAGTCGTGTAGAGTAAGGAAGTAAAAAAATGGAATGGTTTAAAAAATACCAATATCTATTTCTTTCCGGATTGGCAGGTGCTATCTTAGCGTGCTTCATCCTATCCTATGGTTTTTTTAAGACCTTATTTGTCTTGATTTGCGCCACTCTAGGAGTTGGAATTGGATATTATATTCAACAAAAACAATTATTTAAATAGTAAAGGTGATTTATATGTCAAATGTAGAACAAAAAGTAAAAGAAGTAAAAGGCGAATTGACCTATGAAGATAAAGTCATTCAAAAAATTATTGGTCTTTCTTTAGAAAATGTTCCAGGTTTACTGGATATTGATGGCGGCTTTTTCTCAAAACTAACTGGAAAACTTATCAATACTGATAACGTTGCAAGCGGAGTCAATGTTGAAGTTGGTAAAAAGCAAGTTGCTGTGGATTTGAAAGTAGTTGTCGAATATCAAAAGAATGTTCCTGAATTATACAAGAAAATCAAAGAGATTGTTGTTTCAGAAATTTCTAATATGACTAATTTGGAAGTGGTTGAAGTTAATGTAGATGTTGTTGATATCAAGACTAAAGAGCAACATGAAGCAGACTCAGTAAGCCTGCAAGATCGAGCAACTGGAGTTGTTGAATCAACAAGTAAATTTACTTCCGATAAGTTTGAAAGCGCAAAAGAGGGATTGAGTGATGGCCTCTCGACTGCAAAGGAAAAAGTTAAAGGAGTTGCCGAAGATACTAAAGAGACTGCTAAAGCAGAACCAAGAGTTCACTAAATTCTTTTATGCCTAAAAAAGTTTAAAAACGTTCATTTTCAATAATCTAATTTACCAATGGAGGGTAACACTATGTCAGTAGAAGAAAAACTTAATCAAGCTAAAGGTGCTATTAAAGAAGGTGTCGGAAAAGTAACTGATGATAAAAAAACCGAAAAAGAAGGAGCTGCTGAAAAAGGCGTTTCAAAAGTTAAAGAAGTTGCCAAAGATGCCAAAGATGCTGTTGAAGGAGCAATTGAAGGCGTTAAAAATATGGTTAAAAAGGACGATAAATAATTCTAAAATCGGTTGATTTTTTACTTAAAACATGGGATTACTCTACAAGAAATTTAAGGTTGTTGTAGTCCTAACTACTCACTTTTAAAACAACACCTAAAACTATGACAAATCCCTAACATTACAATATTAATCAGGTAAAAATCAGCTTTCTTTAGATTACTTTGAGATCCTTTCTAACCTCATATGTATATTCCTTCTGATGGCAATAGCGCTCTAAAATCTGTAGTTTTGTTTAAACTATAGAAGCTAGAGTGCTTTTTATATTATTTTTAAAAAAAACAAAAGTACAGATTTTACTGTACCTCAGAATGAGGTTAAGTAAGCATTCAATACAAATCAATACATAAGAAAAGCGCTAATTTCAAGCGTTTTTTCTTTTTGCTAAATGCAGTATATTGCTATATTTCAGTTTAAACTCTACCTTTTTATCGTAAAATCTGATTGGACACGGTTTGATTCCAAATAATTTATAAATAGCTTTATATCAACCTTTAGCAGGCTTGAACAACTTATTCATAAAAAATAAATAGGTCTGATTGAATGATATCTTTCATTTTTCTGTCAATTAAGCAAATTAAACTGACCAAATAAATTGTTGATATATAAAAAATTAAGTAAGTGTATTACAAAGATAGTCTTCTTTATTTATAATGCTATAATAAATCCATTAGCTTATTTATATAGGGGTATCGTTATTGATCAACCCAGAATTTTACAAAACACTTGCAAAAATACTCTGTGGAGATGAAACAGAATTATTTACCTATAAAACTGGACCACAGTTAGTAGACTTTTTTAATAGCTATTTTGGTTTAGTGATGTTTACCGTCAAGGGTTCCCAACAAGATGGATTTATGTAAATGATAAATGACTAAGTTTCTCTGAAACTGGTAAACTTGATTTTTTTCAGCATTATATTGAGCAAACAATATCTTTTAACAGAACGTCAAAAAGGTGAAGTTGATTCTTTAGAATACCAACAAAAGGTTTTAACGGAATTAATCAAGTCTGCTCAATTTATTCATTGTATTTGTCAAAAAAATACAATGAATTTTTCTTAGTAGAAACCAATCAAGATTTAGTAGAAATCGGATGTTCTGGTATAGTAAATTTGTAACACTCTTACCTAATAAGTTAAAATATTCATTAGAATAGGAGACATAACATGAAACACTATCCAGACGAAACACGACAAAAAATTGTTCGACTGCACATTCAAGACGGATGAACATTAAAAAGCTTAGATGCTGAACATAGTTGGTTTTTTTGCCATACTTCCCATTACACCGTAAAATGCTATATTTAACATTTTAAACAACCATATTAATAAGAAGAGAACTTCATTATTCCTCTTGATTCTATAAAAAGTGTGGCTAATTTGAGGCAAAATATTAAATTAAATCTGCCACAAATCGTAAGACCTAATTTGGACAGTATTTTCGTTTGTATTTGTTTTGCTGTGACGAATTATTTTTTACTGAATTGTTCTCTTTATGTATCTTAAGCAACTGAATCAACTCTTCAACATTTTCCTTAATTACTTTATAAGCTAAAATAAGCTCTTCATTATTATCGTTGATCGTTGCATTAGATGGTGCTAATTCAAAAAATAAAGTACCTCCACCTACAAAAGGTTCATAGTACTTATTAAATTTATCAGGTAAAATTCCAAGTATTTGTGGTAACAACTGGCGTTTTCCACCAACCCATTTTGTAAAAGGCTTCATACTATATTTCCACTCCATTAATGCATTTTTTATCTATGCTACCCTCTATTGTACCATAATACTTCTAACATTGTTCCAATCGCTGTCGGAGCGAATACTTACCGTAACTGAAAGAAATGATGGTGGGATATATGGTGGAAACCTTTTCTCAAGAAACATCAAAAAAAACCTTGGTGGAAACCAAGAAATGTTTGATACATGATATATCGCTAATAATTAACGTTTAGAGAATTGTAAAACTTTACGATTTCTCTTAAGACCTGGTTTGAAAATTTTATATTTAGATTTATTTCAAAAACCTTTAATATCAATGTTTTTATAACTTTCTATGAACAAAATTTTCATATGGTTTTAATCAAGTTGTTCTGAGTAGTGTGAACTTTTATTGAAACTTTTGCAAATAACTAAAACCTTATTTGGATTGTTAATGAAAATTTTTGCTCTCCATTGTGAACAGTTATTAACCCCGCACCAGTTCAACTGCTAGATGGACTATCAAATTTTGTATTCCTAAACAAGTAATTCCGTAGTTTATTTCTATCATAAATATGATAGCAGAGGACTGCACCATCATCTTTTACAACAATATATCCTCCATTAGCATCTTCCAATCCTGTCCATTTTGTAGTCGGCTCCATCCCAAGTGCAACAGCTACTAATAGGTCTTTAACTTTATGAATTATTATTTCCTTATCTTCAGAAAATTCATCGCAATACTTATCCACTACGTCAGAAATTGACTTTCCTTCTACAAAATAAGATTCTAAAAATAAATTACCTAAAATTTCTGGCATTCTATAATCTACCATCTGCAAATTTCTATTAAATGTTTCATTTATCATACTATCAAAATCTAAAAGAACTCCTTTATCTTTGATATATTCGACACGATCCTTGATTTTTGTTCTAGTATTAATATTATGTAAAAATTCAACTTCATATGTGGAAAGAGGTCTCGATAACTTATATTGGACTTTTATCGCACCGCTTGCGTTAAGTAGTGTAGGCTTATTTCCAATATAAGATTTAATTGAGAATCCAATTATAGGCTCAGCACCAGTGAAGTCATCATGTATTTTAAATATGATATCTTTTTTACTATCATTACTTGCTTTTATTTTTGTTATCTTTATTTTTTGTAAGAATGGTTCAATTTCTGGAATTTCAAAAGTTCCTTTACCAGATTTAATAGATTCAAGAACAATTTGAGAAAAGAATTCAAATTCCTCATATGGAATTTCTATACATTCTAGGTTATTTACTAATAACAAGACTTTATTAGTAAACTCAATTCTCTTATATTCCTTATTTATGGCACCTTCTTGCTTTATAGCACTTAAAATTACATAAAAACTCTTTTCAACTTTTTCTAAATTTTCGTCAGTTGAAATTCTACAAGAAGAAATTGAATTAAATCATCATATAGAATTCAATCCAGACTATAAAGATAATGGATGAATTTTCACATCTAAGAGCATCCATAAACCTGATTACAATGGAACTCCTCTTCATTACAGTGTCTTAAACAACTTCCTCAACTCTTCAGAAAATGGTAAACTAAACCGCAAGGGAAAGCCGAGACGAGCAGGCATCGATATTGACAATAAGCTTAGTTTCAAGAAACATATTACAACTCATGTCTTCCGACACACGCATATCAGCTTTTTAGCTGAACAAGGAGTACCCTTGGAGGCCATTCAAGATCGTGTTGGACACACAAGGGGGAGTCGAGTAACACAAATCTATTTACACGTTACACAGAAGACTAAGAACACAATCACTCTAATGATTGATCAATTGACAAAATAAACATAATTGCGCTACTTCTATAATCAAAACGAACTGAAATTTAGAAATCGAGGGCAAAATGGGGGCAAAACATAAGAAAAAGGCTTGTCCATATTGGACAAACCCTTTATTTTCAAGCTTATATAATCTAATTAAGCTTTGTTTGCTGAACCGAATACGTCGATACGTTCTTCAACAGCTTCTGTAATAGCTTCGAAACCTGGTTTCAAGAATTTACGTGGGTCGAAAAGTTTTTTCTTATCGTATTCTGCTTCATTTGCTTCGTAGTCAGCAACAAATTTACGAGTTGCTTTTGCAAATGCGATTTGGCATTCAGTGTTAACGTTAACTTTAGCAACACCAAGTTTGATAGCAGCTTTGATTTGGTCATCAGGAATACCAGATCCACCGTGCAATACAATTGGGAAACCAGGAATCGCAGCAGTTAATTTTTCAAGGTGATCAAGGTGAAGACCTTTCCAGTTTTCTGGGTATGGTCCGTGGATGTTACCGATACCTGCAGCCAAGAAGTCGATACCAGTTTCAACCATAGCTTTAGCGTCTTCGATTGGAGCAAGTTCACCGTCACCGATGATACCATCTTCTTCACCACCGATAGTACCAACTTCAGCTTCAACTGAGATACCTTTAGCGTGTGCTTTAGCTACAACTTCTTTAGCTTTTTCAAGGTTTTCTTCGATTGGAAGGTGTGAACCGTCAAACATAACTGAAGTGTAACCAACTTCGATACATTCCAAAGCATCGTCAAAGTGACCGTGGTCAAGGTGAATAGCAACTGGTACAGTGATACCCATTGATTCTACAAGGTTTTCGATAAGTGTTTTACAAAGTTTGTAACCACCCATGTATTTAGCAGCACCCATAGAAGTTTGGATAAGGATTGGAGCTTGTTTAGCTTCTGCTGCACGTAGGATTGCTTGAGTCCATTCAAGGTTGTTTGTGTTAAAACCACCAACTGCGTAACCATTGTCACGAGCTGCTTGGACAAATTTTTCTGCTGAAACGATTGCCATTATATAGGCCTCCTATTTATTTTTTGGGATATTCCCCATTTACAAGTACATTTTATCACAAATTAATTCAGATTGCTAGTATTACTTACGAATTGGAGAGTTTTTTCACAAATCACAGTTTTGAAACCCATAAAATACAAAAAAAGAGAGAATACCAAGATTCTCTCTTTTCATACGTGTTTTTACTCTGCGGAAAGAGGGACTTGAACCCTCACGATCTAAAGCGATCACAGGATCCTTAGTCCTGCGCGTCTGCCAATTCCGCCATTCCCGCTGTTCCTTAACAACGTATTATATTATATCAGCTACCCAAGAAGATGTCAATAACTTTTTTCATATTTTTTCAAAAATTGTGCTATTTTTTCCATGTAGCCTTTCGGATCGGTTTCAAAAGAGTTGGCATGCTTAGCTCCTTTGACAATATACAATTCTTTTGGTCCTTTAGTGGCTTGATAATTTTTGTAAACCATGCTAGTTGGAACAAAATCATCTTGACTACCATGGATGAACAAAATAGGCAATGTGTTTTTCTTCAGCTGGTTAACACTACTTGCTTCACCATAAGAGAATCCAGCTCGCAATTTCGACAAGGCAGAAACCTCATACAAAATCGGAAATGCCGGTAAATTGTACATTTCTTTAGCTTGGTATTTCAATTCATCCCAAACGCTGCTGTAGCCGCAATCTTCAATAATACCAACGACTTGTTTTGGCAAGCTTTCTTCTCCAGAAGCCATCATCACAGTCGCTGCTCCCATTGACACACCAAACAAGGTAATCTGAGAATTGGGTTTTTTCTCTACCAGTAAATCAGCCCACTTGATGACGTTTAGGCGGTCATTCCAACCATAACCAATAATACGCCCCTCACTGTCCCCATGTGACATATTATCAGGCATCAGAACGTTGTAGCCCAACTCATGAAACATCCACGCATAAGGCTTCATATCCTCTTTATCATTGGTAAACCCATGCACAACGATAACTGTCTTATCCGTTTGTGTTTTAGCAGGTAAATACCAAGCATCTTGCTTGAGCCCTTGATTCGTCATCCAAAGCGTTTCTTTTGGCAATTGGTCAAATTCTTGCTCATATTGATACAAGGGATTGTCTTTTGAACGCCCATTGTTATTGATAAAAGACTTTTCTTCACGAATTTGCGCTACGTGGAAGAAATAAAAACTCGCTCCAACACTAGCCGCAAAAACCAGCAGTACTCCCCACAAAACGACACGACTTTTTCTAATTCTCAAATTTCTCATAGTAACTATTATACTATATTTTCACCCTTAAAAAGTAAAATCAAAGTGAAATTTGGTTAAAAAAAGATTCTCTAAGCACTTGCTTGAAGAATCTTTGATTTATTATTTGCTATTTTCGATTGCCGCTGTCACAAAAGCAGTGTAGAGTTCTTCTGGACGGTTTGGACGGCTTTGAAGTTCTGGGTGGTATTGAGCAGCTACGAAGAATTTCTTCTCTGGCAATTCAACCACTTCCATCAAGCGGTTATCTGGTGACACACCTGAAAAGACAAAGCCAGCTTCTTCAAATTGGTCACGGAATTTCGTGTTGAATTCGTAACGGTGACGGTGACGGCGTTGCACCACTTCTTGGTTATTATAAGCTTGTGCTGCACGTGAACCTGGTTTCAATTTACATGGGTAAAGTCCTAGACGGAGTGTTCCACCCATGTCTTCAATATCGATTTGATCACGCATGATATCGATGATTGGGTATTTTGTATCAGGATCAAGTTCGGCTGAGTTAGCCCCTTCTAAATGCAAGATGTTACGGGCAAATTCCACACAAGTCAATTGCATACCAAGACAGATACCAAGCATTGGCACGTCATTTTCACGCGCATAGCGGATAGCTTCAATCTTACCTTCTGTACCACGTTGACCAAATCCACCAGGAACAATGATACCATCAACATCGCCAAGCATTTCTTCAGCATTTTTAGCTGTCAAATCATTGGCGTTAACCCATTTGAGGTCGATAGCTGTATCGTTGATGTAACCTGAGTGTTTAAGAGCTTCAACAACTGAAAGGTAAGCATCTGGCAATTCAACGTATTTCCCAACAAGGGCAATTCGTGTTGAGTTTTTAAGATTCATAATCTTATCAACCATTGCAGACCATTCTGACATATCCGCTTTTGGCACATCCAATTTCAAGTGGTCACATACGATTTGGTCCATGTTTTGAGCTTGCATATTGAGTGGAATTTGGTAAATATGATCCACATCAAGTGATTCAATAACAGCTTCTGGAGCCACGTCACAGAATTGAGCCAATTTGTTTTTAATGCCTTGCCCAGCTGGTTTTTCTGTACGGATAACCAACATATTTGGTTGAATCCCTAATCCACGCAACTCTTTTACAGAGTGTTGAGTTGGTTTGGTTTTCATTTCACCAGCTGCCTTCAAGTAAGGTAACAAGGTTGTGTGAATGTACATCACATTGTCAGAACCAACGTCTGCCTTCATTTGGCGCAATGCTTCAAGGAAAGGAAGGCTTTCAATATCACCAACAGTACCACCAACTTCAGTGATAATAACATCAGAATCTGTCGTAGCTGCAGCACGTTTAATTTTTTCTTTCAACGCGTCTGTGATATGTGGAATAACCTGAACAGTTGCTCCAAGGTATTCCCCTTTACGTTCTTTTCGAAGCACTTCGCTATAAATTTTACCAGTTGTAACATTCGAATATTTGTTAAGATTAATATCAATAAAACGTTCGTAGTGACCAAGGTCAAGGTCTGTTTCAGCCCCATCATCAGTCACGTAAACTTCACCGTGTTGGTAAGGACTCATTGTCCCTGGGTCAATATTAATGTAAGGGTCAAATTTTTGGATGGTTACCTTAAGCCCGCGATTTTTCAATAAACGACCAAGACTTGCAGCGACAATACCTTTACCAATAGAAGACACCACACCACCAGTAACAAAAATATACTTCGTCATTAAAAAACTCCTTTAAAAATAAAATGATAAGTGCTTGAATAAAATCGCATCACTTATAATTAGCGTTTGGGTAGCCTTGTCGGCATGGGGTTCCAACGCACATAGACAACTATTTTAAAAAAACAAAAACAGCCCCCTAAAAGTTAGGGAGCTTTTACATGACCTCTCAAATCAAAAAGAGGTGCCCGATTAACATTATATGTTATCTTTGATAAATTGTCAAACGATAACCATAATGATCTGATTGTTTTCGAAAAACTTATTCTTCCTCGTCCAAATCATCATCGTCGTCATCGTCATCTTCTTCGTTGATGTCAACGTCTTCGTCTAATTCATCATCAGGGATGATTTCGTTGATTTCTGAATCGTAAGATTCCACTTCTGATTTTTCATCATCTGGATTTTCTTCGTCGTATTCCATATCAGCTAATTTTGGTGTGAAATCTTCATCTTCTGGATCATCGTCTGAGTAGTCAATAGCATCTTCATCACCATCCATGAAGGCATTGACACGTTTTCTCTTGCGTTTTGGTTCTCCGTTTTCATCTTCTTCAAGAGTGATGATTTCTTCGTCAATCTCATCAATAGCATACCATGAACGAAGGCCCCATTTGTTATCCCCAAGTGGAATAAAACTACCATCCACATTTAATGCAGAATAAAAGTAAGGTAACGCTTCACGAATATCTGCGTCTGATTTTTCGAGGTAATTTTGAATCTCGTTCACAAGATCGCTGAAGTACATCTCATGATCACGGCCACGCTCTTCTAAAATAGCACGAGCTACTTCAACCATTGAGAGTTCATTTTTTTCTTGTCCAGCAAATACTTCTAATTCCAAGGTAATTCTCCTTATTTATTTTAGGATATGAGCCAGTAGCTACAAAAAACCTATTGTCTAAAATTTGTCACTCTTTATTTTACGCTAATTTTAGGTATTCGTCAAAAGATTTTTCAGCAAAAATGATAAAAAGTCAAGTAATACAAGATTACTTGACTTGAATGGTTCGTATCAGTAAGCTTATTTCACTTTAACTGAGCTTGTGATAACATCAACCGCTTTTTTCATTGCGATATCATGTTTAAGCATCTCAGGTGAAAGAAGGTGACGAACTTGTTCCACTTCCATGTTGTATTCTGAAGCCAAATCGTTGATTTCTTTTTCGATTTCTTCGTCGCTAGCTTCAAATCCTTCAGCTTTAGCGATTGCTTCGATAACAAGGTTTGTTTTAACGCGTTTGTCAGCGTCTGCTTCGTATTGTTTGTGAAGGTCTTCTTCAGATGTACCTGTCAATTGGTAGTACATTTCTGGAGAGATACCTTGGCGTTGCATGTTGCCCATGAATTCGTTCATTGCACGGTGTACTTCGTCATGAACCATTTCTTCTGGCAATTCAACGATTTCTGCGTTTTCAACAGCCAATTCAATGGCAGCAGCTTCAACAGCGTCATCGTAAGCAATTTCTTTAGCTGATTCAAGTTCTTTACGGTATTTAGCTTTCAATTCGTCAAGTGTTTCCACTTCTTCGTCGATATCTTTAGCCAATTCATCGTCAAGAGCTGGTACTTCTTTTGCTTTTACTTCGTGGATAGTTGTCACGAATTTAGCGTCTTTACCAGCAAGGTCTTCAGCTTGGTAGTTTTCTGGGAATGTTACGTTAACTTCAACAGTTTCACCAGCTTTAGCACCAACTAATTGGTCTTCGAAACCTGGGATGAATTGACCTGAACCAAGTTCAAGTGAGAAGTTTTCGCCTTTACCACCGTCAAATTCAACACCGTCAACTGAACCAACGAAGTCGATAACAACAGTGTCACCAAGTTCTGCAGCGTCGTCTTTAACAACCAATTCAGCAAGGTTGTTACGTTCGCGTTCTACTTTTTCATCTACTTCAGCATCAGTAACTTCTTTTGTAGCGTCAACTGAAACTTCAAGGTCTTTGTAAGCACCAAGTTTCACTTCTGGTTTTGTAACAACTTCTGCAGTCAAAGTCCATTCTTGACCTTTTTCCATTGATTTGATGTCAATTTTTGGTTGAGCAACAACGTCAAGGCTAAGTTCAGCAACAGCTGCTTCGTATGCTTCTGGAAGAATAGCGTTCAAAGCATCTTCGTAAAGAGCTTCTTCACCAAATTTTTGGTTGAATACGGCACGTGGCATGTGTCCTTTACGGAATCCAGGTGCGTTCAAATCTTTCTTAATTTTATTGAATGCTTTGTCAAGAGCTGGTTTGATTTTGTCTTGACCAATTGTGAATGTAATCACACCACGGTTAGTGGCTTTGTTTTCAAATGATACAGACATGAAGTCATTTCTCCTTAAAATTTTATATACAGTTTAGTTTATCATATTTTAGAGGCTTTTTAAAGTTTTTTGTATAAAATAGTGATGTTTTTATCATTCTAAAACCAGTAAAAAAGGTTCTAGATATACATTCAACAGTGCAAGCAAAAATACAACTATTGTCATCCATGTTTGGATTGGGATTCTACATAACTACCTAAAATGAATCTATAACATTTTAAATGCACCCTAGTATTCAGATATAAAACCTCATACTAGGATGCAGTTCTTTAAAAATAATTATTCGTCTTCCACTAAAATTTCATCTGGAATTGCAAGTAATTTTGTCAACGTGTAGCACACTACTACAGTAATAACTGAAATAGCAAAATAAACAAGTAACTGATAGCTATTATAAATGTACATTAGATATGACAGAACTACTGCTAAACCATACGAATTAGATTGAATACGAAAAATTGAAAGTATGGCTGCTCCAAGTCCAGAAGAAAAAAGCATAATATACAATGGCTTAAGATTATATCTTAAATGCAAACCAAACAAGACAGGTTCACTAACTCCGAATAATTGTGACATGAAAGCTCCCATTACTGTCTGTTTTACCTTAGCATTTTTAGCAGAACTATAGAAAGCTAAAGAAGAACCAAGATTGGCAACACCTACATGGCACAAAGTGTAATCAGTTGGTTGAATTCTGTATTAGCTCATAAAGAGGTCTCAATAACAACATACATATGATGAAGTCCTGTAATAACAGCTAGTGGATAAGTAGCTCCTACAAAGAAACCACCTATTCCAAATGGTATGTTCATTACTGCTTGAGTAACAGCAATCAATATAGTCTCCAACCAATGAACTATTGGAGCAAACCCTAATAATGCTATTACAATTGTTGCAAACATCGTAAGAAATGGAGTCATAATCAAATCTAAAGAATTTGGCATTACTTTTCGTAGTTTACGTTCAATAGTCGCTCCAATATAACCAGTTAAAATAGCTGTCACAACCGATCCTTGTGCTCCCATTACAGGAAGAAAACCACCAACCATAATTGCCTTTGCATCGCCTGATGCAACAAAATAAGCATTAGGTAACTGAGGAGCTACTAACATTAAACCAATAACCAAACCAATCATAGGTGTTCCTTTAAAAACACGAAAGGAAGACATCGTAATTAATGCTGGTAAGAAGCTAAAAACTGTATCCGTCAGTACTGAAACCAATGAATTTAAGTAGTCTGGAAAAATATCTGTTGATAAGCCAAAAAGTGATAAAACATTATCATTAAAAATAACACCTTTTAGCCCCAAAAATAAACTAGTAGCTGCAATAACAGAAACAATAGGTACAACAATATCCCCTAGTGTTCTCATCAACGCTTTTATACCTTTTTCTTGAGACTTAACATACTCATCTTGCTGACTTTTATCTATAGTTGAAACATTCATTGCCTCCAACTCTTCAAATACTTTATTGACAATTCCTGTTCCTAAAATAATCTGATACTGACCGCTATTGAAAAATGTTCCTTTAACTTCATCAACTTTTTCAATAGCTTTTGTATCTATTTTATCCTTATCTTTAACAATTAAACGCAAGCGTGTGGCACAATGGATTGCTGATACAATATTATCAGGTCCAACTATTTCTAAAATCTCACTTGCTATATCATGGTATTTATTATTTGTCATCAGATTTTCTCCTTTATTAGTACCGCTCCATAAGTTTCCAATTGTAATTTATTATTAAAACTCTTTACTTGTCCGTTATCTAATAAAATTTCAATACGATTTTTAAACTTATCTAAAATCTTCACATCTTCAGAAAAGTTAATAACTATAAAATAAGAATTTTGACTATCGTATCTTCTGTAGATAAAAATATCTTCGTCCTTATCCTCAAGAAAATCAATTTTTCCAAACGTTAACGCTTCATGCATAGGACTTTTTTTGATTTGGATTAATTTTTGATAAAAATGCCAAAGACTTGATGAAGTTTTAACTTGACTTGCCACATTCCTAACTTGTTATCTCTCTGTAATATATATCCAAGGTTTAACGTTTGAAAAACCAACAAATTCAGATTCATCCCATTGCATAGGAGTCCGAGCATTGTCTCGACTACGATAATTTATAATATCCATCGCCTCCGCTGGAGTTAAGCCTTCTGAAATAGAGTAACGCAAGAGCTTTTTGAGCAGCAGAACTTGTTTGCTGAGACCCAAGATATTTACTTGGTGCTCTATTTTGATCATGATTTTCAATAAAAGGAGCTCCCCAGCCAACTTTTTGAATAGCTACCTGAGAGTCTTTTATTTTATTAAATAAATCCTTAGGCTTCCATTTAATAGGTTTAAACTACTCACTACCACTTGCTACATCCAAATCTGCAGCTTTAAAATCAAAGATCATTGAAAAGAATCCATCTTTTCCAATGAAGTCATCAAGTTGATCATATTCCACACCTGGTGCTTCTGCGATGGTAACTGCTTGATTTGACTTAAAGCATTTTTCTTGTAATTCAGACAAAAAAATTTCTATACTCGGTTGATTACGGCTAACTTTTGTACACTTAGCCAATCCATCTACTCCATCTGGTTCAATAGATTGGAATTTAAGATCTTTTTTAATAAATGTAATCGCATCAACTCTAAATCCCGAAATTTCTAAGTCCAACCACTAGTTAATCATTGTATAGATTTCATTTCTTAACTCAGGGAGTTTTTCCCCAGACATTTCCTCCAAAAATCGAACACCAATTTGTTGGAGGAGTAGGAGACTCTTTAAAAATATAGTAATTTCTATATTTTGAATTTTTGTCTCTTAATACTTTCTGAAACCAGATATGTTCATCTGAGGTATGATTAACTACTAAATCTAAAATAATTTTTATGTCTCGCTTTTTAGCTTCATGTAATAAATCCTTAAAATCATCGATTGTTCCAAACTCTGGAGCAATAGTATAATAATCTGAGATATCATATCCATTATCTGCCATAGGAGATTGGTAAATTGGACTTATCCAAATGGAGGTTATTCCTAGATCTGCTAAATAATCCAAGCGCGAAATAATTCCTTGTATATCTCCAACTCCGTCACTATTACTATCTTGAAAACTCCATGGGTAAATTTGATAAATAACTTCAGATTGCCACCAGTTTCTACTATTCATTCTTTCACCTCAATGTTTTGTTTCCGTTTACATTTTTTATTATAGATATAAAAAAAACTACTAGGCAACCGTTCCTAGCAGTTTTATAAATATGCTCTCCTTTTAAACTTTTTTACTAAAAATGTAAAATTGTCCATTATTCTAATTGTAGTTTCAAATAAAGCATTTCAAGCGCCAAAATAGAAGGTGTAATAAGCATTTGTGAATATCTAAAATCGGAATGGCGACTATCATCCACAGTCGGAATCAACATATGTTCATTTGAAATAACGGGTATATACCGTACATCACTTAGTAAAACTGTATACACACTGCTCATTTGATGACTGTCATGTAAAATAATCGGATAATCTATGTTACTATCAATAGACAAGAAAAACAAAATATTATTTCTTATCTCATCAAAAGTAGCACTTAAAGATTTTGTATTTGGTAAAATAAAAATCGGCTTATTAATGGGAAAAAAATTCGTTGAAACTCTTTTGCTAACCTCAACTCCAATTCACTATAGGCGAATATATATTTCTTTGCTTTCAAACAACTTATCTTTTAATTGTGAGATTTCATATCTATCAATATATTCTACAATATCATGATAAGTTCTTCAAAACAAATCACGATTAGCAATTTTATTATCAGAAACTTCCTTCAAGATTGCTTTTAGTTCACCAAAACCAGTTAAACCTAATTTTTGACAGAATCTAAAGGCAGTTGTTGTTGAAACATGAGTATGAGCCGCTACACTCGAAATTGTGATATTAGTACTAGCAGAAGAAGTTAAATAATCATAAATCTGCCAATCAATTGGTGTCATTTTTAGTTTTTTTCTATGAACTATTTCGCTTAGTGTCACCCTTTTGACTCCTTTCTAACTCATCTACATATTCTAAGAATAATTGTTCAATAATAAAATAAAAAGTAGTACTTACTTCATAAGTTAACCTAGTAGGAGTTTTTATTTATTCTGTTGGTACGTAAAGACAATAATCAGATAATTGGGCCATCGTATTTCTTGAAGTACAAGTAAAAACTACTCTTGTTATTCCTCTTATTTGACTATCTATTAATAAATTTACTCCTTCTGCGGATTCACCCTTATAAGATAACAAAATCAATAAATCTTTTTTTGTCATATTATCCTTCAGGTAATCGTATTCACCCTTATCAAAAAAACGATAACCTTTTTTCCTACAGAGGTAAATAGCTATCTAAGCATTTCAACTTCAAGCTTCTGTTCATTGCCTGTACCATATAGGTAAAGTGTATTGGTTTTTATCAATAATTTAATAACCGAAGTTAAATTTAATTTTTCAAAAATTTGATCAATATAAGTGTGATAATTTTGTACAACTTTAGTAAAGCTTGATTCCTTCTTAAACGCTTTTGGATAACTATCTTTTTGAAGAATGTACTTCAATTCTGCAAAACTCTCAAGATTTAATTTTTTTAACAATCGAAAAATACTTGAACGTGAAACAAGAAAGCATCTGCTAATCTTCGACTAGTCAACTCCTTAGGAGGTGTCTCTAATTGCTGCAAATAAGCAACTATTTTTTTCTCTTGAAGATTGAGATCCTCATAATGAGCATTTACTAGTGAAATAAAATCCATCTATGACTCCAAATTTCTAATTAATTTCTTATTTTAAACTAAAGTTTAAAAAATCTCCACTTAATAAAAAACCTTATCCTTATTTATCTATAGCTTGCCTCTTCTACTATTTTTTACTAAACTAAATAGTATGAAAATTATTAACGATTACATTGAACAACTTCATGTTGAGCAGGTGGCTTTTAATGTGATTTCTAAGGTCGTTTCGCTGCTCATTATTTTGCTTTTGTTTCTTATTGCCAAGCGAGTGGCTGAATTTATTTTTGAGCATGCCATCAAAAAATCCATTAGCTTGTCGCATCAGACAGAGGCTCGGCAAAAGACCATCATCAAGCTACTTCACAATATCATGAATTACACCTTGTATTTTATGCTCATTTATTGTGTGCTTTATGTATTAGGCATTCCAATTTACAGCCTTCTTGCTGGGGCTGGGCTTGCTGGGGTTGCTATTGGACTTGGAGCTCAAGGTTTTTTGACCGACGTGGTCAATGGATTCTTCATTTTACTTGAAAATCAATTTGAAGTGGGGGACTCTGTGGTGTTGGATTCTGTGGAGGGAACTATTGCCAGCGTGGGTATCCGCACCACTCAAGTTCGTGGTTTTGATGGTACCTTGAATTTCATTCCCAACCGCAATATCACTGTCGTGTCAAACAAATCTCGCGGCAATATGCGTGTGCAAATTGACATTCCCATTTATACGCATAGTGATTTGGAAGTTATTTCAACAATTATCAAGCAAGTCAACGCTGAAGAGCTTGCCAATTATCCTGCCATTGTTGGACAACCGAGCATTTTAGGACCACGAACCAATACGGCTTCGCAGCTCGTCTTTCGTGTGAATATCATCGTTCAAAACGGCACTCAAGAGGAAATTTACACTCAATTTTATAGCCTTTACCAAGAAGCGCTTTTGGAGCATGGCATTGCCTTGCCAACCATGTACACTAACCCTGTCAAAAGCAAATAAACCAGTACGTCTGTACTGGTTTTTGTGTTATCAGATTAAACTCTTACGAATAGGGTCAGGCGTGTAGGTCGCACGATTGCCACCAATTAATTTTGGACGGCTAGCAAGGGCCGTAACGTGCGCTTTCCCCAATTCACGACTCACTGGAATCAAAGGAACTTGGACGCGTTTAACGTGCATACCAATAAAAGTATCGCCAATATCCAAGCCAGCATGAGCCACGACTTCTTCAACTTCCACAGGGTCTGACATCAATTTGAAGGCTGCCACTTGACCGCTGCCACCTGCGTGCAGGTTAGGAATGACATTGACGATTTCCAAATCTTTTGCCTCTACCACTTCTCTTTCTACCACCAAAGCACGGTTTAAATGTTCGCATCCTTGAACAGCCAAGTGAATGCCACGTTTTCCCAGTTCTTCCAATAGCACTGACACAACCACTTCGCCAACCTCAGCGCTGCTATTCTTGCCAATGTTACCTCCGATAACTTCGCTTGATGATAAGCCAAGGACAAAAAGCTGTCCTTTTTTAATAGCAGAGCGTTCAATGACATCAACAACAATCGCACGCGTTTGTGTTTCTAATTCCTTTAAATCCATGCTAACCTTCTTCCTTTGTTTTCTTTAGCTATTAGCGCTTTTCGATGCGTGAATAAGCGAGGTAAATCAAGTAACCAACCAGCATTCCAAAGCAGTTTTGCAAGAGATTGCCCAAAATACCAGCCAAAGCTGCACCCAGACCATAGCCCAGTAGCAAAGTCGCGATAAAATACCAACCAACCATTGACACACTCGCCAAAATCAACCCCAAAGGTCGCTTTTTCCTGCTCCAACCAGCAAAGTAACCTTGGGCACCGTGGGCAATCAGACTGTGAATCATGTACTGAGGATACCCCAGCAGCAAATCAATCAAAAAGCCTGACAAGCCACCCACAACCGCACCAGCTCTTGATCCAAGGTAAAACGCCGTGAAATAAATACCAGCATCTAACAGGGTCAAATAACCTGTTGGTGTCGGAATATGGATATAGGCTAAAACCACGCTCAAAGCCGTCAAAACCGCCATCAAGGCAATATCACGTGTATTAGTTCTTCTCATAATTCTGCTTTACTCCGTATTGGTCTGAATGGCGAATAGCTTGATAGACAAAGTCTTTTGACAGTTTCACCGCCTCTTTTGGTGAATGCCCAAGCACCAATTGACTGGCAATGCTTGAGGCAAACGTACAACCCGCACCGATATTGTTATTGTCAAGGACGGGTGATTCCAAAACAGTCCAATCTTCACCGTCATAAAAGACATCAATCGCCTTGTCTTGACTCAAACGATTGCCACCCTTAACCACCACATATTTTGCGCCTAACTGGTGCAATTGTTTGGCAGCTGCCTTCATATCGTCCAAGGTTTTGATTGATTTTTGGGTCAATAGCTCCGCTTCTACCAAGTTTGGTGTGATAATGGTCACGTAAGGGAAGAATTTCAACAACTCATCACGCAGAGCTGACACTTCCACATCATGTTTTTCCTTACAAACCAAAACAGGGTCCAACACGATAGGAATCTCTTGATGCGTTTTAACAAAATCCAGTGCCAAATCAGCAATTGTCACATTGGGCAACAAGCCTAATTTGATACCTGAAAACGGCACATCTTTTAGGCTATTGAGCTGGTGAGAAAAGACGGTTTCATCGGTTGCAAAAACGTCAAAACCTTTTTCTGTCAATGCTGTCAAACACGTCACAGCCAAAAAGCCGTGGAGCTTATTGGTCGTGTAGGTTGCCAAATCAGCATAAAGCCCACCGCCACTGAAAATATCGTTTCCTGAAATAGCCAAAATATAATTATTCGTCATAAATAATCTCCTTCAAATAAAGCCCATTGCCTGCTGCCGTTGGTCCTGCCAAATCACGATTTTTCGACTCCAAAACCGTCTGAATTTGACTGACTGGCATCCGACCGTTACCGATTTTCAACAAGGTTCCCACCATGTTACGCACTTGTTTGTACAAAAAGCCATTGCCGCTAAACGTAAAGACATAAAAACCTGTCTTTTCATCAATGTCAACTGTCGCTCGTGTAATCGTACGCACCTTATTTTCCACCGATGTTCCAGAAGCGGTAAAACCCGTAAAATCGTGCGTTCCCACCAAATCCTTAATAGCCTCTTGCATAGCAGCCAAATCCAACGGATAAGCGTAATGCGTAGCGTAATGCCGCATCATCGGATTTTTAGGACGTCCCGCATCCACTAAAAATTCGTAGGTTTTGCTATGCTTGTTGTAGCGAGCATGAAAGTCATCGCTAACTTGTTCGACACGCACCACATCCATATCCTCTGGCGATTGCGTATCCAAACCAAATCGCAATTTTTCCACATCACGCGCTTGCGGCAAATCAAAATGCACAACTTGCCCATAAGCATGCACACCCGAATCTGTCCGCCCAGCACCGTGTACCTTAACAGGTTGACCACTATTTAGCTTTTGCAAGGTTTTTTCTAACTCTTCTTGAACCGAACGCTCACTTGTCTGACGCTGAAAACCAGCAAAGAGCCTCCCATCATAAGAAATTGTTGCTTTATATCTAACCATGACTGTATTTTATCATCTTAGCAAAAGACTTTCCAGAAAATTTAGACCAATCTGTCCCCATACAGATGAAGTGCCACAAAAAAGAAGCTAGACCTCTTGGTCTAACCTCTTTCTATCTTATTCCCCTTCGAAAAAATCTTTGGCTTTATCGAACAAACCTTTTTTCTTAAGAGTGACTGGCTTGTCACCACCAGCCTTAGCAAAATCTTTCAATGCTGCAACTTGGGCAGGGTTGAGTTTTGTTGGGGTTACAATATTAACGGTAACGTGTTGGTCACCTTGACCGCCACCACGCAATTTAGGAGCCCCTTTACCTCTTAGACGGAAAGTCTTACCTGTTTGTGTTCCTGCTGGAATTGTCAATTCAACCTTACCATGTACAGTTGGTACTTCAACCGTATCACCAAGAGCTGCTTGAACAAAACTAATGTTCATGCTGTAATAGATGGTTGAGCCGTCACGTTCAAATTCCTTGCTTGGTAAGACTTTAATGATGACAAAGAGGTCACCATAAGGTCCACCGTTAAAGCCAGCTTCCCCTTGACCTTGCAAGCGGATTTGTTGACCTGTTTCAACCCCTGCTGGGATTTTAACAGATACTTTGTGTCTTTTCTTTTCATGACCACTACCATGACAAGTGGGACATGGGTCTTTGATTTCTTTACCAGTACCGTGGCAGACATCACAAGTGACTTGACGACGCATCATACCAAGTGGGGTTTGTGTATCGACGTTAATGACACCTTGACCATGACAACGGCTACATGTTACAGGGCTAGTACCTGGCTTAGCTCCTGTACCAGAGCAGGTTTCACACGTTGCTTCACGGTTGTAAGACACTTCTTTTTCAACACCAAAGACAGCTTCTTCAAAAGTCAAGTCTACACGGTATTGTAAGTCATCCCCCTGACGAGGTGCATTTGGATTACGTGTTGCACCACCGCCACCGAAGAAACTTGAAAAGATGTCTTCAAAGCCGCCAAATCCAGCTCCACCGTTAAAGCCATCAAAGCCACCGGTACCACCACCGAAGCCACCGTTGGCTCCAGCAGCACCGTATTGGTCGTAAGCAGCACGTTTTTGTTCGTCACCTAAGGTTTCATAGGCTTCTTGAACTTCTTTGTACTTTTCTTCTGCACCAGGTTCTTTATTTATATCTGGGTGATATTTTTTCGACATTTTGCGATAAGCTTTTTTAATCTCATCTTGCGAAGCGTCCTTTGAAACACCCAAACGATCGTAAAATTCTGTATTATTCATAATTAAGATACAAAGGGCGTTAAGCGGACAAAGTCAAATAGAAGATGCGACAAGAAATATTGACGTCCTCGAAAAATCTATCTATCTGACACAGTCCGTAGCCCGTGCTCATTTCTGAGCACTTTCCTTTCTTCATCATTAAAAAGATTGGTCAACATAATGCTACTACTTATTCAAAAACAGAGGTTGATGTTTTGCAACCTCTGGATTCTTTATAACTTATCAAGAAACAAAGTCGATTAACTTCATTCAGTCAGTAAGTCATCTGCAAATAGCTAGGGCCGTTTCGTAAAACGGAACCCTAACGTTTCTTGGATGAATTATTTTTCAGTAAATTCGCCGTCAACAACGTCATCACCATTGTCTGATGAGTCAGTTGATTGAGCACCTTCAGCACCTTGTGCTGCTTGTTGAGCTGCAGCAGCTTGTTCGTACATTTTAACAGCAAGTGCTTGAGCTTTTTCATTAAGAACTTCAAGTTTAGCTTTCATATCTTCAAGATTGTTAGCTTCTTGAGCAGCTTTCAATTCATCAAGAGCAGATTGAGCAGCATCACGTTCTGTATCAAAGCCTTTGCCTTCAGTTTCTTTGATTGTTTTTTCTGTTGCAAAGATAGCTTGATCAACTTCGTTACGAAGGTCAACTTCTTCTTTACGTTTAGCATCAGCTTCTGCGTTAGCTTCTGCATCTTTCATCATTTTTTCAATTTCTTCATCAGTCAAACCTGAGTTAGATTGGATAACGATGTGTTGTTCTTTTTGAGTACCAAGGTCTTTAGCTTTAACAGATACGATACCGTTTTTATCGATATCAAATGTTACTTCGATTTGAGGGATACCACGAGGTGCAGCTGGGATATCAGTCAATTGGAAACGACCAAGAGTTTTGTTATCAGCAGCCATTGGACGTTCACCTTGAAGAACGTGGATATCTACAGCTGGTTGGTTATCAGCAGCTGTTGAGAAGACTTGTGATTTAGAAGTTGGGATAGTAGTGTTACGATCGATAAGTTTTGTAAATACACCACCCATAGTTTCGATACCAAGTGACAATGGAGTTACGTCAAGAAGAACGACGTCTTTAACATCACCAGTGATAACACCACCTTGGATAGCAGCACCCATAGCAACTACTTCATCAGGGTTAACTGATTTGTTTGGTTCTTTGCCAGTTTCAGCTTTAACAGCTTCTACAACGGCAGGGATACGAGTTGAACCACCGACAAGGATAACTTCGTCAATGTCAGACATTGAGAGACCAGCATCTTGAAGAGCTTGACGAACTGGTGTTTTTGTACGGTCAACAAGATCACGAGTCAAATCATCAAATTTCGCACGTGTAAGGCTTGTTTCCAAGTGAAGAGGTCCAGCAGCACCTGCAGTGATGAATGGAAGTGAAATTTGTGTTTGTGTCACACCTGAAAGGTCTTTCTTAGCTTTTTCAGCAGCATCTTTCAAACGTTGAAGAGCCATTTTATCTTGGCTAAGATCTACACCATGTTCGTTTTTGAAGTCAGCAACTAACCAATCAATGATTTTTTGGTCAAAGTCGTCCCCACCAAGTTTGTTATCACCTGCTGTTGCCAATACATCAAAGACACCATCACCAAGTTCAAGGATTGACACGTCGAATGTACCACCACCAAGGTCAAATACTAAGATTTTTTCATCTTTATCTGTTTTATCAAGACCATAAGCAAGGGCAGCAGCTGTTGGTTCGTTAACGATACGTTCGACTTCCAAACCAGCGATTTTTCCAGCGTCTTTTGTTGCTTGACGTTGTGCGTCGTTGAAGTAAGCAGGAACAGTGATAACAGCTTTTGTTACTTTTTCACCAAGGTAATCTTCAGCATAACCTTTAAGGTATTGAAGAATCATAGCTGAAATTTCTTGTGGTGTGTATTCTTTACCGTTAGCAGATACTTTTTCAGAAGTACCCATTTTAGATTTGATTGAAATAATAGTATCAGGGTTTGTTACTGCTTGACGTTTTGCAGCATCACCAACGATGATTTCACCATTTTTGAATGATACAACTGAAGGTGTTGTACGGTTACCTTCTGGGTTTGCAATGATTTTTGCTTCAGTTCCTTCAAGAACTGCGACAGCTGAGTTTGTAGTACCTAAGTCAATACCAATAATTTTAGACATAATCTTTACCTCTATTTTTTAAATCGTTTTTTACATTTTTTATTGCTAGTTCACAATCAAACAAACTAACCTTTTGTTTTCATTAGTTATAGACGACAACCATTGCTGGACGAAGCAAGCGGTCGTGTAATTTATAGCCTTTTTGAAGGACTTCTGCGATGCTATCCACAGGATGGTCATCATCAGCAGGCAAGGTTTGAACAGCCATGTGCAAGTTATGGTCGAAGTTATCCACAACCACTTCTTCAACACCCTCTTCTTTAAGGGCTTGAATCAAGCTATTGCGGGTCATTTCAAGACCTTTTTTAACGTCATCTGTCAAGCCTTCAACCGCAAGGGCACGTTCCAAATTATCCAAACTTGGCAAAATACCTTTGGCTAAATCTTGTGATCGATACTTTTGCAATTGTTGACGTTCTTCATTTGCACGACGCTGGATATTTTGCATTTCAGCATGAGCACGAAGGTATTTGTTTTCCAAATCTTCCGCACGCTCTAAAGCTTTTTGCAATGCTTCGTTTTGAGCATCCTCTGGTGTCTGCTCGGTTTCTTTTTCTTCAGTCACAACATCAGTGGCTTCAACTTCTTTTTGAAGTTCTTCGTTTTTCTTTTCTTCAGACACTGTGTCCCTCCCTTATCTTTTTATCACATTCATTACCAAATTTAGTTGACCTCGTAGTGATTACTATTTAAATAACGGTAATAATCACCAAGCTTCATCGCCAAGACACGCCCGATAACATTGATCAAGCTAACACTTCGACGATAATCCATATCGATGGGTCCAATCAAGCTAAGCCGACCAAATCCACGATAAGGAATCAAAAAGCGATGGGTCAAGACAGTTACATTAGACAAGGCAGCTTCTTCACTATCTGCCACCTGAACCGATGCAACCTCACCTTCTTTCATCGAAGACCTTAATGCTAAGGCAACCCGTTGCTTGTCATCAAGGAAACGATAGGTTTCTAAGCTAGCATAGTCTAACGAATGAACCTTACCAGCCACAAAGACCAATTCCTTAAACAAATCCGCAAAAATATAATCAAACAAATTCAATACATTATCCGTTACAGTGAAATACTTTTGCAAAATTTGAGGAATCTCAGTTCGCAACTTGTAATGGATATCCATCACCGTGCGTCCTAATAACCGTTCATTGACAATATCTTTTAAGGTCGCCAAATCCTTCAACATAAAGTTTTTCGGAATCGCAAATTGTATGGTCGCAGGTTTACATTCATCCAAAGTTAAAACAGCTAAAGCATCGTGATTTGACAACTGAACGATATCAAAAGCTGTCAGTTTTTGGCAAGCAGGTTCAACATCCAAAATAACGGAAGTGTAACCCGACATATCCGATAAAATCTGACTTGCTTTATGCAAAATATCATCCAATTTAAATGGTTCAAAGTCAAACGCTTTGATGACTTGATAAATGTCACGCTCATCAATACTATCTAGATTCAAGGAATGTTCTACAAAGTATTTGAATCCAGCAGCACTGGGCATGCGTCCACTAGAGGTGTGCGCCTTTTCAAGCAAGCCCAATTTTTCTAACTTGGCCATATCGTTTCGAATAGTCGCGCTACTCAAATCAATGCTTGCTTGCAAAGTCTTAGAGCCGATGGGTTCATGTGTCTGCGTAAACAATTCGACAATGACATTCAAGATGTCATTTTGACGTTGTGTAATCATCTCATGCCTCCCTTCGTCTTTTAGCACTAACACCTGTTAACTGCTAACCATGATTTTATTATACTCTTTTCTTCGGGACTGTCAAGAGAAAAACTCAAAAAATTAGCACTCTTTTTTTAGAGTGCTAATCAGGCATCGTATTTCGTTAAATCGTAAGTTTCGATAATCTTTATTAGTTTTGTGGCATAATCAGGGTCGCTACTAAATCCAATGTCTTGCAAGGCTTGAGCAGGCTTTTTATAACCTTTATTAGATACCAAAATATCATAAGCACTTTGGCTATCGTGCAATTTGCCTGATTGCAATAAGTCACAATAATCATAAATGGCATCTGTCCAAGATTTGTAAACCACAAAGCGTCCTTCTTTGGTTTGCCATTTGTTTAAAAAATAAGTCTGATAGGTTAATTTAACCGATTTTTGACCAGATTGAGCCTTGATGGCAAATAAATTATGGTATTTGACAGCTAATAAATTGCTGCCATAATCAGATTCTAGAGCTGCTTGTGCTAGGATAATTGACGGGGAAACCCCATAAGATTTAGCCACTTTTTGAACCGTAGGAGCAATTTCCTCAAAAAAAGCTTTTTGATTGTAAGAAACCGCCATTTTTTCTGAGGAACTTGGCACCGAGCGATTGAGATAAAGCGGGGTAACCACCCCGACTAAAAAAACGGCAATAAAGAGCAAAAACTGTTTGAAAGAAAATCTCGAACTCATTGATTATTCTCCTTCAACAAAGCAATGTATTCTTCCAAAGTCAAGTTGTGCTCAGTAATGTATTTGGCTGATTCAGGTCCGACATAGCGGAAATGCCAGTCCTCGTAATCAACACCAGTCGAGTCACTCTTGCCTTCAGGAAAACGCAAAATAAAGCCATATTTAGGAGCAATTTCTTGGATTTTTGCTACCACATTAGGGTCACTCTCATTTAAAGAATCCACTGTACTCATGTCAATGGCGAGCCCCGTTTGGTGTTCGCTCGCTCCTGCTGGTTGAGAATACGTTTTAACCACTTCTTCAGCTTCTGCTTGAGTGAGATTTGGATTGGCTGCCATTTCTTGTGCTACATAACTGTTAAATAAAGATTCTTGATAGGCAACACTGCGGTAGCCAGAAATCAAGTGTTCACTAGGGTCAATCGTCTGAGCTTCAGCCAAAAAGCCTTGAACCGCGTTAGCAATCCGAGAATCTACATAAATATTGCCAATTTGCGTGACATCGGGATTCATTTCTTCCTTGGTATTGTCGCGATTGACCAAAACCAACTCCCAAGAATCACTGGAAACTTTTGGCAATTCAGACGTCTGCTCCTTAGAGGATGCTTCTGTTTGAGCTGTTGGCGCTTCATTCGAGGCCGTCTGAATCTTATCATCTCTAACCAACAGAAAAACCGTTAGCAAAAAGCCAATAATTAAGGCCAATACTAAACTAATTACTAATACACTACGCTTTTTTCTCATTTTCTCTTTCTTCTAATAGCTGTTTACCGCGTAAACGATAACTCATATCACCAATTGATTCGATTGTGAATTTGCCATCGGCATAATCCACAACAGAAACACTACCATTATCTAAACCAAGTCCTCTTGGCGTTGAATGGTCAATTAACCATAAAAAAGTACTAATGGTCATGCCGTGACTCACGACAATAGCATTGCCACCACCAGTAGCCTCCATTTGTTCAGCAATTTCTGTGAAACCTGCCAAAATACGAGTGCTCAACACTTCCCAAGTTTCAGCCCATCCTGCCGTATCTACTTGACGAATGGCTTCGACCATTTCTTGATAAGTGAGTTTTGACATATCCTTATCCACAATTCGTGGCAAAACCCCATGGAAAAGTTCCCCATCATAGCCACCGTCCAAGCTACCAAAACACCACTCACGAATGCGTTTATCACGCGTATAAGGAATCGCTTCTTGCTGACATTCTCGCAAAATAATCTCCATAGTTTGCAAGGTCCGTCCACTATCGCTCGAAAAAGCAGCCTTAAACTGGATACCCGAATCTTTCAGACCCAAGCCGAGTTCTTCAATACCACGTTCCCCTTCAGGCGTTAGCGGACTATCACTCCAACCTTGTGCACGACCAATTGTGTTAAACATCGTTTTTCCATGACGAATAATATACAATTTTGTTGCGACCATAATGCTTCCTCCTAGATTGATTCACCTAAAAACTAAAACTCGTATCCGTTTGCATTGTACCCCTTCATTATAGCACATTTTTCAAGCGCTACGACATACTGATGTGGTGAGTGCAAAGATTTTAAAAAGAAAAAACCTAGAGGCAGCTGTAGCAACCCTAGGTCGTGTATGCAATTAGTTTTTAAAGCTATGAACAGGTGCTGGAATCTGCCCCCCACGCTTGATAAAGTCAGCAGAAGAGTTACTATTGACACGCATAACAGGTGCCGTTCCCAGTAAACCACCAAATTCAATCATGTCGCCTTCTTTTCCTTTTGGAATAATACGGACAGCCGTTGTTTTTTGGTTGATAACACCAATAGCCGCTTCATCCGCAATCATAGCCGCAATGGTTTCATGTGGCGTATCCTCAGGAATAGCAATCATGTCCAATCCAACAGAACAGATAGCCGTCATTGCTTCTAATTTTTCCAAATTCAGCGAACCATTTTGTACCGCAGCAATCATTCCCTCGTCTTCAGAAACAGGGATAAAAGCACCTGACAAACCACCAACTTGGTTACAAGCCATGATACCACCTTTTTTCACTTGGTCATTCAACAAAGCAAGAGCCGCTGTTGTCCCATGTGTTCCCACAGCTTCCAAGCCCATTTCTTCAAGGACACGAGCAACAGAATCCCCGATAGCAGGTGTTGGCGCCAAAGATAGGTCAACAATCCCAAATTTAACCCCCAAACGCTCACTGGCCATTTGCCCAACCAATTGACCAATACGAGTGATTTTGAAAGCCGTCTTTTTAACCGTTTCTGCAACCACATCGAAGCTTTCACCACGCACTTTTTCAAGAGCACGTTTCACCACACCAGGTCCAGAAACGCCGACATTGATAACAACATCTGCTTCACCAACACCGTGGAAGGCACCCGCCATGAAAGGATTATCCTCCACAGCATTTGCAAAAACAACCAATTTCGCCGCACCTAAGTCTGACAATTCAGCCGTTTCTTTGATAACACGACCCATATCAGCCACCGCTGTCATGTTAATACCTGACTTCGTTGATCCAATATTGACCGAAGAGCACACCTTAGACGTTTCTGCAAGCGCACGAGGAATAGAATTGATCAAGATTTCATCACCTTTTTGGTAACCTTTTTGAACCAAGGCAGAAAATCCACCAATAAAATCAATTCCAATATCATTAGCAGCTTTATCCAAAGCATGAGCCAAAGGCAAGTAATCCGTCGCATCTGTCGCTGCCCCAATAATAGAAATCGGCGTCACAGAAACTCGCTTATTCACAATTGGAATACCCAATTCAGCTGCAATCTCATCTCCAACTTGGACCAGCGATCCCGCTTTTTCCACAACCTTCTTATAAATCTTATCAGCTGCCTTGTTAATGTCAGAATCAATACAATCAAGAAGAGAAATCCCCATGGTAATCGTACGAACATCAAAGTTCTGCTCTTCAATCATCGCAATCGTTTCAGTGACTTGTTTAATATCCACGCTTTCTCTCCTTAAATGTTGTGCATCGCATCAAAAATCGCTTCGCTTTGAATGTTAATTTTAACGTTCAAAGATTCCCCATAAGCCTCAAATTCAGCACGCAATTGCGTAAAATCTTGCTGCTCGTCAGATGAAACAATAGCCATCATGGTAAAAAATTCGTCCAAAACTGTTTGCGAAATATCATCAATATTCAAACCTAATTCAGCAATTTTTGCTGACACAGCAGCAACAATCCCTTTTTTATCCTTACCAACAACCGTAATAATCGCTTTCATAAGTTCCTCCAAAATATGATTTGATTAATTTTACCATAATTTTCAGAAAAATACCATGCTAGATTTAAAAGAAACCCTAAAAAACGAATTATTTTTGATATTAAAAGATAAATCATTCACTTTTTTCTATTCCTTAAAGTCCAGAAAGAAAGGTTCAATGCTTCTAAGAAAAGCACTCTTGCCTTTAAAGCGTTCCCCACGCATCACACGATCCAATTTTGACACACCTTCTGCCCCAAAAGTTTGACGCAAAGCTGTTAAACTATCTTGATAGGCAATAAAGTCATCGGCCTGCATAAAGGCAGGTTGAGCAATACAGTAGTCCAATTCACTAATCTCCTCATACCCCATCTGATTAAATTGACGTTTCACACTTTCTTGATGGCGAATCACATCTTTGTTTTAAAACAATGGGTTTAACTTTTTCATAGTAGTATTCAAAATGTTTCATGTC